>Ga0265303_10000115_pt1 | contig 37348 bp, 41 predicted proteins | sample Helome_2_FD_192494 | JGI IMG/M metagenome (GOLD analysis project Ga0265303, IMG submission 192494) | Marine sediment microbial communities from subtidal zone of North Sea - Hel_20160317 (Illumina Assembly) | ecosystem: Environmental > Aquatic > Marine > Subtidal zone > Sediment ... | reverse complement strand
ACGGCCTACCGAATCTGACCTCGGATTGTCGGTACGATATCTGGCTGTCATTCCCGCGCACGACTGCAGGGAAGCAGGAGGTACGAGTCCATGGATGGACGAGGTAGAGCGAAGCAGGATGCCAGAGCCGAGAGCACCAACAGTAGGCGCTTTAGGCGATGCATGGAGCAGCTGCCGAAAGGCGCCAAGAAAAACCAATAAAGCCACAGAGAACACCGAGTACAAATATAAAACTTTGTCATTCCCGCGCAGGCGGGAATCCAGCGGCAAATAATCCATTGTTGGAAAACTTGTGCAGCTGGTGCAAATTAAGCGAACGATTGCCCAAGGTCAGCCGGGATTCACTTCAGATGATGTTTACGGACTGGATTCCCGCCTGCGCGGGAATGACGGGGTATTAAAGTTGTCAGGATTTTGTAATTGTTATTTCTCTGTGTTCTCTGTGGCATGGTTTTGATTTTCTTTGCACCCTGGCAGCTTTCGGCAACTGCTCCATGCTTTGTTCTAACGCCTGCTTCCCTGCAGTCGTGCGCGGGAATTAATTAGCAAGTGTAATGGCAATGGTTTCAACGCCGCCGCATGTTGCGCCCGTAGAACATCTCCAGCATCTCCCGGTTGACCTGCGCACGTATCTTGCGCTGCTCTGTGGCCGACAGCGCATCCTTGCCCTCGCCGAACAGGTAGTCATCCAGGTCGATCTCCTTCAGCATCATCTTGGTGTGAAAGATATTCTCCTGGTATACGTTTACGTCGATCATCCCGTAGCGCTCGCGGGTATCGCGTGAAAGATAGTTCTGGATCGAGTCGATCTTGTGGTCGATGAAGTGCTTGCGCCCGCGCACGTCGCGGGTAAAGCCGCGCACGCGGTAATCCAGTATCACGATATCGGATTCCAGTCTGTGGATAAGGTAATTCAGGGCCTTGAGCGGAGATACCCGTCCGCAGGTCGAGACGTCGATATCGGCGCGAAAGGTACTGATCCCATGGTCCGGGTGACTCTCCGGGTAGGTGTGCACGGTGATATGACTCTTGTCGAGGTGCGACACGACCGCTTCCGGTAATGGCCCGGGCGCCTCGGTGTTGGAAATCTGCTCTGACGAGACCGGCTCCTCGGAGATCAGCATGGTGACGCTGGCGCCCAGCGGGTCATAGTCCTGGCGAGCGGTATTCAGGATCGTCGCGCCGATGATGTCGGCCACATCGATGAGAATATCCGTCAGACGATCTGCATTGTATTCCTCGTCAATATACTCGATGTATTCACGCCGATGCGCAGGTGTCCGCGCATAGCAGATATCGTAGATATTGAAGCTTAGCGTCTTGGTGAGATTGTTGAAGCCATGGAGCTTGAGTTTACGCATCATCCGGATCTTGGTCAGCGGCGGCAATGGGCGGGTGATAGATTACCTGCACGCTGTTGCCATCAGGGTCACGACAGTAAAAACTGCGCGCGCCGTCGCGATGCGTTCGGGGCGGCGCATCGATCTCGACGCCTGAGGATTCCAGAAAGTCATGCCATTTATCCACCTGCTCGGGGGTGGCGATGAAAAACCCGGTATGGTCAAGACGCTGGCCGGTGGCCGACGGTGCAGTGCCGGCACGGTGCAGCGCGAGATTGTCGTTACCCGAGGTCAGGTAAAGGTTGTCCGGATCGGGACGCCATTCCACCGACATGCCCAGCAACTCAACATAAAAATGTTCGCAGGCATCCATGTCACTGACATTCAGGGCAACATGGCGCATGCCCAGGGTGGCCGGCGGCCGTCCACTCATGTCGCATCACCTGTAGTGATGATTTCATAATCGTGGCTGATTTCCGCCGTCTTGCCGAGCATGAGCGAGGCGGAACAGTACTTTTCCGCAGACAGCTCAACGGCACGTGCGACCTGCTTCTCCGCCAGCCTTTCCCCGCTAATGATGAAATGGACGTGGATACGTGTGAACACCTTCGGCTCCGACTCCGCCCGTTCGGCGGACAGTTCCACGACGCAGTCATCGACCGGCTGGCGCGCCCTTTTGAGAATATAGACCACGTCAAATGCCGTACAGCCACCCATCCCCAGCAGCAGCATCTCCATCGGACGCACACCCAGATTGCGTCCGCCGCTGTCCGGCGGTCCGTCCATGACCACGGCATGGCCGCTGCCGGACTCTCCCAGAAATGTCGCTGCCTCGACCCACTTGACCCTTGCTTTCATGCTGAATCCCGCCAATAAACCGGAAAATGTGAAGATTATCACAGTTCTATAACCCGCAATCGGGCTTGAGTTGGCCTAAAGCTATCCTGTAGATGCCCGATAAACAATACATGCATGCATTACAGATAGCAGGCGCAACAGATCCGGTCGTATCCACGGGCGCAACCAATCCGTGCGTGGAACGCTTCCTGGAACACTGCCACCGCCGCAAATATCCGAACAAGAGCGTCATCATCTATGCCGGTGACCAGCCGGATGCGCTCTACTATATCGTCAAGGGGTCCGTCAGCGTCCTGATGGAAGACGAGGACGGGCATGAAATTGTCCTCGCCTACATCAATGCCGGCGGCTTTTTCGGTGAAATGGGTCTGTTCGGTGAACAGCCCAACCGCAGCGCATGGATACGTGCGCGCAGCGAGTGCGAGGTGGCGGAAATCAGCTACGCCCGCTTCCGCAATATCGCCAAGGAAGACCCCGATATCCTGCTGGAACTGACCGCACAAATGGCAACCCGGCTGCGCAAGACCAGCCGCAAGGTCAGCAACCTCGCCTTCCTGGACGTTACCGGGCGCATTGCCCACACACTCCTGGAACTCTGCAAGGAGCCGGATGCCATGACACACCCCGATGGTATGCAGATCAAGATCACCCGCCAGGAACTGGGCCGCATCGTCGGCTGTTCCCGCGAGATGGCCGGCCGGGTCCTGAAGGCACTGTGCGAGCAGGGCCATCTATCGGCCAAGGGCAAGACCATCGTCGTCTTTGGCGCACGGTAGATTTATTGCCTTTTCAGACAGAAGTCTGAAATCCCGCGCCAGGGCGCCAAGGCGCAAAGAAAAACCCGCCACAGAGTTCACAGAGTACACAGAGATAAAAACCAGTCTTGCACGGGAGATTAAATAGCATCCCGTCATTCCTGTCCCCGCGAAGGCGGGGGCGGGAATGACGGGGCATTAAAGTAGTCAGGATTGAATAATTATTATTTCTCTGTGTACTCTGTGAACTCTGTGGCGGGTTTTTCTTTGCGCCTTTGCGACTTGGCGCGAGTATGTTTTTATATCCTGGCACTAGCCAAACAGCTCCGCCAGTTTCTCCCCCGGCTCCGGCGCCTTCATGAAGGCCTCCCCCACCAGAAACGCATGCACGCCGTTGCCGCGCATGAGCGCAACATCTTCACGTGTATGAATGCCGCTTTCTGTTACCAGGATCCGGTCATCCGGTACCCGGCCGGCAAATCCGAGCGTCACTTCCAGATGCGTTTCGAAGGTTCGCAGATCACGGTTGTTGACCCCGATCAGTCTGGCCGGCAAGGCAAGTGCGCGATTCATCTCGTCGGCATCGTGCACTTCCACCAGCGCATCCATACCCAGATTGTGCGCCAGCTGCAGCAGTTCCAGCAGCATCCCGTCCGAGAGCGCAGCAACGATCAGCAGAATGCAGTCGGCACCCAGTGCCCGCGCCTCGTACACCTGGTAGGGATCGATCAGGAAATCCTTACGCAAAACCGGCAGACTGCAGGCTGCACGCGCCTGCTGCAGGAAGGCGTCCGCCCCCGCGAAAAAATCGATATCGGTCAGTACCGACAGGCAGGCGGCACCGCCGCGCTCATAACTCGCGGCAATCTGCGCCGGATCAAAATCCTTGCGCAGGACACCGCGACTCGGCGAGGCCTTCTTGATCTCCGCGATTACGGCGGGCTTGTCTGCGGACAGCCGCTGTTCCATCGCGGCGATGAATCCGCGCGGTGCGTCCGCAGAACCAATTGCGCGCTCGAGAGCATCGAAACCGGTATACCGGAGCCGCTCATCGACCTCTTCGGCCTTGCGTACGAGTATTTGCCTGAGAATGTCGGGCGTATCGCTCATGAGCCTCAGACGCTGTTGGAGACTTCGATGAGCGCCTGCAGGGTCTGTTTTGCCTTGCCTGACTGAATGGTGTCGGCGGCCATAGCGACGCCCTCGGCAAGCGTTGCCGCCAGCCCGGCGACATAGATAGCCGCACCGGCATTCATGACAACGATGTCGCGTGCCGGACCCGGCTCGCCATCGAACACGGCATTGATCAGGCGCAGGCTTTCGCCGGCATCGGACACCGTGATGGACGAGAGGTCGGCCGTCTGCAGGCCGAAATCCACTGGTTCCACGCTGTAGACGGTGACACTCCCGTTGTGCAGTTCGGCGACGCGGGTTGGACCGGCGATGCTGATTTCATCCAGCCCGTCATCGGCATGCACCACCAGTACGTGTTCACTCCCCAGCCGCTGCAGGACATACGCCAGTGGCTCGACCCACTGTTCGCTGAAGACGCCCAGTACCTGGTTGGGTGCACCGGCCGGGTTGGTCAACGGGCCCAGCAGGTTGAACAGGGTACGCACGCGCATTTCCCTGCGCGGGCCGATGGCATGCTTCATGGCACTGTGGTGCTGCGGTGCGAACATAAAGCCCACGCCCACCTGCTCGATACAGGCAGCAACCCGGGCAGGATCGAGATCCAGCTTCACACCGGCGGCCTCCAGTACATCGGCACTGCCGGAACTGCTGGAGACCGAGCGATTGCCATGCTTGGCCACGCGCGCACCGGCCGCCGCCGTCACAATGGCACTGGCCGTGGATACATTGAAGGTGCTGGCACCGTCGCCACCGGTACCGCAGGTATCCACCAGGTGCGGGCCACTGACCTCGACCCGGGCGGCCAGCTCGCGCATGACATGAGCCGCGGCGGCAATTTCATCGACCGTCTCGCCCTTCATGCGCAGGCCAACCAGGAAACCGCCGATCTGTGCCGGCGTCGCTTCACCGGTCATGATCAGGCGCATCACATGCTGCATGTCGTCGGCTGACAGGTCTTTGTGATCAATGACAGCAGCAATCGCAGCCGGTATATCCATAACAATACCTACAAGTAGAAAGTAGCCAGTAGCTGGTAGCAAGTTTCTGAATTAATGAACGATAGTAACAAATACCTCTTGCTACCAGCCACTGGCTACTTGCTACTTAATTTACTGATTCAGGAAATTCCGCAACAGGTCGTGACCGCAACCGGTGAGGATCGATTCCGGATGAAACTGTACACCTTCGACCGGCAGCGACCTGTGACGCACACCCATGATCTCGTCGAGTCCGACCGTGCTGTCTTCGGTCCAGGCGGTTACTTCCAGGCAATCCGGCAGCGAATCCTTCTCGATCACCAGAGAGTGATAGCGCGTTGCCTCGAACGGGTCCGGCAGACCATGAAACACACCACTGTTGCTGTGATGGATCATGGAGGTCTTGCCGTGCATGATGGAACGCGCATGACCGATACGGCCACCGAACGCCTGGCCGATACTCTGGTGCCCGAGGCACACGCCCAGTATGGGCGCCTTGCCGGCGAAGGCCTTGATGGTTTCGATCGAAACGCCGGCCTCGTTGGGTGTACAGGGTCCCGGGGAAATAACGATCTTCTCCGGCGCCATCGCTTCGATCTGCTCGACGGTCACCTGGTCATTCCGGAACACGCGCACATCCGCACCCAGCTCACCCAGATATTGCACCAGGTTGTAGGTGAATGAGTCGTAATTATCGATCATCAACAACATGGAACCGGACTCATGCTGCGGGCTGCGCGTCAGAACAGTGTGTATATGAAAGGCGCAACCGCCGAGCCCTGGCTCAGCACGATCAGACCACCGAGCAGCAGCAGCACGATGATGATGGGTGCCATCCAGAATTTTTTCCTGACCTTGAGAAAATCCCACAGGTCTTTTATCAGTTCCAGCATCAGTCAATTATCTCCGTCTGTTTCATTCTGTTTCATTTCCCATACAGACTAGCACTGGCGGGGCCGCCCGTACCAGCCCGCATTGCGCTCAGTCTGCGGTGCGCAGTCCGCGGCAGGCCATGGCAACGGCGCGGAATATGGCCCGCCCCTTGTTCATGGTCTCGTCCCACTCATTGGCGGGTACCGAGTCGGCCACGATCCCGGCACCGGCCTGTATATGCAGGGTATCGTCCTTGATGACCGCAGTACGGATGGCGATGGCCGTATCCATGTTGCCCGACCATGACAGGTAGCCGACCGCGCCGGCATAGACACCCCGCTTGACCGGCTCCAGTTCGTCGATGATTTCCATGGCGCGAATTTTCGGTGCGCCACTGACCGTACCTGCGGGAAAGGTGGCGCGCAGAACGTCAATGGCACTCATGCCCGGACGTACCCGGCCGGTCACGTTCGACACGATATGCATGACATGGGAATAGCGTTCGATCACCATTTTCTCCGTCAGCGCCACACTGCCCGTTTCGCTGACCCGCCCGGCATCGTTCCGCCCCAGGTCAATCAGCATAAGGTGCTCGGCAAGTTCCTTGGGGTCCGCCAGCAGGTCCTGCTCAAGCACGGCATCTTCCTGCGGGGTACGGCCGCGCGGACGGGTACCGGCGATCGGACGCACTGTCACGATACCCTCCTCCAGGTGTACCAGGATCTCCGGCGAGGAGCCGACCACGTGAAAGTCGCCCAGATCCAGGTAGAACATATAGGGCGATGGATTGAGCCGGCGGAGCGCGCGATAAAGGTTCAGCGGTGATGCGGAGAACGGTATGGACATGCGCTGCGACAACACCACCTGCATGGCATCGCCTTCCACGATATAGTCCTTGATGCGGTCGACAGCCGCTTCGAAACCGGCCCGCGTGAAACCGGAAACGAAATCGCTTTCATCGACCGGGGCAGTACCGGCCTCACGGTCGCCGTAGTCGTCCAGAGACTCGCGCAACCGGTCCTCGAGCGTATCCAGTCGCTGCTGCCCGTGCCCCCAGGCATCCGGCATGGCCGGGTCGACGTGCACGATTAGTTGCAGGGTGCCGGCCAGGTTGTCGAACACCAGCAATTCGTCCGACACCATCAGGAGTATGTCCGGGCAGGACAGCGTGTCCTGCTTGTCGAACGCACCCAGGCGCGGTTCGATATAGCGCACGGTGTCATAGCCGAAATAGCCGACCAGCCCGCCGGTGAACCGCGGCAGCCCCGGCAGTTCGGGTGCGCGATATCTCGACTGGAATTGCTCGATCCATTCCAGCGGATCTTTCGTATGCGCTGTTTCCACCACATCGCCATCCTGCAGAACGGTGACGTCATGCTGCTCGACCCGCAGGACGGTGGAACACGGCAGGCCGATGATGGAATAGCGCCCCCATTTCTCACCGCCGTGTACTGACTCGAACAGGTAGGAATAGCGGCCACCGGCCAGCTTGATATACGTACTGAGCGGCGTGTCGAGATCGGCGAGGATCTCGCGTGTCAGGGGGATTCGATTGTAATCCTGGCTGACCAGGTCACGAAATTGTTCAGGTGTCATTCACTGCTGTCTCATAAACTCCCTCCCACTCAGGGGGAGGGCTGGGGAGAGGGGATCAAATATAAATAGCAGCTTGATAATGGATCCCCTCTCCCTGACCCTCTCCCGAAGGGAGAGGGGACGTTCATTAAATCATGCAGAAATATAGCAGGTCATATAACACGCCATCGCCCGCCTGTGCCGTGTGTAACCGGGATTGTCTCTTCAGTGAATTGCATATGGTCAGGCCGCCTTCTCAAGCAGCGGGTATATCTCGTCCAGCGAATCGATCACTGCATCCGGCGCCGCTTCGCGTATATTAACCCCGTGATTGTATCCGTAGCTCATGCAGACGATCTGGAAACCGGCCGCGCGTGCCGCGGCAACATCGCTGACGGAATCGCCGATCATCAGCGCGTTCGCCGGCTCGCAGCCGAAAAACTCCGCCGCATGCAGCAACGGCGCCGGGTCGGGCTTCTTCTTCGTTAATGTATCACCGCTGATTACAATCGAGAAATCTTCATATACCCCGAGGTCTTTCAGCAGCGGCTCGGTGAACTGTGCCGCCTTGTTGGTCACGCAGCCCAGCTTGTAGCCAGAGGCCTTGAGCATATCGATCCCTTCCCGCACACCCGGGTACAGGAAGGACCGTTTCGAGGTGTTCCCTGCATACAGGTCCATGAAGACCGGGTAGGCGCGCTCGAAGTCGGCCTCGTCGGGCTCGCCCTTGAGCTGGCCGACCAGGGCCCGCCGCACCAGCCGCTCGACGCCGTTACCGACCCAGTCGCGGACACGCGCCTCGCCCCGGGGCTCACGCCCGAGTTGCGCCATCATACTGTCCACGCAAAAAGCGAGATCCGGCACGCTGTCGACCAGCGTACCGTCCACGTCGATCAGGATCATTTCAGGTTTGCGCATGACTGCGGCTGTCAGCCAACGGCTTTGGCAATCTCGGCGCGCATGGCGTCGATGGTTGTCTTGTAGTCATCGGCACCGAAGATCGCGGAACCGGCGACAAAGGTATCGGCACCCGCCGCGGCGATCTCGCCGATATTGTCGACCTTGACGCCACCATCGATCTCCAGGCGGATATCACGCCCGCTCTCGTCGATGATCCGGCGCGCCTCGCGCAGCTTGGGCAGGGCTTCCGGGATAAAGCTCTGGCCACCGAAACCGGGGTTGACGGACATCAACAGGATCATGTCGACCTTGTCGATGACATGTTTCAGGTAATCCAGCGGTGTCGCCGGGTTGAATACCAGGCCGGACTTGCAACCGCTGTCATGCACCAGGGACAGCGAACGATCGATGTGCTCGCTGGCCTCGGGGTGGAACGTGATATAGGTTGCGCCCGCCTTGGCGAAGTCGGGGATGATACGGTCAACCGGCTTGACCATCAGGTGAACGTCGATGTCAGCCGTGACACCGTGATTACGCAACGCCTCGCAGATCAGTGGACCGATCGTCAGGTTGGGTACGTAGTGGTTGTCCATGACGTCGAAATGCACGATGTCTGCACCGGCCTCGAGTACGTGGGTGACTTCCTCACCCAGCCGGGCAAAGTCCGCCGACAGGATGGATGGTGCAATCTTGTAATCGGCCATGCTGCTGTCCTCGCTGAAATTTATTGCTGTACTGGCGAAAAAATTCAACGCGCACTTTACCTGAACAGGGCGTTTATTTCAGCAGTCCATACCACTCATTCAATCAGGCAAAATCAATTCATTGATTTTAAACATGATAATATGCCTGAAAAATCAGTCGGCGCCGTGCCGCGCTGCGCAAAGGGTCACAAACAGGCAGTACGCAGTTCCGCAACCTGGCTGGCAGGTGTACGACTTTTCCCGAAAAATACAGATGCTTAGGGCAGCCGTTACGACAGAAGACAGGCTGGTCGGCTAACTGGCCGATACGTGTCCGGACCTTGCACGTGCAACACGTGCAACGATCGAATATCAGTGGTTACCGGAAGTGCTTGCACATCCCTGCGGCAAGTCTTATAAATGAACCAGGGTCAACCGTTATCTGCCTCTCGAAAACATCAATACCGGCAGACATAGTGATTCGGGGAGGTTCCTGTGAAGGCAAATGCTCGTCAACCAAACATTGGTGACTGGTTCCAGTCTATCAACAGTGATCGGTTTGAAATCGTTGCACGCGATGATGAGGAAGCCACGCTCGAGATACAGCATTTCGACGGCGCCATCGAGGAAATCGATTTCGACACCTGGGCCGAGATGGAAATTGATGCCATCGAACCGCCCGAAGACTGGTCCGGTTCCCTTGATATCGAGCGCGAGGATTACGGTGTCGACCTGGAGCTGACCGCACCCAACGATCACATCAACCCGCTTGACGACATAGAATAAGATCAGTAGCCAGTAACGAGTAGAAAGTTGAAAGTAGCGAGTCGAAAGGAATGAATAGATTTACAATCCAGCTATAATCTTCTCGTTATTCGCCACTTTCTACTCGTTACTGGCTACTTTCCACTTTCATAGTATCTTCATAGGCTTGCAATCGCCGCCACACGTCATTTAATACTATTAGGTTGATGCCGATAACCTCCCTGATGGCTACGGGAGGCAAATCATGGCAATGATCTACGACATGGTGACCGGCAAGGTTATTCACGACAGCGAATTCACCGGCAGGGTGACGGCACCGGAACACATCCCCGCCCCTGAACTGGCCGTCCACAAGTTCGAGGCAGGCACACCCATCGAGGAGATGTCGCCCGTCGACGCCTATATGGTGATGCTGCAGGATCTGCTGAAGAAGCTCTGACCCAAATACCCAGGGTACGAAGACGCCGCCCTGAATCCAGTTACGACAGTTATTGTGTCCGCCTGCGAGCAGGTTGCCGCAGGTACTCATATTTTGAGGTAGGAGCGGACGTTTTCCGCGAAACAGTCCTATGTGCTTTTATTCGCGCATGCCCCGGCAACTTCTCCTGCATCACCTAAAGTGCCTACTTTTGGTGCTCTATCTCCCGCATTGCCTGGTTCAGTGACACGATAATCGAAATAATCACCACGATCATGGCTTGCAGTGGCACCAGCCAGTTCGGCACAAGGATGGCCAGCAGCGCGCCCGATATAGCACACAATGGAAACAGGCGGGTGAAGAAAATCACCGGCTAACGGGCGGGCCGCCATTACACAGAACATCGCGCGGCAACTGCACCTCACCCGCCTCGATCCTGGCCGGCAGGGCAGTCAATACATCGCCCGCACAGGGCCCGGCGATACAGACACCGTCTTCCCAGCGAAACAGGGCATCATGCGTGGCACACTGGATGTGCCTGCGATCAATGCTGAGGAACTGGTCCGGCACCCAGTCAAGCGGGCCGCCGGTGTGCGGACAACTGTTCAGGTAGACCCGCACCTCGCCGCCCTGGCGAACCACGAACAGGTCGAACAATCGGGAATCGCATTCGAGCGTGACCCCCTTGCTGCCGGGATCCTGCAGTTCATTGAATGCGCACAGGGAGAGGTAATCCGCATCGTTCATGCCGGGCAGCCTACGTCGGTTGCCGGTATTGTCAACTGCGGGCCGTGGTTATTCGGCGCGCACGACCCGGAAGCCGAGATTGTCGAGGCGCGTATCCTGGATGAGTTGCCCGCGCTTGGCGGACCGCAGGGTATCGAGCGGACTCGAATAGGCGCCGCCACGAACCACGCGCTGGGTGCAGTCCGGGGTTAGCCGGGCACTGCCGTCATCCGGCGCACCGATGTAGCTGTTGTGATAGCAGTCTGCAGTCCACTCCTGCGCATTACCGGACATATCGTACAGGCCGAAACGGTTTGCCTCGAAACTGCCTGCCGGCGCTGTCTGCTTGCCGTCCCAGCGACTGCCGCAATCGAAACAGTTGGCATGCGTGCCGTCCGCGCTGTCCGCCCACCAGTAACTGAAGACGCTGCCAGCGCGCGCCGCATATTCCCACTCCGCCTCGCTGGGCAGGCGGTATTTCCGCCCGGTCTGCTGGGACAGCCAGTCTGTATAGGCCACCGCATCGTGCCAGGACACGTTGATGACCGGACGCTTGCCGCGCCCCCACGTTTCGTCATAGGGCAGGCGGCGTCCGGTGGCGCGTGCAAAGCGGTCGTACTCGTCAAAGGTGACCTCGCGCCTGCTGATGGAGAAGGCCTTGATCGTGACCATGTGCCGGGGACCCTCGTCGAAATTCAGTGAATTCCCAAGGCTGCCCATCTGGAAACCGGCAGGCAGCAATTCAACCATCGCCGGACCCTTGCCGCCGCCCTTCAATGCGTCACGGAATGAACGCCCGACCGGTGGCGGACCTGCCGGCGCAGGCGGTGACAAAACCGCTGCCTGCGGCATGGATGGCTTGGCAGGTAACGCCGACGGCTTGCTGCGCAAGGGTTGCGGACCGGTAAATTCCGGCCGCGCAGGTGCCGGCCGACTGGCCGGACCGAACGTCTCGGCCTGCTGCGCAAGCGGTGCAGTTGGCGTGATATCCGCCGCTGTTCCGGCGCCGGCTACCTTCACATCAGCTTTCGGCCATGGCCGCGGCGCACGGCCGGCGGGAAATCCGGGCGCTTCACCGGAGACCTGCCCATCCCGCGACCGCAGCGGCACCTCGACGGACGCCGTCTCATCCGGCACGATCGTCGTACCGTTCCTGTGGGCGACCTGCGGCAATTCCTTGCCACTCATCAGCCACGCGGCAAGACTGGCCACACCGACGAGCAGCAACCCTGCAATAACTTTGACAGCTACACGCTTGCCCCGTGGCGGATTATCCCGTGTACCAATGGCGCGCGCGGCCGTCACCGCCGATTCGGATATCAAGGGCGGCAGGCTTGCGGCTGGCGTGATTGTTTCCGAGTGCGGATCGAATTTATCCAGCGATGGCACATGCAACGGCTCGCCGGCATCCACATCACCCGCCGGCAATGCACGCAGGCGCTGTACCTCGGCCGCCATCCGCTCACGCGCCGCTTCGGCCTCCGCACGCAGGCGCACGGCGATCTTTACATTCTTGCGGCTTTCCTCGAGTTCGGCGCGCAGCTGCCCGGGATCCTCCAGGCGGCCGTTGCCGCCCGCCGTCATCAGGCCACGCGCGACCTCGACTTCGCCACGCAGTGCGTTCATTTTCACCCGCAAATCGTGCTGGTCCTCAAGGGCGACATCACGCTCGTGTGACAGTTGTTTCAGCTGATCTTCGAGCTGGGTAATCGCGGCTACCGCCTGTTCGTTCTGCTCCTGTATCGCATCGATCTCGGCCTGGCGTCGCGCCTTTTCCTGCTGGTCGAGTACGGCGATCTCTTCGTGTGCCTGTTGCAGTTCTGCCTGTACCCGCACCAGGTGTTCCTCGGTCCCGGCATGACTGTCCATTATGCTTTGTATACGTGAGCGTTCTTCTTCCCTGGCGGCATCGCGGGCCTGCTCGATGACCCCGGACTGGTCAGTCATGTTGGTTTCATGCTGTGTCGCGATGGTGGCAAGCTGTTCCTTGAGTTCCCGCTGGCGGGCAGCCATCTGCGCACGCTCCTCGGCCCGAGCCTGACGTTCGTGATGGAGCTCCTCGCGCAGGTTGTCCAGGTCATCAAGCGAGCTTTCGCGGGTCTTGTGGCTGTCCTGCGACACCTGTTCGAGCTTCTTGCGCAGCCGGTCGATCTGGCCCTGCAGCTCCTTCTCGGTATCGTTCTTGCGTGTCAGTTCGCCGTGGGACTTGCTGAGCGATTCTGCATATTCCGTTTCGAGTTGCCGCGCATGTTCCTCGCGCTGCTGCAGCATTTCCTGTGCGTTTTCCAGCTGCTGGCGGAGCTGGCCGGCCTCCTCGTCCAGCAATTGCCGGGTTTCAGCGTCTGCCGCTGCCGCCTGCTCCAGCGATGCAATCTGTCGCTCCTTGTTGCTGAATTTCTGCTCTGCTGACTGGCTGCGTTGCCGTTCACTCTCCAGCTGTGCCAGTAACTCCGCCTGCCGGTCGTTTGCTGCCGTTGTCAGCTCTTCGACCTGCCGCTCCAGGGTAGCCGTTGCATCTTCGAGTTGCTGCCTGAGCGCGTCACGCTCCTCGACGGTTTGCCGATGTACTGCCTCCAGATCGCCCTGCGCCGCCTGCAGCGCCTCCAGCTGACCGGACAGGGCCTGCTGCTGTGCGGCTGCCTCGGCCAACTGCTTGTCTGATTGCTGCCCTGACTCTGCCAGGTCCGCCTCGCGGACTTCCCCGGCCTGTTTCAACTGTTTCCTCAGGTCCGCGCCGGCCTGCTGCTCCGCCGCCAGTTCCTGTTGCAGTTTGTCCAGCGTGACTTCATGTTCGGCCTGTTCTTCCAGGCGCACCTCCGCAGACCGCCGGCCTTCGACGAGCTCCAGGTTTTCCTCCTGCAGTGCCTTGATGGTTGCCTGTGCGGCTGACAGCTCACTCCCCGACACATCCATCTGCCCTTCATGCTCGGGCTGCCGGTCGTTGCTGGCCACGGATGCAGCATCCAGGTCGTCTTTCAAGCCGGCATTTGCAGCTTGCAGGGCGGCAAGCTGTTCCGATAAGCGGCTGTTTTCCTCGCGCAGTGCCTGCGCGGCCGTATCGATTTCTTCCTGTGACGAGGAACTTGCTGCAACTGTATCCTGCAGTTCGCCCTCGAGCGCGGCCACCCGGCCACGGGCAGTGGTCAACTCGCCTTCCAGTTGCTGCCTGGCTGCAACCAGTTCCTGCAAGTCCTTTTCCGTTTTGCCTGATTGCGCCTCAAGCCGGGCCGACTCGGCTGTGGCCTGTTGTTCCAGGGTCGTGTTTTTCTCCTGTTCGGCAATCAGGGCACGCTGCATTTCATCCAGCCGGGACTGCTGCTGTTCCTGCAGTGCCGTGACCCGGTCCTCCAACGCCTGTTTTTCTTCGGCATTCTTGCCGATGCAGGTATTTAATTCGCCGATTTTTTCAGAGGACTCTTCCCGTTCAGCGCGCAACCGCTCCAGCTGGCCGTTCAGATGCGCCATGGCTGCACGTTCGGTCGCCAGTTCAGCAGTCAGCGACGTATTATTCTCCTGCAGGCTGGTATTCTCGTCGCGCAGCGCGATCTTCTGCTCGTCCGCTTGCGCCTCGGGGGCAGCCCCCTCCTGCTCCGGTATGTCCACGGATCTGGCGCCGGTCACGCCTGCATTTCCATCCGCTGCACCATCCGCCAACAGCTGGCCGGGAATGCCACCCTTGAGGACATAGACATCGAAGCCCTTCTGGCTCAACATGAATGCGGCCGAATCGCTGCGCTGCCCGGTATCACAGCAAATGACATAGCTTGTATTGAAAACCAGCTCGGGCAGTTCATTGCGCAGGCTGGCCAGCGGCAGGTTGACGCTGTCCTCGAATGAGCTGCCTGCATACTCGTCGGGCGTGCGGACATCCAGCCAGACCGCACCCTCAACTACCAACTTTACGGCTGCCTGATAATGGATATACTTGAGGTGTTGTGTCTTGAGCAGCTCATCGAAGTCCTGCTTGGCAAGCCGCATCAACTGGCCGTCGGTCAGCATGGTAATGGTGGCATTGCGCCGGACAGCCGATACCAGTGCCTCCTCACCGAATGAGTCACCCCCGCCCAGTTCAGCCAGTACCTGTTCCGTCCCGTCATCCTCACGTCGGGTCACCCTGCAGCGGCCCTCGTGTATGGTATAGAAGTAGTCACCCTCCTCACCCTGCGAGATCACCAAATCGCCCTGTTCCACCGGAAAGGGCTTCATACGCATCAGCAGCCCCTGCAGCTTCGATGGCGGCAGCTTGCTGAATGTATCGATCTTGAGCAGGCGGCTCATCCAGTCGCCGGTGTCGTCGGCCTCCAGTTCAACTACCTCGGCGGTATTGAACTGGTCCCAGGTCAGGTAGGCATCCAGCACCCTGGAATCGATCCAGGCAATGACCGCCTTCTTGGCGACCCGGGCAGACACCGGTCGTGGCTGCTGGTGGACCATCGGGTGATGGCTGGCGTCCGAACCGGCCTCGACTTCGCCCGTGACCTTGTGGGCTGCATCGATGAGGTCGACTTTGCCCTCGAGGAGATAAATGGTGCGATCATCACGATCGCCCTTGCGGAACAGGTAGCGTCCGGACTTTACTACTTCAATGACAACCTTTGCGGCAATCTCGGCAAAACGCTCATCGGAAAGCGCGTTCAAAGGCACGAGATCCTGCAGGATTTTGATATTATGGGTTGCTTTTTTTGCGGCGCGCATGTCTACCTGTCCACTGCATCCAACGTATTGAAACCGGCCCGCGCAGGGCCATCCCCGTGACACAATACTGCTTGCAGGTTATCGGCTAAAACCGCTTGAAATTTAGATAAATTGCGGAGTTCAGGGCCAGCCGCCGGAGTAATGGAAATGCCCGCCGTCTGCACACCCTGTTCGCACAACAACACCTGCCAGATCACGCCCGGAAACTATCGGCCACGTGTCGGGAATCTGTCTCCCCACCCGGCCGGATTGTGAGCCATGCACGGTTATATTGCCTTTTCATCCGTTGCGGCCCGGTACCGTGCGACCGCCCGCAAAACCGTGGTCGCCGGCGAGCCGGCATACCTCTACACAGGCAGCAGCCGCAGAACCAGGTCAATCAAAATGGACACACGCCATGAATACGGGCGGGCTGTCACGCTGAAGTGCGCAGCAACAGCCCGATGCAGTTGTGAACAGGTACAGGAACAATGGCGGATAACGCCTGCTACGTCACGGATACACAAACCTGTCTGTCGCTGCATGAAGTCCAACGGAAAGACAAATACTGTTAGAATACCTGTAATTACAGTGTTTTTCTCACTTTTGATTATAGTCAGGACACAATCGCGGACCAGATGGATACTGCATCACGTGACTGACTGTTTCGCTCACGCCAATGGCACGGGTGATGAAAATACTGCAATAGAAGGCTTTTCCTGTGAATTAACGCTTTAACATTTTTCTTATTGTGCTATCTTACGCCTGCAGTTTTTCCATTACCTAGTCAGAGGAGCATTATCGAATGGCTGTGAAAAAGAAGGCGACAGCTCGAAGGAAGACAACCGCAAAGGCTGCAAAGAAGCCGACTACCAAGTCAGAAACCCTGACTTATATTGCTGAGAAGACTGATCTGACCAAGCGGGATATCAGCGAGGTTTTCGATGCACTTTCCACACTCATGAAGCGTGATCTCAAGCGCGGTCCGGGAGTTTACACAGTTCCCGGCCTGATGAAGGTCAAGGTTGTTCGCAAGCCGGCCACCAGGGCACGCAAGGGCGTTAACCCGTTTACCGGCGAAGAAATGATGTTCAAGGCAAAACCTGCACGCAATGTTGTCAAGGTGCTGCCACTGAAAGGCCTGAAAGAAATGGTCTGAGCGTACTACGCAATATTAAAAAAGGGTCGCAATGCGGCCCTTTTTTTTGCCTGCAGGGACGTAAGTATGTCTCGGGTGCAGAGATGCACAGGAGCGACGCCCGAAAGGCAAGCAGACATCAGGGATGTCGCACTGAATCGGGATAACTCCGGTTTATCCAGATAGTCCTCCATTGATTCGCCTGGCTGACTATGGCAGGCGAATCCGAGATTTAGTGGCATTTATTTTTCCGTGTCTTTCCGTGGATTCCGTGGCAATAACAATCATTTTAAATGGCCACGGAATCCACGGAAGGACACGGAAATATTAATGGCGGGATATCTTAACAGTCAGCGGTCATCATGTTGCAGGCGGGTACGAATGAACTGGCTGTGTGGCACATAAAGCAGGTCGGCGATCTTTCTTACCAGGTGTTGCTCGTGGGCATCGATACGGCCATCCGCCGCGGTCACCTGCCACAACATACTGACGATCTCGATACGTTCCTCCAGGCTGCACCCGGCATTTATCATGCGCGTAAAGGGGTATAACGATGTCGTGTGTTTGGTATCGACCTCCGCACGATGGGCTATTGCGGCCGCCTCATCAGGGAGAATCGAATATTTTTCCTCGACAATGGACCGGATGGTATCCCGCTCGGCATCGCTGATGTCGTAGTCGGCACTGGCGACCTCCATGAGCAGCGCAGCAGTTGCAAGTTGCAGTGCCCGCTCGTCATTCTGATCTTCGTCCACCGCCTCGCGGCTGAACAGGAATCTGTTGAGCTTGCTGATCACGTTTGATATCGGGGGCAGCTGGCGCGGTAAATCGCCGACAACCAGCAGGGTTCAGTTGATATGTTTGCCTGTATGGTAAGTGTTGCCATCATATTCGACGAAAAATCTGTCCAGCAAGGGATGATTCACGGGCTCCCGGGTATCGTCTTCCAGAAGATTCCGCTCGGCCACATAGGTCTCGCTATTGGCGTCATGTACAAGCACATGATACCAGGGCTCGTTTTTCGGTGGCCTGCTTCTGGCGTTTGACTCGTACCACTCGTCCTGGCCGAGAAATTCAGGGTCAACATCGACGATGACACCCCGGTAATCAAACAAACGGTGGTGAATACATTGACCGATCGAGAATTTAGCCTGTTTCATAAGTACCTGCCAGCCTCCCGTAATAGCGGTTATATATGTGACCCCCGGCCCGCACACAAGTTCGACTGTTTACTCCCGATCCGTATAATACACGGCCCGTTCAACTGCATAGAATCCGGATGAATATTTACCTGACTATCGGGCCAGACAAGGTCGTAACCATGCAGTATTCGCTGACCAACGCTGATGGCATTGTACTGCGTGACGCCGCCAGCAAACCGGTGAGTTACCTGCATGGGGCCGGGGCAATCCCGCCCAGGCTCGAGCGGGAACTCGAGTCACACAAGGTCGGTGACATCGTCAGGGCCCGCCTGCTCCCCGATGATGCGTTCGGCAAACGCGATGTCGAGCTGGTTTGCGCAGTCCCGCTGAACGAAATACCCGAGTCGGAAGAGATCGAGATTGGCGGGCAAATTGTGGGGAAGGACCAGGATGGCAACGAGGTCACATTCGCGGTCACTGCTATCGATGATGGAGTCGCCAGCCTTGACGGCAATCACCCGCTCGCGGGGCAGACGCTGATCTTCGAAGTGGAAATCCAGGCCATTCGCGATGCAACCGACGAAGAGATCCGCATCGGCAAGGCAGCAGATCCGCCGGACGGCTGACGACAATACTGCTAGCGGTCGACCAGAAAGCGCGTACCCTGGTAGTTCAACTGTATGTTGCCGGGATGAATCCTTTCCAGCACCGCGCCGTTCGCCAGCGTTTCCCCCTCGCGATACTTCTTCAGATCGGCCATGATGAAACGTCTGGCCGGGTCTTCCGCATACACATGCACATCGATACGCGGCAGGCTAAATCCGCTGCGAAACTCCAGGGAAAGTTCCCGCCATTCGGGTAATCCTGATTCAACGGTGGATGCCACTGTCGGCTGACTGGCCGGGGTCGTTAGCGGCATCTTCACTACCGGGGAAGGTACCGCCGGCGCCTGTTTGACAGGCCGCTGGACAGGCGGGCGCAACGGTACCCGCGGTCGCGTCGTCGTCGGCTGTACGCTATCAACCGGTGCGCGCGGCACGGGCACGACCGGAATACGTTCCGGCGGTGCGGTTTCAGACCGGGCCACATCCGCTACCGGCAGCACGTCACCGCTGTCACGATTGAGCAGGGTGATGACAATCAACAGGCCGTTGAATACCAGCAGCGCGCCGACGATCCACACCCACAGTTGCGGTCGCGGGTGTCTGCGCGCACGCCAGTGCGCAGTCTCAAGGTCCGGCACCTCGCCGAGATCACGCTCCTGGTCTGCCTTCTTGAGTGCATCGAGTATGTAGGACATCGCTCAGCCCGTGCAGTGAATCCGCACAACTGGAACCCGCACAACCGGAATCCGTATGCAATCTGATGAGATTGTACATCCAGAGTTCATTTTTTCAGCTGACTCTCCTGTGTACACTGTAAGCTGCTACCGGCCCGGTATCTGCATGGTTGCGAACTCCGCCATTGGCTGCACACCGTATAAATCATTAAAGCTGCTCACTTGCCGTTCAACCGCGGCACATCCTTGCGGTTAACTGCAGTATTGAGATGGAGTATCGTATTCTTGCCAACGATGCCGTCCGGTATCAGGCCGTGCGCCCGCTGAAAGGCCAGCACCTGTTTCTGCAGCTGGTAATCGAACAGCAGGGTATCACTGGCCGGGATATTTACATCCTGCGCAATCCCGATCTGTTCACGTAACCAGGCCACGTCGGGATCCCGGTCACCCGCCTTGAGGAACAACCGGCCGCCCGGGGGTGCCTGCGCGAGCACAACATACTCGCCATACCAGTAGCTGCCGACCTGCTCGACCTGCAGGCGATAGACATCGCCCCCAATGACCAGCTCCAGATTCGTATCCTCCATGCGCTGCAAAAAAACGGGTACCCGGACGCCGTCTTCCCGGATCAGCGTCAGGATTCCCGGCCTGTCGAAGGTACGCAGTGTATTCCAGTCGCCCTGCTTTACAATGCAGTGCAGGCCGTACTCACGGCCAAATTTACAGAAATCAGGCTTGACGGCCGGGGGCAGCACAACCTGCCAGCGCACAAACAGCGCCTTCCATGCCTCACGATACCAGCTGCTGTCCGCCTGCTGCAGCAGCTCGCCCAGCGAGACGGCCACCGGGGCATCAGCTTCGGGCGCCGGTTTCACGGCCACCTCCGGCTCCGTCACCCCAATCGGTTCACTGGTCGCAGGTGCTTCGGGCTCCGGCTCCGGCGCCGCGCTTTCACTGGTCTGCGCCGTATCCACCTCAGCGGGCACCATGACGGGCGGTGCCAGGTGCTGCCAGGGCTGGTAGTAATAGGCTGCAGCGGCCAGCAGCGCTACCACCAGCGTGCCGGCCAGCAGCGGCATCCACGGACGGCGTCGCGACGAATCCTGCCCGCCCACAGACAGGACTTCACCGGAGGCCTTGTTGACGATTTTACGGTCGACGACACCCTTGCCCTCGACATAGGTCCCGAGGAGCGCCCGGTCACACAGCACGTTGATCAGGCGGGGAATGCCCTCGGACAGCTTGTGAATGCGCTCCACGGCCCGTTGCGTAAACAGGTTCCGCGAGCTGCCGCATATCTGTAGCCGGTGCCTGATGTAGGCATCGGCCTCTTCGCGGTTGATGGGTTCGAGGTGGTAGCGTGCGGTGATGCGCTGGGAAAGCTGGCGCATGTCCTCGCGCGACAACTGCTCGCGCAGCTCCGGCTGTCCGATAAGGATAATCTGCAGCAGTTTCTGCGTGGCCGTCTCGAGATTGGTCAGCAGGCGGACCTGCTCGAGCACGTCCGCCGACAGGTTCTGTGCCTCGTCGATGATCAGGACAGTGCGACGACCACGTGCATGTGCGTCCAGCAGGTGACGGTTCAGCAGATCGATCAGTGTCTTGATGCTGGCATCGTCGCCGGGATGTTTGATACCCAGCTCGTCGCACACGGTTGCGAGCAGCTCCTGGGCCGTCACCTTCGGATTCAGCACCACAGCGACGTCCACGTTATCCGGCACCTGTTCCAGCAGGCAGCGGCAGATAGTGGTCTTGCCGGTACCGACCTCGCCGGTCAGCTGCACGAACCCGCCACCCTCGCCAAGGCCATACAGGAGATGTGCCAGCGCCTCCCGGTGGCGCGCACTCATGTAGAGAAAGCGCGGATCAGGCGTGATCGAGAACGGCTGTTCCGTCAGATTGAAATATTCCAGGTACATAAAGTGTCGAAAACGGGCTGTTATACTCAAAGCTTGTGACAACCATTCCGCTCCTGCCGAACCGCCGCCAATGTGCCATGCCCCCGCATAATAGCCTTTATCTACTGCCTGTTGCGACTGTATTTTTCCTGTTCCGCCTGGCCCCGACCGGGGCCACGGCAGCGGCCCCGCAGCAGCTGCAGGGTTATGAAGGGATCGTGCTGATGACAAGCCGATGTGTTACGCCGGCGCAGGCATGAGCATGAACCGGAACAGCAATCGTTGAGACCGATTCTCACATCCAGGAACCTGCTTCTTGCCAGTGCAGCTGTCTTTGCCCTCGTCGCCTTCGGCCAGTTACCGGGCCATAGCCTGCTCTGGCAGGAATTACAGAACTCGCTTCATACGCTGCTGTTCTTCATACTTGCCCTGCTGGTGCTGTATCAATTACGCCACCATGCCCGGCTTGCCCTCACACCTCTCAACACATACCTGGTCGCCGGCAGCATCTGTCTGGCAACCGGTATTGCGACTGAAGTCGTGCAGTGGCTGACCGGGCGCGGCTTCGGTTACCTCGATGTGCTTCGCGATCTGGCCGGCATCGCAATGGCTGCCATCCTGTATGCCCTGCTTGATCGTACAGCCGCGGGTTCCCGGCTTGTTGAACGATCCGCCATCCGCGGCTTGCTTGCGGCGCTCCTGGTCAGCCTGCTGCTCGTATCCTGCTACCTGCCGGGCACACTGGTAATGGATTACATCGCGCGCAACAAGGCATTCCCTGTCGTCATGGATCTGCGTGCAAACTGGGCAGACACTTATACAGAACGGGTCGATGCACTGTCGGCCCCGGATGCCTGTGCACCGGGCATGACCGGTCTTAAACTGTTACCGTCGCCCTACCCCGGCGTGTCTGTCGCTGAACCCGTTCCGGACTGGCGGTCTTACCGGCAGCTCGCGTTTACCCTGCATAACACAGGTGTTGCACCTTTTGACCTGGTGATTCGCATCCACGACCGGCTGCATGACCAGTCCCTCACCGACCGTTATAATCGTACGCTGACCGTCAATCCCGGCCTGAACCGCTACAGAATACCACTGGCCGAGATCAGGGACGGCCCGGCCGAACGCTCTCTGGATCTCGCGCAGGTTGGCGGTATCATGCTGTTTGCAATCGATCCCCCTCACACGAGGCAGGTCTGTGTCAGCAGCATGCAACTGGAAAAATGAATACCGAAACCGTCCGTAGACGGTAGTGGTGCTACACGTGAATTGAGTGCAGAGTTACGGAATGGGTGAGCGGGAACACGCCTGCTACAGGAGCACGCCTGCTGCAGAAATGCCTAGGATTCGTCGGTACGATTGCGGCGCCTGTTGCGGCTCTCGCGATCCGCTACGGGTGAATGCAGGACCAGGTCCATGTCGCGCCAGCTTGGCACATCGAGTGACTGGCGTTTGCCGCTGATGTCCTCGATTACGATGCGGTTGCCTCTCCCGCCGGTGAACACGATCGCCCTCACCTGGATAAGCTGCCCGGACTGGTTACTGTACCAGTAGCCGGGAATCGGCTTTTGTTGCAGAAACATCCTGCCTCCTTCGCCCGAAACTGTTATTTTTTGCGAGCTGTTATTGTTGTTGCAACCGGATAGCGTTCAATAACGTTTTCCTGCCCACATTTATAACCAATTACGGCCGGGGTGGCAATTGTTCGAAGGTACTACCCTGCTTTCAATTACTTAGCCGCACTTGGATTCGCCACAATTGAGGCAGGTCAGACAGCCGTCCATCACGATGGCGGCCTTGGTGTGGCACTTGGCGCATAATTGCGCGCCTTCCGGGAAGTCGCTGTTGTCGGACGTGCCGGCCATACTGCTGGCCGCCTCGAACTGGGCGCGCTTCTCTGCCACCAGTTTCTGCTGGTGCTCGTCCAGACCGTCGTCCTTGAGCAGACCGATCATGCGCATATGGCACTCGATGGCATCACCGATCTCGGCCACCAGTGACGGCATGTACTTGCCGCCCTTCTTGAAATAACCGCCGCGCGGATCGAACACGGAACGCAATTCCTCTACCAGGAAGGTCACATCGCCGCCTTTCCTGAACACGGCGGAAACAATACGCGTCAGTGCAACGATCCACTGGAAGTGGTCCATGTTCTTGGAGTTGATGAAGATCTCGAACGGGCGGCGCAATTCGTTCGCGGTGCCTGAATTGAGTACGATATCGTTGATGGTGACGTACAGGGCATGCTCCGACAGCGGTGTCTTGACCTTGTAGGTCGAGCCGATCAGCATTTCGGGACGCTGCAGCTTCTCGTGTAACTGTACGATCTTGTCCTGCGGCTCCGGCGCCGGCTCGGCCGCAGGGGCCTGCGCCGCTTCCGGAGACTCTTCTTTCCCGGTTACCTGGTAACCGACGATCTTCCTGTCAATTCGAACTGTCATGCTTGTCTACTCCTGCTAAATCTTTATCGATGTGCCGTCTTTGCGAACAAACCGGGGCGATCTCTTTATCAAGGTGCGATGATTCAGGAGATCGCTTCGTCATAAAGCTCCTCGCCACGACAATAACCGGATAAATACCTCAAAACTTGCCGTAATAGCCTTCCTTCAGCGCATCGTAAAGGTTGGCCGCGGTATGTATTTCACCGTCGTACTCGACCTCTTCGTTGCCTCTCAGACTGACCTGTGACCCGTCCTCGAGCGTAAATTCATACGTGGTGTTCTCCAGGTCCTCGTCCTTGACCAGCACGCCCTGGAAGGCCTCCGGATTGAAGCGGAACGTGGTACAACCCTTGAGCCCCTGCTCATAGGCATACAGGTAGATATCCTTGAAATCCTCGTACGGGTAATCCGTCGGTACGTTTGCCGTCTTGGAAATGGAGGAGTCCACCCATTTCTGGGCCGCGGCCTGGATATCGACATGCTGTGCGGGCGTCACGTGGTCTGCCGAGATGAAATAATCCGGCAGTGCATCGTCTTCGCTGTCCATGGTGGCGCTGGCATCCGGGTTGACGAGCTTGCGATAGGCCAGCAGCTCGAACGAGAACACGCCCACCTTTTCCTTGGTCTTGCGGCCTTCGCGTATCACGTTGCGGAAGTAGTGGTGCGCGAAACTCGGTTCGATGCCATTACTGGCGTTATTGGCCAGCGACAGGGAAATGGTACCGGTCGGCGCGATCGAACTGTGGTGGGTGAAGCGCGCACCGACCTCGGCCAGCTCATCAACCAGCGCCGGCGCCTCGGCGGCAACACGCTGCATATAGCGGCTGTAGCGTGTATGCAGCACCTTGCCCTTGACCCAGTCGCCCGGCACGTAACCGTCACGGCGCATGTCGGGACGCTTGCGCAGCGTCTCCTCGGTCACCTCGAAATCCTCTTCCATCACCGGGGCCGGCCCCTTCTCTTTCGCCAGCTCGAGCCCTATCTCCCAGCCGGTCAGGGCCAGTTCACGACTGACGCGTTCGGTAAACTTCACGGATTCTTCCTCACCGTACTTCATGCGCAGCATGGTGACGGTGGAGCCCAGCCCGAGGAAGCCCATGCCGTGCCGGCGCTTTCGATGAATCTCATCGCGCTGTCCATCCAGTGGCAGGCCATTGATCTCGACCACGTTATCCAGCATGCGGGTAAAGATCGCCACGACTTTGCGGAATTCGCCCCAGTCGAACTCGGCACGTCCGGTAAACGGGTCGCGCACGAACTTGGTCAGGTTGACCGAGCCCAGCAGGCAGGAACCGTAGGGCGGCAGCGGTTGTTCGCCGCACGGGTTGGTCGCACGGATATTCTCGCAGAACCAGTTATTGTTCATCTCGTTGACCTTGTCGATCAGGATGAATCCCGGTTCGGCGAAGTCGTAGGTGGAGCTCATGATCATGTCCCACAGGCGTTGCGCCGGAATGGTCCTGTAGATCCTGCACGCAACCAGCCCGGCGTTGTTGGTAACGTAGTCGCCCTTGTAGGGCCACTCACGCCAGACCACCTGACGGGTATCGTTCAGGTCGATACCCTCTTCCTGTTCCTGCCGGCTGATGGGAAACGCCGGTTGCCAGTCTGCGTCTGCCTTGACGGCATCCATAAATTCCGTCGTGATCAGCAGGGACAGGTTGAACTGGCGCAGGCGGCCGTCCTCGCGCTTGGCACGGATGAAATCCATGACGTCCGGGTGGCCCACGTCGAAGGTTGCCATCTGGGCACCGCGACGACCGCCGGCCGAAGATACCGTGAAGCACATCTTGTCGTAGATATCCATGAACGACAGCGGACCGGAGGTATAGGCACCGGCGCCGGACACGTAGGCACCCTTCGGACGCAAGGTGGAAAACTCGTAGCCGATGCCGCAGCCGGCCTTCAGCGTCAGGCCGGCCTCGTGAACCTTCTCCAGGATATCGTTCATGGAATCCTTCACGATACCCGAGACCGTACAGTTGATGGTCGAGGTGGCGGGCTTGTGCGCCTGGGCGCCGGCATTGGAGGTGATGCGGCCGGCCGGTATCGCACCGTGGCGCAGCGCCCACAGGAACTCCCGGTACCAGGTCTCCCGGTCCTCGGGGGTCGTCTCGACATCGGCCAGTGCACGGGCGATGCGCTGGTAGGTCGAATCGATGGTCTCGTCGACCGGGGTGCCGTTCTTTGTCTTCAGTCGATATTTCTTGTCCCAGATGTCCTGCGATGCCGGTTGCAGCGGTATCTCAGCGACGCTGGTCGGAACTGCTTCGAGATGCGCGGTGGTGGTCATGCGTCCTGTTTTCCTCCCCTTTATATGGCTTTTTGTGACAGGAATTACCATGATTTCAGCCAGTCGGCACGGGAAATCCGGACAATCGGCCTAGAATCGGTGTGAACACAACATATTGTGTTCGGAAGGCAAAGATTATGCAGTCTGGAGTGGCCTGTCAAGCAGATTTTGTAACCATATGTTTCTTGTTATTATTCAAGCAATTATATAACTATTACAGGAGAGAAACGCCGGCATTCTGCGCAAATATCGCATAACAGAGAACCACTATATATTGTGTTTCTTATATTGGAGATATTCCCCTTTTTCGGGGAAAAAACACCCAAAAACTATACGTTAGTCTAGTTGGGGGGGGTGATGGTGCATCCCGTGGTGCCCGTCATCGGTCTGCGCGGCGGGGTAGGCATGATGCCCGTGTTCACCGGGTTTGGCAAGCAGCATGGCCACACCCAGCAGCATCACGCCCAGACCGGCGACGATGCGAATTCCGGGCTTCTGCAATAGCCGTCCGAAGCGCGTAAATGCAAGCCCCATGACCAGCATGGTCGGCAGGGTGCCGACACCGAAGGACAGCATGATCGCGCCGCCACTCAGGGCATCGGCACTGGTCATCGCCAGGGCCAGCACGGCATACACCATGCCGCACGGCAGCCAGCCCCACACCATGCCGAGCATCAGCGCCTGACCGGCCGAACGGACCGGCATAAAGCGACGGCCGAGCGGCTCGATGTGACGCCAGAGATGCGCGCCCGCGCGCTCCAGCCACAACAGCGAATGCCACCAGCCGGTGAGGTAGATACCGAACAGGATCATGATAATGCCTGCCACGATCTTGCCCAGCGGAAAATCCTCCAGCACACCGGTCCCGCCAAGGTGCCAGGCAAAGGTACCCGCAATGATACCGGCGATGGTGTAGCTGCCGATGCGGCCGAGGTTGTAGGCCAGCTGTACGAGCACGAAACGCCAGCGCGTGTTGCGCAGGTTGTCAGTCAGGCCGCTGGAAAGCGCGCCGACAATGCCACCGCACATGCCGGCACAGTGCGTCCCGCCAAGCAGGCCGACCATAAAGGCGGCGATGAGGGGTTCGATGTTTATCATTGACTATGACGATGTTTTGAAAAATCGCACATTATTCCAGATATCATCTTGTCATTCCCGCGCAGGCGGGAATCCAGTCGCAAACGAATACGCACTGCCAGACAAGCCACGATGCTTTCTGTGTGTGTCTAAACACTTCGGCACTCATTACGAACCCAGGCCCGCTCCTGCAATCGGCGATGATCAGGCATGTACATTAACTGCAGCAACATTTCTTTGGACTGGATTCCCGCCTGCGCGGGAATGACAAGATAAATCTGTGCTTGCAACTATGATCCCGTGCAAACGGGAAGAACTCTACTCCACTGCTGACAAAACAACCGGCCCCTCAACAGGAACAGTCATACTCCCCGACAACCGCCAGTCATCGGCTTCCAGCTGCAGATACCAGTGACCCTGCGGGAGTGTCGCCAGCGCGCCACGGTAAACGGCCGCGGCAATCGGTGTCAGCCGCACCACCTGGTCGTGCCCGGGTCGTGTCGGGTGCAGTACTGACAGGCGAAGCTCCGCCGGCTGGATATTGCTGTTTGACCGGAGCACCAGTTGCACGCGGTTGTCCTGCAGGTCCAGCGCCAGCGTTGCCATCAATTCGTACCGTACGGCCGCCTCGTCACGCGCCAGATCGCGGTTGATGGCCTTGCCGCGCTTGTAGTAGTCATCAACGACCAGGCCGTCGCTGGTGCTCACCGCCAGGTAGATCGTGATCATGCCACCAATAACCGCGGTGGCCGGAAACAGGATCAGCAGCCATACCCAGGGCTCACGATACCAGCGAACTGTGCGGTGGTCTTTTGCCATTGCCCTGCTCACATCGGACCCAGAAAACGCGCTTCTTCAGTGACCGCAAGGGCGGGATCACCCTTTGCCGCCAGTTCGAACTCGATGCCGGTACTGCGCGCCTCCAGGGCACCCTCCTCTACCCGCAGGCTGACCGGAAGTTCCAGCACAGCGCCGCTGTCGACGCGGATCTCCGGCATATCCATATGCAGCCGGGCGCCCTCTATCCCGGATACCTTCAGCTCGAAGGTATGTGCGACATCATCCATATTGAGGACCTTCAGAATATAGACGTTCTCGATCAGACCTTCATTGGTCTCGCGGTAGAGCTGGTTGCGGTCACGTATGACGTCAAGCCCCAGAGGTGTCCGACTGAACAGCGACCAGGCGAAGATGGCCATTATACCAAGCAGGATCGTCGCATAAACGATGATGCGCGCACGAATGACATGGGTCTTGCCGCCATGCATCTCGTCCTCGGTGGTGTACTTGATCAGACCCCTGTCATAGCCCATTTTGTCCATGACGTCGTCACAGGCATCGATACATGCCGAGCATGCGATGCACTCATACTGCAGACCGTTCCGGATATCGATGCCGGTGGGACAGACCTGCACGCACAGCGTGCAGTCGATGCAGTCACCCAGACCCTTTTCCTTCGGATCCACGCTGCGCTTGCGCGCACCACGCGGTTCACCGCGTGTCGGTATATAGGAAACGATCAGCGTGTCCTTGTCGAACATCGCACTCTGGAAACGCGCGTAGGGACACATGTACTTGCATACCTGCTCGCGCATGAAACCGGCATTACCGTAGGTCGCAAAACCGTAGAAAACAACCCAGAAGGTTTCCCAGGGACCGAGCTCGAACGCCAGCAGGCGCTGCCCCAGCTCAATAACAGGCGTGAAATAACCGACGAAGGTGAAACCGGTCCATGCTGCCAGTGCAAGCCACAGGAACTGCTTGGTGGCCTTGATACGAAACTTGCGCACGTTCATCGGCTGCGCATCCAGCTTCTGCTGCTGCAAGCGGCTGCCCTCGATCTTGCGTTCGATCCACAGGAAGGCCTCGGTCCACACCGTCTGTGGACAGGCATAGCCGCACCAGATGCGCCCCCACAGCGCCGTTACGAAGAACAGTGTGAGCCCGGCGATGATGAGCAGTGCCGCCAGGTAGATGAAGTCCTGTGGCCACAGTGTGATGAAGAAGATATGGAATTTACGCGCCGGCAGGTCGAACAGCAGCGCCTGGTGACCATCCCATTGTAACCAGGGCATGATGTAATAAATCCCCAGCAGTCCGAGCACCCCCAGCACGCGCAGGCGGGCATACAGGCCGTGCACCTCGCGCGGGTAGATCTTCTCCGCCCTGGCGTAGAGGGACTGTTCGACCTGTTCGTCGGTCTTGCGGGCCGCAGCGGGAGTTGCCATCGGAATCTCCCTAGCGTTTTTGCCGCATACAGTTGGTCACCGCAAAATAGAGCGTGCCGACACCGGAAACGGCCGACACGAGCCAGAATGCGAGAAAACCAATTGAGTAAGCCCCCAGCCGGCTGATGCCGGTCTCGTTACCGAACGGGTAAAGATCGTCCGGGTCAAACGCAGAAAAGAACAGGCCGGTCGCTACAATAGCGACCAGGAATGACGGCCACAAGACCGCTATGCACTTCTGGATGTTTGGGATGCCCTGTTCAGCCATTTCATGTCTGTATAGCACAACTTTCGTGCTTCATTCACCGGCCTCCTGTCCGGTTTGCAGGCTGTAGACATAGGCGGCCAGCAGGTGCGACTTGTCTTCACCGAGAAACTCGCGGTGTGGTGGCATTACGCCATTGCGGCCCTTGGCTATGCTTTCCTGAATACTCAGTCGCGATTTCCTGTACAGCCAGATACCGTCTGTTAGGTTCGGCGCACCCAGCGCATGGTTGCCGGTGCCGTCCGCGGCATGGCAGGCCACACACAGTTGCGCGTATTTTTCCTTGCCACGCGCTGCTGCCACCGGATCGGCCTTGCGGCCGCTAATGCTTAAGACATATTCCGTCATGTCATTAACGCCCTCGGCACCACCCAGTGCCGCTTCCCATGCCGGCATGACGCCGTTACGCCCGTCGAGGATGGTCTGTTCGATGACTGCCGGATCACCGCCGTAGAGCCAGTCGTTGTCACGCAGGTTGGGAAAACCAGGCGCACCGCGCGCATCCGAACCGTGGCAGGTGGCGCAGTAGTTCACGAACAATCGCTCGCCCATGCGGCGCGCCTGCTCATCGTCGGCCACGGCGACGATATCCATATCCCGGTATTTCTCGAACAGCGGGCCATACTTGCCATCGGCCAGGTCCATTTCCCGCTCATACTGGCCGGTCGAGGTCCAGCCGAGTACGCCGGCAAAGGTGCCCAGCCCCGGGTACAGCACCAGGTAGCCGATGCCGAAGAACAGGGTGATATAGAACATGTTCAGCCACCAGCGCGGCAGCGGGTTGTTCAGTTCAACCAGGTCCTCATCCCAGACGTGGTCCATTTCCTTGCCCTGTTCTTCCGGACTGATCGCAGCCGAAAGCCAGCGAATCAGGACAAAGCAGGCAATGATCCCGGCAACGGTCGGGATAATGATGTACCAGTTCCAGAAGCCGCTGGTGAAATCAGCCATGGTTTTTCTCCTGAGTCTTTGTATCTACAGATGTCATATCATCTTCTGTAAAAGGAAGGTTCGCCGCCTCGTCGAAACGCTGTTTGCGCTTGCCGCTCCAGGCCCAGATCACGATACCGACGAACAACACCAGCACCACAACGGTCCAGATCGACTGAATCAACGAGTAGTCCATAACGGCTATCTCCGCATCTTGATCGTGGTACCGAGACCCTGCAGGTAGGCAATCATGGCATCCATCTCGGTCTTGCCTTCAAGTGCCTGCGGAGCATTGCTGATCTCCTCATCCGAATACGGGGCACCCAGCATCCTCAGGATTTCCATCTTCTTGCTGATGGCAGAGGCATCGGCGGCATTCTCTTCCAGCCAAGGGTAGCCGGGCATAATGGACTCCGGCACGACGTCACGCGGATTGACCAGGTGGACGCGGTGCCACTCATCACTATAGCGGCCGCCGACCCGGTGCAGGTCCGGACCGGTGCGCTTGGAGCCCCACTGGAACGGCCGGTCATAGACGAATTCACCGGCGACCGAGTAATGCCCGTAGCGTTCTGTCTCGGCGCGGAACGGCCGGATCATCTGCGAGTGGCAGGTGTAACAGCCTTCACGAATGTAGATATCCCGCCCGGCAAGCCGCAGCGGCGAATAGGGCTCGAGCCCGGCCACCGCCTCCGTGGTCGATTGCTGGAAGAACAGCGGGATGATCTGCACCAGCCCGCCGATGGAAACCACCACGAGTATCAGCACGATCATCAGACCGATGTTTTTTTCAACCTTGTCGTGTCCAGATGCCATGATGTCCCTCCTTAGTGAGCCGCAGCGGGTTCAGGGATGGTGCCAACCGCCGGCTGGGCACCCTTGATGGTCTTCCACAGGTTCCAGGCCATTACCAGCGAACCGAACAGGAAGAAGGTACCGCCCAGGAAGCGCACGATGTAATACGGATGCATGGCCTGTACCGACTCGACGAAACTGTAGGTGAGCGTGCCGTCGGCATTGGTGGCGCGCCACATCAGGCCCTGCATGATGCCGGCGACCCACATCGAGGTTATATACAGCACGATGCCGATGGTCGCTGTCCAGAAATGCACCTCGACCAGCTTCAGGCTGTACAACTCACGCCCGAACAGACGTGGTATCAGGTAGTAGAGACTGCCCATCGACACCAGCGCAACCCAGCCGAGTGCACCCGAGTGTACATGCCCGATAGTCCAGTCCGTGTAGTGCGACAGTGCATTCACCGTCTTGATGGACATCATCGGTCCCTCGAAGGTGGACATGCCGTAGAAGGAGATCGACACGATCAGCAGGCGCAGCACCGGATCGGTACGCAGTTTCTCCCAGGCCCCCGACAGCGTCATGATGCCGTTGATCATGCCGCCCCAGCTCGGTGCCAGCAGGATCAGCGACATGATCATACCCAGCGACTGGGCCCAGTCCGGCAGCGCGGTGTAGTGCAGGTGATGCGGACCGGCCCATATATAGGTGAAGATGAGTGCCCAGAAATGCACCACCGACAGGCGGTAGGAGTACACCGGCCGGCCGGCCTGTTTGGGCACGAAGTAGTACATTATGCCGAGAAAGCCCGCTGTCAGGAAAAAGCCCACGGCGTTATGTCCGTACCACCACTGAATCATGGCGTCCTGCACGCCGGCATAGGCCGAGTAGGACTTGAGCAGCGAGACCGGCACCGCGACGCTGTTGACCAGGTGCAGCATGGCGACGGTGATGATCATCGCACCGAAGAACCAGTTGGCCACGTAGATATGCGGCACTCGGCGCTTGAGGATGGTGCCGAAAAACACCAGGGCGTAGGACACCCAGACCAGGGTGATCAGGATATCGATCGGCCATTCCAGCTCGGCGTATTCCTTGCTGGTGGTGATACCGAGCGGCAGGGTGATCGCCGCCAGCACGATGATCAGCTGCCAGCCCCAGAAAGAAAAGGCGGCCAGCGGACCAAACGCCAGCCGGGTGTGACAGGTGTGTTGCACGACATAGTAGGAGGTGGCGAACAGGGCGCAGCCACCGAAGGCAAAGACCACGGCATTGGTATGCAGCGGTCGCAGGCGCCCGAAGGTCAGCCAGGGAATATCGAAGTTCAGTACCGGCCAGGCCAGTTGGGCTGCGATCAGCACGCCCACCAACATGCCCACGATACCCCAGACAATGGTCATGATGGCGAACTGCCTGACCACCGTGTAGTTGTAAGTTTGCTGTTCCGCCATGCTTGGCTCCCTATAATTTCTCAAAAAAGCAGCAGGTTACGACAGTACATTACTGTATCAGTATATTATGATTTATTTAATATACGAACGGCTACCGTGTGAACTGCGGCTCGAGGCCCATGCCCCAGAGGATCGCCGTGATGGCCAGCAGGGCAACGAAGGCCACCAGCCCGACGGCCAGCACCGCACTGGAAAACAGGAAACCGCGGTCTTCCGAGATCCCCATCATGATGGGGACGCCGCTATACAATAGATAGACCGTATAGGCCAGCGCCGGTATTCCAACGACCATGTTTACCCACAGCACCGGGTACAGTTCCATGATGCCGATGATAAACAGCGGGGTTGCGATGTAAGCGGCCAGTACCACGCACTGAGACAAAGGCACCTTGGCACCGTAGGTCTCCCCCATCCAGTGAATCATCCAGCCAAGCGAGTAGACACCCACCAGCATCGCCAGGTAGTAGAGCACCGCGATCACGCCGGCGCTCTGTACTGTCAGCTTGACCGGGTCTCCGACGCCAATCTGCCAGCCGAACTGGGTCGTGCCGATAAATCCCGAGATGGCGGGAATCGCCGCCAGGATCAGGACATGGACGGCATAACACTTGCCGATCGTGCACTTGTCATCGCGGATGGAGACCCACTCGCGCTTTGGATTGACGAACAGACCCCAGACATGTTGCAGCACCATAGGTCAATGCCCTCGTGATTGGTTGCCACGCGCGGGGCCTGCGCCCCGCACCATCGGTTATGCCGGTTTCCCGGGCGCCCCCGGACACAGGCCGTCAGATCAGAACTTCTTGCCCACACTGAGCATGAACACCCAGGGATCAATATCAACATTGAACGATTGATTTAGAGCGGCAGTGGCGGAACCGCTGACGGTTGCGTCGGTTTCGATGTCTATATACCAGACTGCCGCGCCAATCAGCCAGTCGTTCTGCAGCTCATAGTCAACACCGATCTCACCGGCCAGTCCCCAGGAATCATCCAGGTCCAGACCGGCATCGCTGATGGCACCACTGGTATCTTCATCGAAGAAATAGGTGTAGTTAACGCCCAGGCCCACGTAGGGATGGAGGTTGGATGCCGTGTTGAAGTGGTATTGCAGGGTCACGGTCGGTGGCAGGTGCTTGATGTCACCAGCGTCGCCGGTACCCGCAAGCCCACCCTTCGTTTCAATGTCATGCTCGAACGGCCAGGCAGCGAGTAAACCCACACCAATATTATTGGTCGCCATCCAGGTACCCGTGAGGCCCAGGCTGTAGCCATCATCTGCTTCGATATTTGGGCCCGGCGCGGCAGGATGGGTGCCGTCACCCGTGGGCAGTACACCGGCCAGGCCGGCGCGAAATACCAAATCACCGGCCTCATAGGCCATTGCCGGCACAGCGGCTAAAGCAGTAGCAGTTCCGAAGATCGCGGCAAGCGCACCTTTTAATACCTGTTCTTTCATGGGAGGCCTCCTGTTTAAAATTTGATCGGACATTATTCGCGGCCCTCCGGAAAGCCGACTTGATCTGCATCAAGTAATTCTAATATTCAAATACTGCATATGCCGTCAGGAGACTGTCACGGCCCGCTACATCCCGCTGCCGACCGGCCGATAAACGGGATATTGCAATGGACAGAAACCCGCGGTTTGACAGGAAATGTTGCCGGTTCGGGCCGTTCGTCGGTCAAAACCTACACCCAGTCAGAAACACGGCATCAACCCCAAGACATTCATTTCAAACGTGGATATAGTCAAAATCATGAAAAACGCACACGGCTTTACTCTGGTTGAACTGCTGATCACGATCCTGGTCGCCGCCCTGCTGATGGCACTGGCGATACCGGCGTTCCACAGCTTCGTGGAGAACAACCGCATTGCGGCCAGCACCAACCAGCTGGTCAGTGCGCTGGCCGTCGCGCGCAGCGAGGGGATCCACCGCCGCGAGACCGTCACCCTGTGCAGCAGCACCGACCTGGCGACCTGTGCAGTCAGCGCCAGCTGGGAGACCGGCTGGATTGCCTTCACCGACCGTAACAGCAATGGCGCCATCGACGGTACCGACGTGCTGCTGCGGGTATGGGAAGCCATCCCGGCCGGCCACACCCTGACCGCAACCGGCGGCATGACCCAGGTAGGCTTCGACCGCCTGGGTATCGCCAGTGCCGGCGACATCTTCCGCCTCGCCAACCCGGACTGCAGGACCGGTCAGGCCAACCGGGAACGCACGGTCACCCTGTTAACCTCGGGCAGCGTCAATGTTGCCAGGGCCAATTGCCCGTAATGATGAGCGGAGCAGACACAATGCAATCACCGAATTCACATCACCGCACTCGCCGGCAAAGCGGCTTCTCGCTGATCGAGGTACTGATCGCGATCCTGATTCTCGCCATCGGCCTGCTGGGCATGGCGCATATGCAGGCCAGCGGCATGCGCAGCACCCACGGGGCCTACCTGCGCACCCAGGCGACCGTGCTCGCCGGCGACATCCTTGACAGCATGCGTGCCAACGTGACCGCCGCGCGCGGCGGCAGCTATGACGTGGCCTTTGCCGCCAATGGCACCGCCGGCACGATTGATGGCGACGACCTCGTTGCATGGAAAGCCAACCTGGCGGCCATGCTGCCGGCCGGTGATGGCCAGATCACGACCACCGGCAGCGATGTCACCGTCGAGATTTCATGGACCGGTCTGCGCCAGCAGGAGACTGCCGGTGTCGGGTCAAACAAGATCTTCACCGTGGATACCACACTATGAACATCAGCAACACATACACCTGTCGTAGCCGTCAGCGCGGTATCTCCATGATCGAGCTGATGATTGCGATGCTGCTGGGCCTGTTCCTGATGGCCGGCGTGCTGCAGCTGTTCTCCAGCAACAAGGCGACCTTCGGCAATATGGAAGGCATTTCCGAAATCCAGGATGGCGCGCGCGCCGGTATCGAGCGGATGAGATCGCGGGTGCGTATGGCGGGCTACATGGGCTGCTCGAATACCAACGTACTCAACCCGAACAACATGACCGCCGGCGTCGCCAACGTCGCGTTCGGACCGAATGTCATGATTACCGGGGCGGACAACGACGCCACCGACCCGAATATCGTCGACGGCACCGACTCCGTGACCGTGGTGTTTGCCACTGCGGCCAATACCGAGCTGAATGCCAACATGACCTCGCGCACCGACAACATCGTGATTACTTCAAACCCGAATAATTTCCGCATGGACGACGCCCTTATCATCAGCGACTGTGAAAACGCGGATGTGTTCGGTATCTCCAACTTTACCGGTACCGGCCCGTACACCATCGCGCATGCCCTGAACGATCAGAACGGTGACCAGGTGAATTCCAGCACCAGCCTGGCCAAGCCCTATCTGGCCAACAACAGCCTGATCATGTCGCTGTCGAACGCAACCTACTCGGTGCAGAACACGAATCCTCTCCGCACCGATGACGCCGGCAATCCGGTGACCGCGCTGTTTGAAACACGGGGCGGAACGTCTACCGAGATCGTCAGCGGTGTCGAGGACATGCAAATCGTCTATGGCGTGGATACCGACGCCAGCGCGGATGGCGAGGCCGATCTCTACCAGTCAGCGGCCGCCATGGCGGCAGCGCAGTGGGCACGCGTGGTCAGCGTGCGCATAGCTCTGCTGATCGCGACCGAGCGCGGGGTTGGCCGGGACGTGGACGTGCGACCCTACAACTTCCTGACAGATACCGCCGGCATAGCCGGTGCCGCCCAGACAGGCGACCGGCACATGCGCCGCTCCTTTACCACCACCATTGGTCTGCGTAACCGCAGCTCCTGATCACGGATCACGCGATGAAAGCCATGACACAGACACCCGAAGCAATCACCCGCTTAGCGTCCTGTCCACGGAGACAGCGCGGCACGATCCTGTTCGTCAGCCTGATAATCCTGTTGTTGCTGACCATCCTTGGCGTTACGGCCATGAGCAATGTCACCATGGAAGAGCGCATGGCCGGCAACCTGCGCGACGGCCAGCTGGCCGAACAGGCATCCGAGGCAGCGCTGCGCAGCGCCGAGGCCTGGCTGACCGCGATCGTGGCCGAACCGGGCCGCTGTTCCACCATCGGCACCGCCTGCGCCACGGCCTGGGACGAGGGCGCACTCCCCGACCTCAGCTTCCTGGACGACACCTGGTGGACGACCAACGGCCGGCCCTACGCCAACAGCGGCGGCGGCAACGTGCTGACCGGCGGCGACACGGTGAGCGGGTCCTATGTCGCCGCGAACCCCGAATTTATCATCGAATTCCAGAAATACGTGCCCGACACCTTGACCATCGGGCATAAAAACAGTGTCGACGGAAAACAGTTCTTCCTCGTCACCGGACGCGCGCACGGCGGCAGCATCAGCGCCGAATCCGTGCTGCAAACCTCATTCACCAAACGCTTCTAGTCAACGGATGCTATCACCAGGGCAGGAAATCGCCATGTTCACAGACAAACTCAACATATTCACCAGCTCCCGGTCGGCACGATCGGTCATTCACGCGCTCGGTGCCGGCCTGTGCAGCCTGCTGTTGGCACCGGCGGTCTGGTCGGCCTCGCTGTCGATCGCCGACTCACCGCTGTTCCTGACCTCCGGCGTGAATCCCAACGTCTTCCTCGAACTGGACGACTCGGGCTCCATGGACTGGGAGATCCTGACCCGTAAGTACTGGTACGCCTGCGACTATGATCCGACTCACCCGGACGATACCTACGG
>Ga0265303_10000114_pt1 | contig 37396 bp, 32 predicted proteins | sample Helome_2_FD_192494 | JGI IMG/M metagenome (GOLD analysis project Ga0265303, IMG submission 192494) | Marine sediment microbial communities from subtidal zone of North Sea - Hel_20160317 (Illumina Assembly) | ecosystem: Environmental > Aquatic > Marine > Subtidal zone > Sediment ... | reverse complement strand
GCATACACCGAGGACTCCGCAGAGTACCAGGACGTCATCGACCGATTGCTCGTGAAATGGGAGACCGCGAGGACCATGGTTCCCGAAGCCGAGATTCAGTACTCGAAGATGAACAAAGCGGCGCTGCTGACGCTGGGCAGCGGTGATGGGGCCTGCAAGGAAGCGATGGACCGCCTGTCGCACCAGAATGTGGGCCTGAACTACTGCCGCGTCCGGGCGTTCCCGTTCACCGATGCCGTGCGCGAGTTTATCGACAAGCACGAAGTCGTGTACGTCGTCGAGCAGAATCGCGATGCCCAGCTGCGAACCCTCTTGATCAACGATATCGAGGCAGATCAAAACAAGCTCGTGCCGCTGCTGCACTATAACGGCATGCCGATCAATTCGGGATTTGTCGTCGACAGGGTCCTGGAAGAAATCGCCAGGGGCCGGGCGGCCTGACGAGGAACGACGACCGTGAGCTATATTGCCAAACCGAAAATCGCTCATCCCGGCCTGACCAAGAACGAGCTCGGGCTGACGACGCGCGACTACGAAGGCGCTGTCTCCACCTTGTGCGCGGGCTGTGGCCACGATTCGGTTACGGCCGCGATCATCCAGGCCGTATTCGAACTGAACGTTGAGCCGCACATGCTGGCCAAGATGAGCGGCATCGGATGCTCTTCAAAGACGCCGGCTTACTTCGCCAGCCAGTCGCACGGGTTCAACTCGGTGCATGGCCGCATGCCGTCCGTCACGACAGGCGCCAACGCGGCCAACCGCGACCTTACGTACATTGGCGTATCGGGCGATGGCGACTCGTTGTCCATCGGCGTTGGCCAGTTCGTGCATGCCATCCGCCGCAACCTCAACATGTGTTACATCATCGAGAACAACGGCGTCTATGGCCTGACCAAGGGGCAATTCTCGGCGTCCGCCGACATCGGCAGCAAACCCAAGAAAGGACTGCCCAACCAGCAGGAACCGATCGATCCTGTCAGCACAGCACTGAGCCTGGGCGCAACGTACATCGCGCGCAGTTTCTCGGGGGACAAGGAACAGCTCGTACCGCTGATCAAGGGCGCGCTGTTGCACAGCGGGTTCTCGCTTGTCGATGTGATCAGCCCCTGCGTTACTTTCAACGACCATGAAGGCTCGACCAAGAGTTACGCGCACACGCGCGAATTCTACAACCACGTCATCAACGTCGATTACATTCATCCGTCCGAAGAAATAAAAGCCGCTTATGCTGAAGGTGAGGCGATGCCGATTCACCTGCGCGGCGGCGATACGATTGTGCTGCGCAAATTGAGTCGTGAATACGACCCGACGAGCCGGGCATCCGCGTTCAAGTATCTTCGCGATCGCTTCAATGCAGGCGAGATCACGACGGGACTCCTGTACGTCAATGAGGAAAGGCAGGAGATGCACGAACTCATGGGCAATGTGGATACGCCCCTGGCTAACCTGCCTTACGAAGACCTGCAGCCCGGCAAGGACGAACTGCACAAGCTGCAGAGCAGATATCGCTAGGTCCTTGCTGGTCACCACCATGAACTGAAAAGGCCGGCCTGAAGAACAGGCCGGCAAGACGCCGAGAGATAGTGGGGGCTAACTCCAGAGGCGTTTCCACCAGGGTTCTTTCTTCGGCGGAGGCGCGCCGTCTCCCGCAAACGGGATCTTGTTGCGGATATCCTCGATGTCCCAACCCGTTAATGCGGCAAGCTGCTGCGCCTCATTCTCCTGGCGCTTGCGTACCTTGGCTTCGTAACGGGTCAGGTCGCAGGTGGCTGCACCTTTCCACGGATGGCGAATGACATAGCGGCCCTGGTAATTCTGCCGGTCCCCGGTTTCCTGGAATATAAGGTCCTCGGGAAAGTGCTCTGCGTCATAGCGCACGTGCAGACGGGTCACAAAGACGTTTTGCGCCTGCGGGGCAATGATCTTGTTTTCCCCGGTACTGCGGTCGCCGACCCAGAATACGCCCAGCTGGCGGAGTTCCTGCTGGCTCAGGGGATCGGCCGCGCACGGGTCACACCAACCCATGTCCCACGCGTATTCGAGAAACACAGCTCGGTCGTTATGCTGCTGCGTCTGCTTGTCGAACATCGCACGATAGAAATCTGCGAACTCGTCCTGGACGAATTCAGGAACTTCCATATTGCTCGGGATCCTGATCGTACGGTAATTGGTCGTCTCCACGCGTCCCGTGCGCGTCAGGGCATAAACATACAGTTCCTGCTTGCCCCTGGCATTGAGCGTGCCCAACCGAATCGGCAACATGAACTTGTTGCTCTCGTACGCAACCTGCAGCGGGCGCAGGAACTGGTATCCGAGACTCGATTGTTCCTCGAGATTGACCTTGGCAACGAAGAAGCGCATGTCCTGCCTGAGGTAACTGTCGACGACCTTTTTCGCCCCCTTCGGGATCCTGTAGCCGTTCTCATTGAGCCAGCGGATGAGCCCCTGGCTCTCTTCGGCCGCGAGAATGAGGATGTCGTACTCGCCAACCGTATAGCTTGCCTCGATCGTTACGCCGCGCGGACGCGCTGAACGCTTCAGTTCCTTCTGTGCCTCGGGCACGGCGGCGCTGTTGTCGGCCATGCTGTAAACACGATCGCGGCGCATGCAGGGATCAGGATCGTGGTACTCGACAAGACGCGGCGCCGTGTAGGCGTCGAGGTGCTGCACGACCGCACGGTCGCCCACGTTGATCTGTTCGCGCTCGATCATCGTGGGCACGGGGATGACGACGGCGAAGTCCTCGACGTCGCCCTCGAAGTCATTGGCCATCGTAATCACGGTCCGGTCATCGTCGCGCACGAGGACGACCTGGGACGCGCGATTGAAGAGGCTCGTGTCGGCACGGGCCACGTAAAAGCCGCAGAAGGCCTGCGCCGTCGTCGACACAATGACGGTCAAGGTCGCTGCCATGATGGCAATGAGGATTTTCATCGGATTGCTCCTTTGATGTGTTTGTCCGAAATCACTGGCGTCCACTCGTAAAGACGGCCACGCATGATCCTGTCGATGAGGGGCACGGTCGGCGCCGCGAGGATCAGCGCGAGGATGGGCCCATTGGGCGTGTAGTAAATAAACTGGATCGTAAAGGCGACGGCCGCAACGATCGCCGCATAAAGCACGCGCCCGGCGGCGCTGTTCGGCGTCGTCTTCGGGTCGGAGATCATGAAGAAGGCGAAAATGAGCAGCGCACCGTTTTGTAGCTGGTGTAACGGGATCGACAGCGGATCGCCGAGCCATAACGCCCGGCCAAAGAGCACCGCCGCGAAGAACACGAGGAAAGCGATTGTCGTCTCGGCGCGCCTGGCCCGTGTCAGCACGAGAAAGCCGAGGCAGGACAGCGCGAACGCTCCTGTTGCGGCACTGCCCCACTGGCCCGAGGACACCCAGGCGCGATCGCTCAGCAACATCATGGTCACAAGAGCGACATTGGCCGGGTTAAAGACGTGCTTGCCGCCCACGCGAATGACGAACTTCGAGCCGATGGCGATCGCCGCGGCGGCGGCCGCAAGCATCATCATGTCGGTTCGCAGCAGCAGCGTGAGCGACAGCGAAGTGATTAACGGGCTGAGCGGGTCGAAACGCGGGACGCCGACCAGCCGGCCGGCCAGGAATTGTACGAGCAGTGCCGTGCCGGCTATCGCGACGGCGTTCTGCCAGCGAATGCCGAAGTCGAGTATGAAGACGCCGAATAGCAGCAGCGTGCCGAGGACCGCGACCTGGTAATAACGCGGATCCAGGAGTCGGGAACGGACTGTGTTCGTCAGTTTCATGCCCGGTATAAACGCCGGGCAAACGCATTCGGGTCTAAGCCGAAACGAGGTTTCCAAGTGGCCTTGCGCCCTGGCTGTCGGGGAAAACCCGGCGCTCGATGGTATCCGCGGGCAACCGCAGGTGCCCTTCGAGTATGCCCTTGAACACGCTGCGCAGGTCCGTGGTCGGCTGCAGATCGCGGCCGGCGTAAAGGTCGCGTTCCGCGAGCCCCGGCCAGTCGGCGATGATCTGGCCGCCATTGACCGCGCCGCCGAGGAGCACGGCGGCCGTGGCGGTGCCATGATCGGTTCCGCGTGTCCCATTGACCTGGACCGTTCGCCCGAACTCGGTGACGACGGCGACGACGGTGCCGTCCCATGCGCTCCCAAGTCCTTCCCGAAGATTACTTATGCCGTCATCGAGTGCCGCGAAGCGATTCGCGAGGGCACCGTTGCTCGCTCCCTGGTTAGCGTGAGTATCCCAGCCGCCAAGTTCGACGACCGCGATGTTCGGTCCGTCAGGCGCCGTAAGGAAACGTGCGGCCGAGATCATGAGCTCGCCGAACTGCTGCGCCTCGTTACCACGCGGTCCGGTCGCGTCCATTGTGCCGGTACTGCCCGCGATGGCCTGCGAACGCAGGGCCTGGTCGAGGCGCGTCGCGAAAAACTCGTCATTGGCATACAGGCGTTGCAATCGGCGCAGCGTGCTGTCGTCAGCGTCCGGGAGGCGCGAAGGTGCCCAGCTCGTCACTGCATTTTCCCCACGCAGCACCAGTGGCGTGTTCTGCGCGAGCGCGATTGCGAGCCCGTCGTCGGCAGACAGTGCTCGATTCAACCAGCCGTCGCGCAATCCACCGACGCGGCTCGCACCGTTCTCGAGTATGTCCTGCCCATCGAAATGAGAGCGTTCCCGGTAAGGGCTCGCTACCGCGTGAATGACGAGTGCCTCCCCCTTGTCGTAGCTCGCATGCATCCCGGGCAACGATGGATGCAGTCCGAACATGCCGTCGAGTTTCAAAAGACCCCCGGCCTGCCCGGGCTCGGGAATAGCCAGCTCGCCGCGAACGCGCCTGTAGTTGCCATCGCCATAGGGAGCGGCCAGCGCCAGTCCATCAACGGCGCCGCGCAAAATGACGAGCACGAAGCGTGCGTCCACCTCTGCATATGCAAACCCGGGCAGGGCACCTGCGACCGCTGACAGGCCGGCTGCCTTGAGAAGGTCTCTGCGATTCAACATGCTCATCTCCTCTGGAAATCCGGCGACGCCAGCAACAGCGTTATGCCCTGGGACAGGCTCTCGGCGCGCGCAATGGCCTTGCTGGTTTCGGGATCGAATTCGGTGCCGAGCACCGCGTCGCCCAGTTCAACCGGGTTGACGCGGGACCCGACGACGCGCGCGACGGTGTTCGACCATTCGATACGTTTGTAGAGTGCGTCTGCACCGCCCCATTGTTGCGCCGTGTCAGGCCATCCTTCCGGGGAACCGGGTCGGAACGGAGTCTGCCCCATCAGGTCGAGGGCGCCGACAATGAATTTCGGTTTCTCCGGCACATGTCTGAAAGCACGTAGCGTAGAGATCACGAAATCGTGCGGCGTCTTGTACTTGGTATAAGTTTCGAGCCACGGTTCCTCCGCTCTGATCAGCGCTTCGTAAACGGCCGACAATTCGCCGTTGCTGTCGAGATAGATATTGGCCAGCCCGTCGACCAGGGCCGCGGGCGGATCGTCGGCGACGAAGTGGCGTGCGAGCTTGGTGCACAGGAATTGCGCCGTCGACGGATGTACGGCCAGGTCGCGTAGTACGGCCTCCCCCTGGTCCACGCCGGACTGCGGGTACTTCTTGCCGAGGACAGACTGGGCGCCGGGTTCGTGAATGAGTTCACGGAACTCGAACCTGCCGGGCTCGCCGTCGGCAAACCGCCCTTTGTCGTTCGCGCCGCCGATCGACCAGCCCGTCAGCACCCTCGCGAAGGTCGTGACGTCCTGTTGCGTGTAGCCGCCGTCAACGCCGAGCGTATGTAGTTCGAGGATCTCGCGCGCCAGGTTCTCGTTCAGGCCGAACTGCTGATCGCCCCTGCGGCGATTGGCACGCTTGCCGAGCGCAGACTCAGGCCCGATCGAGCGCTGGTTGTCGAGGTACACGATCATCGCGGGATGCCGTTCGGCCGCAAGCAGCAGATCGATGAACCGGCCGGCCACATGCGGCCGGATGGCCTCGTTCTCGAACAGGCCCGCGATCGCCGGCAGCGGCTGCTTGTCAGCCGATACGGCGAAATGATTGCTCCAGAAATGCACGAGGCGCTCATGAAACGGGGTATCGGAAGCTGCGGCACTGCGATAGCGGGCAGCGGCCTGTTCCACGTAATGTTTGCGGACCACGCGGCCATATTTTTCGACGATGTCCGGTGCGACTCCGTCTTTTTTGGCTGCGCGCTGGCCCTTGCGGACGTCCCGAACTTCGACCAGCACGCTGGCCGAATCGGGCAGATCGCGAATCTCGGCCGGCAGCCGCGACGGTCCGGCGAGTTGTTCGAGCAGCCACGATTCGGGCCGGCTCGCGATCTCCCGCAATGGATCCGGGCGGGCTCCGAGCCCGAAACGATTGGCGGCAATGACGGCTTTTTTCGAGGTCACGACGGCTCCCTGGCAGCGATTGGCGATACCTGTGTAGTACAACGCAGCCTGTGGACATTGGTTGACCGAGTCCTGTTCTTATATGACCTGCTATAGTTAATAAAAACAATAAGTTAAATTCCTGCATCCAAACCCGTTCCGGCACGCATCTACCGGGTGAAGACTGCTGATGCAGAAGATGAACAGACTGGAGACAAGATTGTGACTGGTGAATGGATTGGATTTATGGCGGTAGTCGGGCCGGTAATACTGGTAGCGATATTCTTCTGGCTCCGTTATCGGAACCGGAGCGATATGCAGGCGACGATTCGTGCCGCGCTGGACAAGGGACAGGAACTGAGCCCCGAGATCATCGACCGGCTCGGACAGCCCAAGCAGCCCAAGGACAAGGACTTCCGGCTCGCCGTTATCTGGCTGGCCATCGCGATTGGCCTGGTGATGATCGGCGTTGCCGTCCCCGAGCCCGAAGCGCTGCGCGGAACCCTGGCCGGTGCGTCGTTCCCGTTCGCGATCGGTATTGCCTACCTGATTCTGCACAGGTTTGCAGACCACGAAGACTAGCTGCGGATCGACGAAATTGACCAGGAGTGAAGATCATCAGCTCGTCGCAAGGGTGGTATCCGCGCAGGACACCGCGGCTTTCGGCGAGTTGGTGCGGCGGCACCAGTCGCAGGTGCGCAATTTCCTGCGCAAGCTGACGGGTGACATCGCAACCGCGGATGATCTCTCCCAGGACTGCTTTATGCGCGCCTGGGACAAGATGGGCACCTACTCTGGACGCGGTTCGTTCATCGGCTGGCTGCTCAAGGTCGCTTACACGACCTTTTTGCAGTCGAAGCGAAAGTCGAAGCGCTACGCCGAGATCCTCGAACAGGTAGGACATGTTACGGAAGCGGAGTCGCGAAGTTATGCGACGCAGTCGGAAGAGGTAACGGACCTCGACAAGCTGCTGGCGGTACTGACGGAAGAGGAGCGAGCGATAATGATCATGTCCTACGCATGCGGCCTTTCGCACCGGGAGATCAGCGACGCGACGTCGATGCCGGTTGGGTCAGTGAAATCCGTGATATTTCGTGGTAAAGAAAAGATCAGGACGAGTTTTGACATCAAAGATCATCAACATGGCTGACAGAATCAAAGACGAAGAAGACCGGCTTCTCGAGTCGATGTTCGAGTCGGCGCCCATCGCCGATGACGGCTTCAGCAAGCAGGTGGTGGCCCGGGTACGGCGCAAACTCCTTTTGCGACAGCTTACGTTGCCGATTGCTGCGGCCATTGGCGGCCTGATCGCGTTCAAGCCGGCTGCCGGGCTCATCACGGCGGTCTACCGGATACTGATCGGTATGCCTAACGATCTCGTGGCATCGGCGACGAGCAATCTGCCGTCGTTGCAGCTGATCGTGACAGGTGCCTTGATTCTCCTGGCAACACTGCTCTCGCTCAATATGCTCGAAGAGTGACGCGGTCGCATTGTCAAAGCAGGGTGGCTCGGTTACATTCGGGCCATGACTCTTCGCGACAAAGTCGAATCCTTATTGCCGAACTGGGAACGCTGGTATCCGAGTCTGTTCGACGCCGCCAGTGACTTAGGCATTATCAAACCCGAAGTCTGTGATCCGAATTCACTGTTACTGACGCGCAGACACGCGAAGGTCCGGCAACGTGCCGAGGATGCGCACCGCGAGAAGTGGGGCGGAAACTCACAGGACTGATCCATGCAATACGATGTTGAATCGGTGCGGTCGCACTTTCCTGCGCTCGCAATGACCGATGCTGGCGTGCGCCGAATATACCTCGATAATCCTGCCGGCACGCAGGTACCGCAGGGCGTGGCCGAGGCCATGTCGGATTGCCTGCTGCACAGGAATGCGAACCTCGGTGGCAATTTTGCCTCGTCAGTCGCTGCGGACCAGGTTGTAGCCGATGCGCGGCTGGCAATGGCCGACCTGCTCAACGCGCCTTCGGTCGATGAAATCATTTTCGGCCAGAACATGACGACGATGACGCTGCACCTGTCGCGGTCGATCGGTCGCCTGCTGCGACCCGGTGACGAGATCGTGTTGTCGAGAATGGACCATGACGCAAACGTATGGCCGTGGGTACTGATGGCGCGCGATCTCGAACTCGAAGTCAGATGGCTGTCGTTCGATCCGTCGACCTTCGAATTCGACCTGGGCGATCTCGACGAATTGCTGACCGACCGGACCCGCCTCGTTTGTGTCGGCGGCGCCAGCAACCTGACCGGCACGATCAACGATGTCGCTACGATCTGCGAGAAGGCCCGCGCCGTGGGCGCGATGACCTTCATCGACGCCGTGCAATCGGCGCCGCACGTGGCGACCGACGTGCAGCAGATCGGCTGCGACTTCCTGGCCTGTTCGGCATACAAGTTCTTCGGGCCGCACCAGGGCATCCTGTGGGGCCGCCGGGAAATTCTGGAGAAGCTGGAGCCCTACAAGGTGCGGCCAGCCTACGACAAGATACCGTGGTGCTTCGAGACAGGTACGCAGAGCCATGAAAGCTGCGCGGGCGTGACCGCGGCTGTGGACTATTTCGCGTGGATCGGCGAGACGATGGCGGCCGACTACATGGCGGACTGGACGCACCTCGAGGGTCGTGGCCAGGTGTTACATGCAGCGATGGACCTGTTGTTCGACTACGAGAAGTCCATCGCGGAACGGCTGCTGACCGGCCTCGAAGCGATCGACGGCGTCACGGTCATGGGGATCACATCCGCGGACGCGCTGGACCGACGCGTTCCCACCGTGTCTTTCACGCATGCGTCGCTTACACCGGACGCCATCGCGAAGTCCCTCGCTGAAAAGAACATTTTCGTCTGGAGCGGTCACAACTACGCCGTCGAGGTGGCGAAGACGCTCGGCATCTACGAGACGGGCGGTGGAGTCCGAATCGGACCCGTGCACTACAATACTCATGGCGAAATCGACGAGCTGCTGGGCGCGCTGCGCTCGATCGTGAGCAATTAGGCAAACCGGGAAAATAAGAAAGCCGCATTGCTGCGGCTTTCCGTGAGATCTTGTATCTGGAAAAAGCAGGTCAGCGACGTGTAAAGCGGTGTTCCATCGTTCGCGTCAGACTTGCCGGTTTTCTGGATACCTTTGCTATCTCACGAGACATGGATCACCTCCTTTCATTTGTTTGCCCACACCAAGTATGTCTTGTAAGCCAATAAATTCCAAGGAAAAAATTAGTATGAAAAACGCCTTCAATTCGGCACAAATTGTAGGTTATTATTGCTAGTCCACATCGGTTCAGTCATGAATCTGGCTCGCAATGCCGTGTATACTTCGGAGCTTGCCTGCGTTCACGGAACCGCAGCCTCATAACAATAGCTTCGAGAGTGAGAACATAAATGGCTATCGCAGACCTCAAGAACGTACTGAATATTTTCGGCGGTTCCGACATCAGTGAAGACCGCAAGAACGAGTTGTTCAAGGAAGTGTTGCTCATGACGCTCGCCCGGGCTGCCGATGCCGACATTAATATCCAGAACGTCGAAGTTGACCGCATCCGCGAAATCCTCAAAGAACGCACGGGTGAGGATTTCAGTGCCGCTGACATACGCGTGGCCGCTCGCTCAGAACTCTATGCGGACGTAACGCTGATGAAGTACCTGAACTCGGTTTACAAGAAGATGGCGACCGAACACCGTGCCGAGACGATCCAGGCGTTGGCCGACGTGTTCCGTAGTGACAAGAACGTCAGCGTGCTCGAAGTCGACTTTTTCGACAAGGTGGCCGAAGCGCTGCACGTGACGCCTTCGCAGATTGCTTGTCTTGTCGCGGGTGACATCGACTAGTCCTTCGAGATCTTTTCTTCCTTGCGGGCGATCAGCGAATTGAGTCGCTCGACCCGTGATTGCAATTCTTCTTTCTCGGCCTGCGCCGCCTCTGCCGCCTGATCATTGGGCGGCCTGGCAATAATCTCATCGCAGGCCTTTATGCGCGCTTCTGTTTCGGCGAGGGTCTCGCGAAGCTTCTCGACGGATTCGGCTTTCGCCGCTTTGTCGAACGCCAGCGCATCGGGCGACGGCTCGTCTGCGTCCGGCATCGATTCCTTTGCAACCGCTCCGATAAACGTCTTGCCTTTGCCGACGGTGCGCGTATTCATGAACGTCGGCGATACGATCTCGATACCCTCGGAATGCAGCGCATCCATGGTGCGCGCCCGCAGCTCGCGGCGTTTTGCGAGCAGCTTGTTGACGTCTTTAAGCAATGCCGACACCTGGTAGCTGACCGAAAAATCGCCAAGTTCGCGGATCTGGACGTAGGGCTTTTCGAGGCCGGCGTCGTTAGCCGCTTGCTTCAGCAGTTCTTCGACGATCTGTCGCGCAACGTCATAGCCGAGTGAAACGTCGACCGACAGCAGCGTGCCCGAGGTGCGCATCACGCGCACGGGATTGGTCACGAGGTAAAGGTTGGGCAAGGTAGTGAGATCGCGTTCCTCGGTCTGGATCTCCGTATGGAAGAGATCCATCTCCGAGATTCGGCCGAAGTAGTCGCCCACTGTAATGTAGTTGCCCGGTTTGCAGCTGCCGATGACTCGCAGCATGACGCCGGCCACCATGTTGCCGACGAACGTTGTCGACGACAACGCGATCGTGGCGCTGATGACGAGCCCGTAAAGCCGTAGCAGCTGGTCACGCATGCCCGTATCGATGGGCATCAGCAGTATCAGGAACAGGATGGCCACGACAATACCAGCCGTCTGAATCAGCTGCTGACGAATCTTCAGGTGTGGACGTGTGGAGAAATAACGAGCAAGCCGCCGATTTGCGAAATACAGGATGGCGCCCAGCACAAAGGTCGTAAGGACGATCTGCACGATGGAGAATACGGCCGTCATAATTGGTTCCTCGCGATTGCCGACGAAGTATATGCCAATTACTGACTCGTCCTGGAGCCGAGATCGCGGTAGACGACGAACAGGCCCGATGCCACGATGATTAGCGCGCCGACTACGACTCCGCGGTCCGGTACCTCGTCCCAGATCAGGTAGCCTGCAATCGCCCCGCCGACGAGCGCCGTGTACTCGAGCGGCGCCAGCAGCGCGGGAGGTGCACCCCGGTAGCCATTGACGAGTCCGATCCAGGCGACCACAGAGCAGAGCCCGGCGAATGTAAACAGGATCCAGCCCCTCGTGTCGGGTTGTACCCAGCTGTCAGCGTCCAGCGCTCCCGCCGCGACGATCAGCGGGCCGACGACAACGTAGAAGGACAGGGCCAGCGTCGATTCGGTGACGCCCAGCTTGCGCGCGGTGATCGCCTGGCACGCGTAGCAAAATGCGGCAATCAGGACCGCGATCGCCGGGAACGACAGTTCGCCACTGCCGGGTCGCAGCATAATCAGTACTCCGAAGAATCCGACGACCACCGCCGTCCACCTGCGCCAGCCGACATGGTCGCCGAGAAACACAGCCGACAGTGCCGTGACCATGAGTGGTGCCGTATACCCGAGGGTCAGCGCGTTCACGAGTGGCATTTTCGAGAGCCCATAGAAGAAACCGAACATTGCGCCGACGGCAAGTATCGTTCGCAACAGGTGCCACGCTTTTTCCCGGGTGCGGAGCGACCGGATTCCGCCGAAGCGTGGGGCGATGATGAGCAGCAGTGTGATCGCGATCAGGCTGCGCACGAGGACGAATTGCTGCAATGAATAGCTCTGCAGGATCTCCTTCGCCGCCAGGTCGAGAAACAGCCCGCCGGCCACGCCGAGCATGAGCCAGGCGACCGCTCTGCCGACAGCATCAGTCTGAGTTTTCTGAATCACGGGTGAACGAAACGGCCACAGGTTGAACGCAGGCTGAACATGGTCGCACGCCACAGCGGTCAAGCCTACAGGTTCAGCATGGATTCAGTGTCCGGGGCTTCTAATGAAGCTGTACGCACAGAGAGGACACCGACATGAAGAACGGAATACACATGACAATCACATGCGCGTTGCTACTGCTCCTGGCAGCGAGCGGCGGAGCCGCGGCGGCGGATAAGCGGATCAGCGTAACGACAGAGGGGCCATCCGGCGATAAGGAGCTGGCGAGTCCGGGTGCCGAGGATGAGTACACTGCGCTCACGACGACCGGCGACCGCAAGCCATCAACGCGATCGGCGGAGCAGCAGAAAGCCACGGTGATGAGCGCACCGTTGCCCAACACCGACTTCTGGATTTATGACGCCTGGGTGGAGCTGTATGCGGACATAGACCGCGATGGCTATTTCTCGGGAATCGAGCTGACTTTCGACGCTGACACGGTCTACGGGATCGCCGACGTATATGCAGTCGTATACCTGAGCTACGACTACGGCCCCTGGAACGAGTATGCCGTGACCGAGGACTTCACGATCTTCGGCTCCTCAGGAACGGACGAGTACTTCATCGAGACCGATCTCGTCGTGGGGTACCCGACAGGTGACTACGATATCCTGATCGAACTGTTCGATGCCTTCGACAATTCCTTCGTCGCGAGCATGGGACCCGACGAAAGTTCCGAGCTCTCGATCCTGCCGCTCGAGGACATGGACAGGGACTCGTTGACGGATGATTCGCCGCGGATCGTCGTCAACTCTGGCGGCGGCGGATCCTTCGGCTGGCTGCTGTTGCTGGGACTCGGTGTTGCGGGCCGCGCACTCAACAGGGACTAGTTCGTGGCAGGGGCATGCGTGCGGCTTGCCGTGCGCATGACCTTCCTGCCCCAGGCAGCGAGGCTGTCGAAGTACATGTATAGCGCCGGGACCACGAGCAGCGAGACCACCGTCGAAAAGGCAAGCCCGCCGATGATAGCCCTGGCCATCGGATAGTAAGGCGGGCCGTCACCGCCGATCTGGGTCGTGCCCATCGCGAGAGGTGTCAGGCCGACGATGGTCGTGGCGACGGTCATCAGGATCGGTCGCAGCCGGTCGCGCCCGGCGAGAACAATGGCCTTGTCGCGCGGCATCCCCTCGAGGCGCAGGTTGTTGACATGATCGACCAGCACGATGCCGTTGTTCACTACGACGCCGATCAGGATCATGATGCCGATCATTGCCATGAACGAAAATGTCGTCCCGGTCGCTGCGAAGAACAGGAACACGCCGAAGATCGAGAATACGATCGAACCCAGGATGATCGAGAACGGCAGCAGCAGCGACTCGAACAGCGCTGCCATCACGAGGAATATGCAGGCGATGCCCAGCAGGATGTTCGTGAGCATCATCTCGGCCGTCTCATCCTGGCGCTCGAATCCCCGGCCTTCTTTCCAGCTATAGCCCGGTGGCAGCTCTATCTGCTCCATGAGGCTGTTGACGCGTGGCCGAATGTCGTCGGCCGTGTAGTCGTCCTCGATATTGGCCGACAGGATAACGGCCGTCTGGCGATCGGTGCGCCGAATCACGTCGGGAGCGGTGCCCATGTGCATCGTGGCAACGGCGCCGAGTGTGATGCGTTGCCCATCGGGAGTGTAGAGCGGCAGATTGGCGAGTTGTTCGACGTTCTGCCTGTCATCGGCGCGAAATGCGATCCGGACTTCGACCTCGCCGGTCTCGCCGCGGAATTCCCGGAGGTTCTCGCCACGCATGGCAATTGCGACCGACTGCGCGATGTCTGCCGTCGTAAGCCCGACCGCCGCGGCGCGCGTTCTGTCGATCTGGACGCGGATCTCGCGGCCACCGGACTCCGCGTCGCTGCGCACGTCTTTAAGGCCTTCGATCGACGACAGGGCGCGCGCGACACCGGTGCCGAGTTCGTTGAGCACCTCGGTCGAATCGCCGCTGATCTGAATCGTGAAGCCTTCACCGCCACCCTGCTGATCGAACTGGAAGCTTGGCTTGCCGATGGCGATCGTCGGCAGGTCCTCTTCTATGCGTTCGATGATCTCGCGGGTCGATAGCGTCGCGTCCTCCTCGTCGGTGAGCAACAACGTTGACTCGGCGCGCTCCAGGTCGTAGTAACTGTAGACCGAGCGGATGTTGAATTCTTCCTGCCGCGAATACAGGTATTCCTCGATCGTATCGACGGTTGCCTCCATGCGCTCGAGGGAGTGCTGGCCCTCGATGTGGTAGGGCATGAACAGGCGCCGCCCGACGTCCTGTGGAAACATGTCGAACTTGACGAGCTGCAGGACCATCGGCAAAACGCCGATGATGCAAACGAGGACGATACCGAGCGCGGTCCACCAGCGGTGCCCCACGATCCACTCGAGGCTTGCTACGTAGCGCCTCGTGACTCGCGAAATCACGGCCCCGGTCTTCGGTTGTGGCGGCACGGCAATACGGGCTGCCAGCATCGGCACCAGGGTCTGCGCGATCAGCAGCGATGCCAGCAATGCAACGATGATCGTGATCGCCACGTGTGTGAGGAAGATCGTGATGTCGGTATCCGCTCCGAATATGATCGGCGCAAATACGATGATCGTGGTTGCCGTACCGGCGATAACGGCGAGGCCGACTTCGCGAACGCCCGCGAGTGTCGACGTGTGCGGCTGGCCGGGATTCTGGTTGCGATGCCGGAAGATGCTCTCGGTGACAACCACCGCGTTGTCGACGAGCATGCCGACGGCCAGCATCAGCCCCATCATCGAAAGGATGTTCAGCGTAAGGCCCGCGAAGTACAAGGCACCCAGCGTGATCATCAGCGAGAACGGGACGGACGCCGTTACAATCAAGGTCGTCGAGACCTGCCGCAGGAACAGGTAGAGCACGATGATCGCGAGCAGGCCGCCCAGTGCTCCCGCGGTCAGGAGATCGGAGAGGGACTCGCGTACGCTGTCGCCCTGGTTGTCCAGCGCGAAAATATTGATACCGCGCATTTGCGGGAGCTTGCTGATTTCCTCTACCTCGGCCATGACCCGGTCGGTGACGTCGACGAGATTCGATCCTGTCGTCCTGTTGATCCCGACCCCGATGGCATAGTCGCGATCGAGGTGCCTGCCGTAGTTTCTTTCCGGCGTGATCAGTTCGACATCGGCAATGTCACGCAGGCGCAGGCCGTCCGGGTTGACGACAAGCTCGCGAATCTGGTCGACGGACGTAAACTCGCCGCTCGGCCGTACGCTGAAGCGCTGGTCGCCGGCTGTGATCTTGCCTGCGCTGACCGCGAAGTTGCTGCTGATCAGCAGGTCCCGCAGCTGCGCGATATCGACGCCGTGTGCAGCAAGCAGGTCCGGTTTCATAAGGATGCGAATTTCCCGCTGGTCCACGCCGTGCAAGTCGACGCGTGACACACCGTCGATGCGCTCGAGGCGACGTTTCAAAAGACGATCGAGGAGGTCATAGCTGCCGGAGAGATCGCGTTCGCTTGAAATGCGCAGCTGCAGTACGGGCTGGTCACCGAGGGAGCCCGTAAAAACGAAGATGCGCCGTACGTCGTCTGGCAGCAGGTGGCGAATCCCGTCGACCTTGGCGCGTGCTTCGATGCCCTTCGCCCCCATACTCTGGTCCCAGGCAAACTGCAGGAATATCTGGGACTGGCCTTCGCTCGAGCTGGAGAACATCTGCTCGACCCCCGACAACGTGGCGAGCGCCTCTTCCACGGGGCGCGTGATGAGCCTTTCGATTTCCTCCGGCGTCGAGCCCTCGTAAGGAATCTGGATAAAGATTCCGGGGAACTCGATGTCGGGGAACTTCTCGAGCGGCAACAGTCGTGACGCGATCAGCCCCACCATCGCGAGCGCGACGAATACGACGACCGTCGTGACGGGCCGGCGCAAAGCGATCGCGGTGTGTTTCACGTCGTCGCCCGGGCTGCAGCGGCCGTGACGGGCCAGCGCTTCCGGTCCATCAGGGAATACACGACCGGAATAACCAGGAGTGTCAGCATCGTCGACACGACGAGGCCGCCGATGACCGTGATCGCCATCGGTGTCCTGACTTCGGAGCCTTCACCGAATCCCAGCGCCATCGGCAGCAGCCCAAGAGCGGTCGTCAGCGAGGTCATAAGGATAGGCCGCAGCCTCGCGGTTCCCGCCTCGACGATCGCGTCATAGCGTTCCATGCCCTGGGCACGCAGCTGGTTGATCAGGTCGACGAGGACGATCGCATTGTTCACGACGATGCCGGCGAGCATTATGACGCCGATGAATGCCACTATGTTGATGGTCGTTCCCGTAACGAAAAGCGCGAGCACGGCGCCGACCAGTGCCAGCGGGATCGTAAACAGGATGACGAAAGGATGTATCAGCGACTCGAACTGTGACGCCATTACGAGATAGACGAGGAAAACGGCCAGCAACAACGCGAACTGCATGGACTGGAACGACTCCCGCATCTCGTCACTCTGACCCGATACCATGGCCGAGATGCCGTTAGGCAAAGGCGTCCTGCCAACGATCTCGCCGGCTTCGGCGGCCGCCGCCCCGAGGTCACCGTAGGCGACATTGGCCGTAATGATTGCAACGCGCTCCTGGGCGATCCGGCGAATCTCGGAGGGCCCCTGCGAAACGAGGACGTCGGCCACTGCTTCGAGCGTCACCGGTCGATCGGACATCGGGTTGATGATCAGGTTGCGTATTTCCTCGATGCTCGAGCGCCGCGTGTCGACGCTGCGGACGAGTACATCGATTTTCTTGTCGCGCCAGGTGTAGCGTGTGGCCAGTTCGCCACGAACGTTGGCAACGACCCGATTCGCGATGTCGCGAACAGCGAGCCCGAGCTTGGCGGCGCGCTCCTGGTCGAAAACGATCTGGATTTCGGGGTTGCCACGCTCGACCGTTGTCTTGATGTCGGTGAACCGATCGGAGCCGGACATGGATTCCGTGATCAATCCGCTAACGCGCGCGAGCGAGTCGAGGTCATATCCGGAAACTTCGATCTGCAGCGGGCTCGAGAAAGACAGCAGGGAAGGGCGGCTGAACTCGTACTGCACGCCAGGCAGTCGTGCCAGTTCGGCCCGCATCGCGTCCATGGTGTGATTCTCGGCCTCACGGCCGCTGCCGGGCTCGAGCGTGATGCTCAAAGTGCCCGTGTTGTCGCCCGCGTCGACGGGATTCGCATCGAGCCGATTACCCGTGCCTGCTACCGAGTAATCGAGCGCCACGGCATCGATACCCGCTGCGGCGCGCTGGGTCGCCTGGATCGCCCGGTCTGTCTCGGAAAGAGGTGCACCCGGCGGCAAGCGCAGGTCGACGCTGAATTCGCCCTGCGAGAACTGCGGAATCAGTTCTGTACCGAGGCGCGGCAGCAACGACATCGTTGCGACGAATATCAGCGTGGCCATGCCGACGACCGCCCAGCGATGACCGAGTGACCAGCGCAGCAGGCCCGGGTATACCGCGGCGACACCGCCGTAAAGACGTTGCAGGACCCAGGTCGGGGCCCACAGTAATGCCCAGAAGAGCTTGCGAACTGCGAAGAACAGCGCTCCGAATACGCGCACGAGGAACGCGACGGCACGCGTAAAGCGGCCCGCAGGTTCGCCATCACCGCCGTCGTCATAGCGGCTGCGAGCGCCCAGCGACGCGAGCATTGGAATTAGTGTCAGGGCGACGAGCAGCGAGAAACCCAGCGCAAACGTGACGGTCAGCGCCTGGTCGCGAAACAGCTGCCCGGCAACGCCACTGATGAATACCATCGGGAAGAACACGGCAATCGTAGTCAACGTGGCAGCAACGACCGCAGAGCCGACCTCGGTCGTCCCGTTCTGCGCCGCGGCGACGATATCCTGTCCCTGTTCCTTCTTGCGCACGATGTTCTCGAGCACGACGATCGAGTTGTCGACGAGCATGCCGACGGCCAGTGCGATACCGCCCAGCGACATGATATTGAGCGATATTTCGTTGGTGTACATCAAGAGGAAAGTGCCGATCACGGACACCGGGATCGCAATGCCGACGATCGTCGTGGCGCGCGAATCACGCAGGAAACCGTATAGCACGAGAATCGCGATAAGCCCGCCCAGGATCGCGGCCGTGCGGACATCGTTTACGGCAGATGAGATGAAGGTCGATTGATCGTAGATCTTGACCAGCTCGATATCCCCGGGCAGCGACTCGCGGATGCGCTCGATGCGCTGCTGGATGCGCCGCGCCACCTGCACCGTGTTGGCGTCGCCTTCCTTGTAGACGGCGAGCTCGACGGATTCGCGTCCCTTGACGCGCGTAATGGCTTCGCGTTCCTTGTAACCGTGCTCGACGACGGCGACGTCGCGAAGATAGACGGGCCGATCGGCGACGTAGGCCACGATCGCGTCGCGAAACTCCTCGACACTCTGAAACTCGTTCAGCGTCCTTACCAGGAATCGCTGATTACCTTCCTCGAGCCGACCGCCGGACAGGTTGACGTTCTCGGAGCGAATACGGGACGCGATCTGTTCGATGCTGAGGCCGAGCTGCGACAACTTCTGCTGATCGACGCGTATCTGGATTTCGTCCTCGAGGCCGCCACTGACCTTGACCGCGGCAGTGCCTTCTTCGGCTTCGAGGTCGGTCTTGATTCGTTCCTCCGCGAGCCTGCGAAGCGCCTTGAGCCGGTTCTCACCGGTATCGCCGGCGTCTTCCTTGTAGAGCAGGCCGAGCCGAACGATGGGTTCAGACGACGGATCGAAACGCAGCAGCAGCGGGCGCTCGGCTTCGAGCGGCAGGAACAGCACGTCGAGTTTCTCGCGGACGTCCACGCCCGCGATGTCCATCTCGGTGCCCCACAGGAATTCGATCGTAACGTCGGACTGTCCCGATCGAGAGACCGAGCGCACGAGCCGTACATTGCGAACCACACCGACGGCCTCCTCGATCGGCTTGGTCAAAAGGTTCTCTACCTCGACGGGGGCAGCGCCGGTGAGTTCTGTTCTTACCGTGACCGTCGGATAGGAAATGTCCGGCAGCAGGTTGAGCTTGAGACGCGACAGCGAGACCATGCCGAACAGCACGATCGCGACCATGAGCATTACGATAGTGACGCGTCGCTCCGTCGCTATCTCGATGATGCGGCGCATCAGGAATCACCTTCAGCAACGGTCTCGGTATCCTCACCATCCGCCGCATTGATCACGGTGACGCGCGCTTCGTCTTTCAGGCCGACCTGGCCGACCGTAATGACCTGGTCGGCGTCGTCGAGTCCGGCCGTGATCTCGATCATGCCCTTGTCGCTAAAGCCCGTTTCCACGGCTTTCCTGATCGCAGTCCCGTCCTCGACGACGAATACCGCCGCCGTGCCCGAGTCATCGACGATGGCGCTGCGCGGAACCTGCAGTGCGTTCTCGTGGCGGTCATAGACGATGCTAAGACGGGCGAACATGCCGGGCTTGATGCGACGCTCGGGGTCGCTGATTTCGACGGTGATCTTGAAGGTCCCGGTCTCCGGATCGACGATCGGGCTTACGCGCGTCACGTCGGCGATAATTCGCTGTCCACCCAGCGCGTCGATATCTATCGCAACCGGCTGTCCCGCGCCGATCTGCCGATACTCCCGCTCGGGCACGTGCAGATAGGCCACGAGCGGATCGAAACTCGTCACCCTGAAAATCGGCTCGCCGACTTCAATCGTGTTGCCGAGCCTGATGTAACGTTCGGAAATCACGCCGTCGATCGGGGCGCGAATCTGCGTGTAGTCGAGTTCCAGGCTGGCGAGATTGTTGGATGCCTTCAGGGCTTCGAGTTCGTACTGGATCTTTTCGAAATCGCCTTCGCTGACGAGTCCTTTTTCCCTGAGTTCCTGGTTGCGTTCGAAGTCACGCTGTAGCTTGCGAAGCCGCGCCTGTGACTCGCTGAGCTCCAGCCGCAGGCGGTCACCGTCGAGGCGGGCGAGTACCTGGTCCCCGCTTACCTCGTCGCCTTCCTCGACAAGAATCTCGCGGACCTCGCCCTCGACCTTCGCAATGACGTCGGCCTCGGCAAATGCCTCGATGGGTGCGGTGCCCGAGTAAACGGCATAGATATCGCCGCGCACGGGCGCGCTGGTCTCGACAGGGACAGGCGGCGTCTCGTCCTCTTCCTCCTGCTCGGCCGGGTCTTCACCCTGCCCGCAGGCGCTCAACAGGAAAACACCGGCCAGCGTTGCGCAGCCGATACGAAATAGCTTCATTGAATCCTCCCCAGTGCGTCCGCGACACGGGCGCCGCAGTGCGGCGCCCGTGTCCGGCAATCAGTCAGCCGCTGAAGCTGTCCGGAAGTGTCGTGCTCGCGAGTACCTTGCTGCCGTCACGAAGACCTGAATGCCCGACAACGACGACGCTCTCATATTCATCGAGGCCATCGAGTATCTCGATCTTCCCGTCAGTTTCGATACCGGTTTCGACGACGCGGCGCACGACCTCGCCCTCGCTGACTACGTAAACGCTGCTCGAATCGTCTTCATCCAGCAGGGCGGCTGCAGGAATAACGAGCGCGTCGTTGTGTTTCTCATAGGCAATTGTGAATCGCCCGAACATTCCCGGGGCAAGTTTCCGGTGGCTGTTGTCGATAAGCGCCGTGGCGCGGAACGTGCCATTGCGAGTATCGATCGTCGGGCTGATGCGTGCGATCGTCGCAGGGAACGAGGTTTCCGGCATCGATGCAACGCTCAGCATCGCCGTGTGTCCCGCTTCGAACTTGGGCAGTTCTGCCTGCGGGATGTTCAGGTAAGCGACGAGTTCCGAGATATCGGTGATACGAAACGCGACCTCGTTGGCGGCCACATTCTGGCCCGGCTTGATCTCGCGGGCCGAAACGACACCCGGGATCGTCGCGCGAATCTTCGAGTAATCGTAGTTGAGCGCCTTGAGCTCGAACGTTGCCTTAAGGGCTTCCTGGTCGTACTGCAATCCCTCGAACATCGAGGTGCTGATCAACCCGCGATCGTGAAGGTCGGCGTTTCTCTTGTAGGCCTTGCGAGCCTGCTCGAGGTCCGCTTTCGCGGCGAGCATCTCGAGTCGCAGCCGCTCGCCGTCGAGGCGCGCAAGCACCTGGCCGGCTTCCACGACATCGCCTTCCTCGACGAGCAGCTCGACAACTTCACCGGCGACGCGCGCTAATACGGGCGCGTCGGCGTCCGACGAGATCGTCGCTGTCGCATTGTAAGTCGCGAAAATGTCTGTGCGATAAGGCTGGGCAACTTCGACAGGAACAGGGGTGGCTGCCCGGATCGCCTCAGCGTCACTGACACTGGCTTCGCCGGTTCCACAGCCCGAAACCGACACGAGGCTGGCCATGGCAAGTGCTGCAAGTACGGTTGTCGATGTCTTCATGGTGATCTGATTTAGTAATTTAGTGTTGTAGTGAAGTATAACACTAGTTCGGTATAACGCAAGTCCGTTTTTCAAAATCTGCCAGCAAGCCGCCGCCTATATAAATCAATGACTTAGATACGACGCTGCGATCTTTTGTATCGCTTCCTGTGTATTAGATGCGCGAAACGCGGATTTGGATTGTTCAGGTCGACGAAAATCTGCCCAGGGCGGGCGGCTTTGCACGGCGCTCGTTCCAGCGCTCGAGGATGTTCGCCTGGAGCATCAGCAGGTTGGGCGTCAGCAGCAGGGTCAGTATTGTTGCGAAGGCGAGGCCCCCGGCGACAGAGGAGGCCAGCTGCGTCCACCACTGCGAACTCGGCGCGCCGATAGAGACCTCCCGCTCGATCAGGTTGATGTTCACGCCGAGGACCATAGGCATGAGACCCACTATCGTGGTGACCGTCGTCAGCAATACCGGGCGCAGGCGAATTGCGCACGTCCTGATGATCGCATCGAATGCCACCTCGCCGCGGCTGCGCAACACGTTATAAGTGTCGATGAAGACGATATTGTTGTTGACGACGATACCGGCCAGCGTAATGACGCCGACACTCGACATGATGACTCCGAACGGCTTGCCCATGATCAGGTGGCCGAGCAATACGCCACCGGTCGAGAACAGCACGGCCGTGAGGATCAGGCCGGCCTGGTAGATACTGTTGAATTGCGTCACGAGAATGATGGCCATGATTGCCAGAGCCATCATCATCGCGCGGGCCAGGAATGCCATGTCTTCTTCCTGGTCCTCGGTGCTGCCACCGAAACTCATTGCGACACGCGGATCGATGCCGAGCGTCGGCAGTGTATCTCTGAGTTCTGCGACGACATCAGCAACGAGATAGTCGCTGGAAACGTCGGCGTCAATCGCCAGCGTACGTCGCATGTCGATACGCCGAATCGTGCTGACCTTCTGCGCGGGCACACGCTCGATGAACGTGCCGATGGGAACCTGGCCGTTACCTGTCGGGATTCGCAGTTCGTCGATTTGCGCGAGGCTGCGACGATCCTCCGGGTAGCGGACCCGGATATCAATCTCGTCATCGCTGTCGTCGGGGCGGTACTCGCCGATCTTGATGCCGTTGGTAACGAGCTGCACCATCGCGCCGACGAGCGATATGTCTGCGCCGAATCGCGCCGCCTCGGCGCGATCGACTTTTATCTGCCATTCGATACCGGGCAGCGGGCGGCTGTCCTCGATGTTGACGATGCCGCCGTGCTGTTCCATCACGCCGCGCACGTCGGCCACGGCCTGGTTGAGAACATCAGGAAAGCGCGACGTGAATTCGATACGGATTGGCTTGCCGATTGGCGGGCCCGGATCCGGTTTGCGCGTCTCGATCCTGATGCCAACCAGGTCGCTGGTCCTCTCGCGAATCTCTGCGAGTATTTCGTCAGCAGGCCTGTGTTGCTTCCAGTGGACATAGTTGAGCGTCAGTGACCCGATCTGGTCTTCTGCGCCATGGCCGCCACCGCCGGTCTTGGCATACAGGAACTCGACTTCGGGCATGCCAAGCACGCGTTCCTCGACCTGCCGGACCAGGTAGTCGCGCTCGTCGGTCGACAGGTCGCCGCGCGCGCGTATGTCCACCATGCCGAAGGGCTGTTCGACGTCGGGGAAATATTCGATCCCCTCGCCGAACAGGAAAAACGTCGCATACACCACGAGCAACAGAGCCGATACACCGCCGACGCTGGTCCATGGCCGCCTGAGTGAGCGCTTGAGAAGCTGCACGTAGCGACCGGTCAGGCCGGTCACCGTGTCAAGATCGCCGCGTTCGGCGGCCGCGAGATTACGGCGCGCCTCTTGTGTGTTCGCGCCGGTGCGGCCGAAAAGCGAGCCAAGAGTCGGCACGAACAACAGCGCCATGATCAGCGACGCTGACAGCACGGCTATCAGCGTGATCGGCAGGTACTTCATGAACTCACCCGACGTACCCGGCCACAACGCGAGCGGCACGAATGCGGCGAGCGTCGTACAGGTCGAGGCTATGATCGGCCAGGACATGCGAATGGCCGCACGCGAGTAAGCATCATGCCGGGACTCGCCCTCGGCCATGCGGCGGTCCGCCATCTCGGTGACGACGATCGCGCCGTCCACGAGCATACCGACGGCCATGATCAGTGCAAACAACACCATCATGTTGATCGTGATGCCGAAAGACCCGATCAACAGGATGCCCATCAGGAAGCTGCCGGGTATCGCGACGCCGACGAGCAGGGCGGAGCGAATACCGAGGATGCCGATAATGACGATGAACACGAGCAATACCGCCGACAGCACGTTGTTTTGTAGTTCACTGAGCATGTCGTCGACGTCGTCGGACTTGTTGCGCGATGCCACGACCTCGATGTCGGCGGGCCAGTAGGCGCGTTCTTCCTCGATCACCGCGAACACTTCGGCAACCGTATCGATGACGTTGGCACCGGACCGCTGGACCACTTCCATTGCGAGCGCCGGCTTGCCATTCAATCGCGCCACGCTCTCGGCGTCCTTGAAAGTACGCCTGACCATGGCAATGTCCTTGAAATGCACGATGCGCTCGCCGACGGCCTTGATCGGCATGTTCATCACGTCATTGGCGTTCTCGAATACGCCGGGTACCTTCACCGGAAATCGCCCTTCGTCGGAGTGCAGGGCGCCGGCCGCTACCAGGCGGTTATTGCGGGTGATGAAGCTGATGATCTGGCCCTGGTCGAGGCCGTAGCTCTCCATCGCCAGCGGGTCGACAACGACCTCCATGAGTTCTTCCCTGGTGCCGACCAGGTTGACCTCCAGTACGCCGCTGAGTGCTTCGAACTTTTCCTTGAGATCCCTGGCGATATTCGTGAGCGTGCGCTCAGGCACGTTGCCGGCCAGGTTGAGCACGAGCATCGGATCGAAGCGCGACATCTTGACCTCGTTCACCGTAGGCTCTTCGGTCTCGCCCGGCAGTTTGGCCTTCGCGAGGTCCGATTTTTCGCGCACGTCCTGGAGCGCCTGCTTGGTGTCGATGCCTGCGTAGAACTCGACGTGCAGATTGGCGCCGCCCTCGTAGGCACTCGCGACCATTTCCTTGACGCCTTCGATGGAGCGCAGTTCCTGCTCCATCGGCCGCACGAGGAGGCGTTCGGAGTCTTCGGGCGAGATACCGTCGTGTTCGATGTTGATGAGAATAATCGGAATCTCGATGTCCGGCTCGGCCTCCTTCGGAATCGTCACATACGCGACGATTCCGCCGACGAGAATCACCAGCAGAGAAAGGATCACGGTGCGTGATCGCCGCATTGCCAGGTTGATGACGCCCATTAGTCGCCGGCCTCGGCGTCCTTGATAGCGACGGCGGTCTCCGCGACCTCCTCGGGCACTGCGTCGACGAGCGTGCCGCTGGCAACGTAGCCCTGGCCCACCGTAATGATCGTCGTGGTTTCGGGTAGTCCTGCGAGCCAGACACCTTCGTTGGACGACAACGCGATGTCGGCAACGACGAATTCTACCCGGCCATCGGCATCGACGATCTTCACGCCGACATTACCCGCATCGTCGAGCGTCAGCAGCGACGGAGAAATGCGATGTGCGAGAACTTCTTCGGCGGGGATTCTGAGCTCGGCCGTTCCTCCCGCCCGCAGCGCGCTCTCGCGATTGTCGACCTCCAGCTCCACCGTGAACGTGCGCGTCGCCTCGTCAGCGACGGGAGCGACGTATCGGATGCGGCCACGCACGGTCTCGCCGGTCGCGAGCACAGCGGTCGCTTCTTTACCTGTGTCGACGAAGCGTGCGTCGAACTCCGAGACATTGGCGGACACGATGATCGTGCGGTTGTCGACATAGGTCGCGACGGGATCCCCGCGCGCTACGAAATCGCCCACTTCGACGTCGCGCGCCTGCAGGGCGCCTGCGAAGGGTGCGCGAATCGTCATAAAGCCCAGGTCGAGCCGGGCACGTGTAAGCTCGGTTTTCGCGGTTTCGAGCAACGCGACGGCTTCCTGCAACTGCGCTTCGGACACGTAGCTCTCGGTCTTGAGCCGCAATCGACCTTCATACTCGACCTCGCGCTGCCGCAACGTCGCCTCGGCCTCGGCGAGCCGCGCCGCGCGATCCCGTTCGTCGAGGCGGACGATTATGTCTTGTTTCTCGAGGCTCGCCCCGCGCCTGGCGCCAACGAATTCGATACGCCCGTCCGTTTCGGCCGCCAGGTGGACGACGCGAGCCGGCGCCGTCTTGCCATTGACGACGATTGTGCGTGTGACTGCCTCGGCAGATTGCGTACGCACGCGCACGGCGCTGTCAGCCGTGCTTGCGTGGTTCGTCGCGACCTGATCCGCGTCGTCGCTGCCGAATTGGCCCGACAGGAGCCAGATTACGACGACCAGGACTATGCCGCCCGACGTGAGCCAGGATTTGTAACGATTGATACCGTTCGTCTTATGCATGGTCTTTGTCAACCTGTTGCCGACTTCGTGACCTGCTCGCCGATGAGCTGATCACGATTCTCGTTGATGTATTGCTCCATCGCGGCGGTCATGGCCTTGCCGAAGCCGAGTACAAACTGCATGCCCTTTGACCAGTCATGCGCGTGTTCGGTTTCAATCTTCCTGAACAGGACCTTGTAGCTTTCGATGTCGTCGAGCCGGTTATCGAGCACGGCCTCCACGTCCGCAGGGTCCATGAGGTCCGCAAAACACATCATCGCGAGGAATTCCGAGCGTACCTTGTGGCAGGGGGTCGTGTTACGGAGCGCCTCCTGCAGAAACCGCTCGCCATCGTGCGTGATCCGGTAGACCTTGCGGTCGGGCCTGCCTTCCTGGGAGATTTCCTCACAATCGACGAGCCCGTCCCGGGCGAGCGACGACAATGCCGGATATATGGAGCCGAACCCGGCCGCGAAAAAATGCGCGAAACTCGATTCGAATTGCTTCTTGAGGTCATAGCCGGAGGCGGCGCCTCCGGTCAGCATGCCGAGACATACGGTCTTTACATCCATCCGCTCTTGCGCGCCCTGCGCGCCTCCCTATATCGATTTGATACCAGCTATCGGTTCGATATATGGAGGCTAGTGTTTTCCCGTGCCTGCTTGTATCCGTACTAGCCGAAGCATTGCGCCAGGAACGGGTTCAGCAGTCGCTTCTCGGGATCGAGCTGGCGCCGTATCTTGCGGAAAAACTCCAGCCGGCTGCCGTACGTGCGAGCTGCGTATTCCGCCCGAAACGAACGAGTCTGGCTGAACAGGGGGGTCCCGCCCCAGTTTTCGGCGAACTGGGTCAGGTCGATAACGAAATCATCCCATCCATTTTTCTGTGTCGACGTCGTCTGCAGGGCGACTACGCTCTCGTCAAAAGACGGTGACAGCAGGGCCGAGGGGTCCTTGCTGATACGAAAGCCCACCGCAGGCATGTCACAGCGATAGCCCGTGCGCTCGAATGTCTCGCGGCAGAATTCGACGTAGGCCTTGATCACGATCGAAAAATCGGCGGCCGGAAAACACCAGGTCGAATACTGCAGATTATCGGGTGACTTGCGGCGGCGACGTCCACTGGCGGCCACGTTGTTGCCGTTCCTGACGAAGCGCGTATTGACGAGACCATGAGTAGCCGCACTGATGCTGTCGATCAACTGGTAACGGACGGAAGGCATCGGTACCACGCGATTCAGTGACCTGAAAACCTGTGGCAGGATCGTGCTTTCGCCCCAGTCCTTGATCTTCCATGGCGTCTGATAGGCATTACCCGGATCCGCCTCGTAGCGTCGCAGGTCGAGGTAGACACGATCGCGATGCGGCAGCACGTAAAATTTCAGACCGACGCTCGCATTGGACAGGCGGTCGATCACGTCGGCGAATTTGTCGGTGCTGACACTGCGGTGGCTGGCCGTAAACGTCGAGATCGGGCGTACATTCAGGGTCGCCTCGAAGATGACGCCGAGCATGCCGTAACTCATTCGCATCGCATGCAAAAGGTGCTGTTGTTCCTGGGTGATAGTCATGACCTTGCCGGCTACGGTCACGACTTTCATGCTGACAACCTGGCTCGACAGGTAATTCGCCTGGTCTCCAATCCCGGGCCCCATGCATGGCGATGCGAGGGCCCCGCCCAGGGTTCTTTCCATCTGGTCATGATTGCCGACGAGTTCCAGACCCTGGTCCGCGAGCGCCGTCACGAGCGTGCCCAGGCGCACGCCCGCCTCGGCTGTCACTGTGTGGTTGTAATTGTCGATATTGACGATACGGTCGAGGCCCGTCGTGTGTAGCACGGTTCCTGTAGGACTTTCGTTGCAGTCGGTGGCTGCGCTACCGGCGCCGCGAATGCGCAGCGGCAGCGCGACGTTTGCCTGCGGGTCGAGGCAGCTCATGAGTTTGGCGAGGTTTGCAGGTGTGAAAATGCCCGGGCGAGTCGCGCGCCGCACGAACTTGCCGGTGTCACGGAAACCAGGTGATTGCATCGTTGTCTCCAGCCGTATTGATCCCTTGCCAAAGACACCTCCCCGGTCGCGGCTGCGACCCGGCTTCGCTCGGTAACCCCGCTGCCATAGGAATAACCCTTAGACCGGAAGCTTTGCGACGCTGTCTTTCGACAGGTGTGCCTTTGTCATACGAGACCCGATCGTTGCATAGTCACGCAGGCCTTGCAATCAAACCGGGACACGAAATTATATTCTGTTAAATTCGTAATCGCATGGGAATGTTAACGACACTGGTCGGCACCCGCCTGCCGCCGAAATACCAGAAGTATTTCAAGCTGCCCGAGCGGCAGGAGTCCTGGAAGCACGTGGATACCGCGGACACGGGACTGGGTCGGGCTGTCGTTCGCTGGCAGTCGGACCATGGCGTGAGCTGTGGCGTGTATCGGCTCGACCTGGGCAGCGACGCACTGGGCATTCGCCTGGGCCTGATCGACCGCGCGGAACGCACCATAGACATCCAGAGCTACCTGATCCGCGACGACGTAAGCGGCAACCGTATCGGGCTTTGCCTGGCCGCGGCGGCCGACCGCGGTGTGAGAGTTCGACTGCTTATGGATGATGCACTCACCAGCGATATCGATGCAGGCCTGCTCGCGCTGGACGACCATGACAACATCGAGGTTCGTGTATTCAACCCGTTCCCGCGGCGACGCTCGCGGCTCATCAGCTTTATCGCCAATTTCAACATCCTCAACCGACGGATGCACAACAAGTCGTTCACGGTCGACAACCAGGTGACGATCGTCGGCGGCAGGAATATTGCCGATGAATACTTCCAGTCGGGCGGCGATGCGGAATTTATCGACGAGGACCTGCTCGCGATCGGTCCGGTCGTGGACGACGTATCGGACGGCTTCGACGAGTACTGGAATTCGCAGGAGGCGATCCCGGTCGGTGTGTTCGACGCGATGGTACCGCATCAATCGATCACGGACTCCGCGGAGGAAGGCCGCAAGTACCTCGAGAACCACAGCCATGGCGAGTTCTTCAAGATCGTCAATGTTGAGCTGGCCGACAGGTTTATCGAGGCGCAGTTGCCGCTCGTGCCGGCTGAAGCGGCCGTCGTCCTCGATTACCCTGACAAGATTCGCAGGCTGCTGCCCCGCCCGACGAGTATTACGAGCGTCTTCCTGCAGCAACTGGTGTCCGAAGCTACGACAGAACTGATCGTAATCTCCCCGTATTTCGTCCCGCAAAAACAGGGCGTCGATTTCTTCGCCGCGCTGGTCCGGAAAGGCGTGCGGGTCGTGATCATCAGCAATTCGCTGGCGTCTACGAATCACCTGAGCGTGCACGCGGTGTACGCGCGCTATCGCAAACCGCTACTGCGCCAGGGCATCGAACTCTACGAGTTGCGGCCGCACATTGCAGCAGCAGATTCGTCGACGAAACTAACCCTGCATTCGAAAGTCTCCACGGTCGACCGCAAGAGGCTGTTCGTCGGTTCTTTTAATCTCGATCCGCGGTCCCTGTACCTGAACACCGAGATGGGCATGGTCGTGGACTCGGAGGAACTCGCCGGTTCGATGGCCGAGAGTATTCTCGATTCACTGCCCGACTTCGCCTACAGACTACAGCTGTCGAAGAAGGGCAGGCTGCAGTGGCTATTGCAGGCGGCCAGCGGTGACGAGGTGATTACGACGGAGCCGCGGACCAATTGGTGGCGGCGACTCAAGACCCGGCTCCTGAGTTTCCTGCCCATCGAAGGACAGATGTAGCCCGCGTATTTGTAAACCAGGCTGCCTATGTCTGACAATAGCGGCCCTTGCAAGAGAGGAGCGACCCATGCGTTGGCGTGGCGGAAGGCGCAGTTCGAATATAGAAGACCGGCGAGGTGCGCGCAGGGCACCGAAGCTGCTGGGCGGCGGCATAGGGACGATCGTGTTGGTCCTCGTGGCAATGTATTTTGGTGTCGACCCGACGCCTTTGCTGCAGGGCATGCAAAGCGGCCAGTCCGCGTCGACGAGCGGCACGCGGCCGACGGTTGAAGATCTCGCAAACGACCCGCTTGCCGACATGGTCTCCGTGGTCATCGCGGATACCGAAGATGTCTGGAGCGAAATCTTTGCCGAGCGCGGGCGCCGCTACCAGGAGCCGACCCTCGTCATGTTCACTGGCGTAACGCGTTCCGCCTGCGGCCTCGGCCAGGCCGCGATGGGTCCGTTCTATTGCCCAGCCGACCAGAAGGCGTACATCGACCTCGGTTTCTACGATCAGATGCGAACGCGATTCCGGGCCCCGGGAGACTTCGCACAAGCCTATGTTATCGCCCATGAAATCGGCCACCACGTACAAAACCTGCTCGGTATTTCCGGGGAGGTGCACAGCATGAAGCAGCGGCTTGGCCAGGCGGAGGCGAACGCGCTGTCGGTAAGGCTCGAGCTGCAGGCCGACTGTCTCGCCGGTGTCTGGGCGAATCGGGCGGACCGTGCGCGCAACATCCTGGAAGCCGGCGATGTCGAGGAGGCGCTAAACGCCGCCAGTGCGATCGGCGACGATACCCTGCAAAGGCAGACTCGTGGCACGGCTGTACCCGAGTCGTTTACGCACGGCACGTCCGCACAACGGCAACGCTGGTTCCGCGCAGGTCTCGAGAGCGGCGACCCGGACAGCTGCGACACGTTCAGTGCCGAACACATCTGAGTCCAGCGTCGATCGGGTGGCGCGCGAGTCCCGCGAGGCGGCGCGCCGCATCGCGGACTTCGTGTCGCGTACGCCTCTCGTCCTTTCAGAGGCTTTCAGTAAGAAGCTCGACGCGAAGGTCTATTTCAAGCTGGAGAACCGCCAGACGACGGGATCATTCAAGCTTCGCGGCGCGACCAATCGACTCATGCTGCTTGACGAACAACAGCGGGCTTCCGGCTGCGTTGCCGCTTCGAGTGGCAACCATGGAGCGGCCGTCGCGGCGGCAATGCGACAGCTCGGCATCAGCGGTGTCATCTTCGTTCCCGAACACACGTCGTCGGCAAAGGTGGCGGCAATTCGCGGCTACGGTGGTGATGTGCGGTTTTTCGGTACGGACGGCCTCGATACCGAGGAACATGCGCGCGAGTTCGCCGTCCAAAACGGCATGACTTACCTGTCCCCGTACAACGACGAGGCCGTGATTGCGGGGCAGGGAACCTGTGGCGTCGAGATCGCCGAGGAACTGGCCACGGTTGACCTTGCGTTTATCGCTGTCGGCGGCGGCGGGCTCATCAGCGGCGTCGGCAGCGTACTCAAGACCCGCAATCCGGATACCCGGGTCGTCGGCTGTCAGCCGCAGGCGTCGCCGGTCATGGCTCGCTCCATCGAGGCCGGCACGATCGTCGACATGCCCAGCGAACCGACGCTGTCCGATGGCACAGCCGGCGGGATCGAGGCGGGCGCCGTCACGTTTCCGCTCAATCAATCAATAGTTGATGAGTACGTGACGCTTGATGAGCAACAGATTGCAGCCGCAATGCGCGAGTACATGGAGGTCGAAGAGGACACTATCGAGGGCGCCGCCGGAGTGGCGGTCGCGGCGTTACTCGCGCGACACGAGATCGTGCGTGGCAAGACCGTGGTCGTTATTATCTGTGGCGGCAACATAAGCGAAGAAAAACTGGCACAGGTCAGGACAGGGGCACTATGAAATTCAGCGTACGAATTCTGCTGGCGGTTGTCGCCGGTCTTGCGGCACAGACGTCGCTGGCCGAAACCTTGGCTTTTATTAACGTCAACGTCATCCCGATGACGTCGGACACCGTGCTGGAAGCGCAGACAGTTATTGTCGAAGGCGGCCGCATCAGGGAGATCGGCAGCGTCGATGATATGCGTATCCCGGAAGAGGCCGTTGCCGTCGATGGTACCGATCGCTTCCTGATGCCGGGCCTTGCCGAGATGCACGCGCACGTGCCCGACGCCGGTTCGGATGAACTTGCACGTTACTTCGACCTGTTCGTCGCCAATGGTGTTACGACGATTCGCGGCATGCTCGGCCGTCCGTCTCACCTCGAACTGCGCCAGCGACTGCTGGACGGTGAGGTGTTCGGGCCACGCCTGGTTACCTCCGGACCATCGATGAACGGACGTTCGGTTTCGGGCGCCGCGGATGCGCGCCGCAAGGTACGCGAACAGGCGGCCGCCGGATACGACTTCATCAAGGTTCATCCCGGGCTCAGTAGCGAGGAGTTTGTCGCGCTCGCCGAGACCGCTAACGAGATCGGTATCCCTTACGCCGGACACGTCCCGGTAGCCGCCGGCCTCGATACGGCGCTGCGGCTGAACATGGCGACAATCGACCACCTCGACGGCTACCTGGTCGCGCTCCTGCCGCCCGACAGTTACGAGTCCGGCGGCTACGGTGGCTTCTTCGACGTGCTGCTGGCCACCGAGCTCGAGGCGGACAGGATCGACGAGGTCGCGGCCGCGACCGCTGCAGCCGGCACCTGGAACGTGCCGACCCAGGTGCTGATCGAGCTGCGGGTCAACGCGGCGCCGGCGGCGGATCTCAGGAACCGGCCAGAGATGAAATTCATACCCGCCGACACCGTCGATTCCTGGGTCGCCGCGAAAGCGCGCGCACAGGGCGAACGCGGGTTCGACGCTGCGACAGCGGCGCTCGCCATTGAACTGCGCCGCAACCTGATCCTCGCGCTGCACGAGGCAGGCGCCGGATTATTGCTGGGATCCGACGCGCCGCAGGTATTCAACGTGCCGGGTTTTTCGCTGCATCGCGAACTCGAAGTGCTCGTGGCGTCCGGGTTGACGCCTTACGAGGCGCTGGCGACCGGCACCACGGCGGTGGCGGAATTCCTCGGCAGCAACGCCGGAGCGGTAGCGATCGGCAAGGACGCCGACCTCGTTTTGCTCGACGCCAACCCGCTGGAGGACATCAGCAACAGTCGCCGCGTGCATGGCGTCATGCTGCGCGGGCAATGGCTTTCTGCAACAGAATTGCAGCACCGGCTCGAGCGTCATGCTGCCGACGAGTCCTGACATTGCAACCAAATCCTCGTGACAGGCGTCTAAACAGCAGTTGACACCACTAAGACGAGGGAAAAGACATGCGTAGCTTCGTTGTGATGGCCATGTTTCTGGCCAGCTTTGCTCATGCCGCCTGGAACGATTACACCGAGGAACGCGACCTCGAGCTCGATACCGCCGACATCGACGGGCTCGAGATAGACTCAGGTGCCGGCAGCCTGGACGTCAAGGGCGTTGCGGGACACGATGGCATTGTTGTCAAGGCGACGATCGTCGTCTCGGATGCCGACGAGGACGAAGCCGCCAGGATCATTGCCGATAAGATGAAACTGTCGCTCGAGAAGCGTGGCGAGCGTGCCGAGCTGGTCGCGGATTTCAAGGATGGATTCATGGGCCGGGACCTGTCGGCGAGAATCGATCTCGAAATCACGATGCCGGCGGGACTCGCCCTGAAGATCGAGGACGGCTCGGGATCGATCGACGTCAAAGACCTGGCATCCGACGTGGCGATCGATGACGGCTCGGGATCCATCGATGTGCAGAACGTCGCGAACCTGGTCATCGACGATGGCTCCGGTTCCATCGACGTGGTGCGCGCGTCGGGCGACGTGTCCGTGACCGACGGCTCCGGCAGCATCAGCATCCGCAGCGTAGCCGGCACCGTTACGATCGACGATGGCTCGGGTAGCATCAAGGTCAGCGATGTCGAGGAGGACCTGATCATCGTGGACGATGGCAGCGGCGGTGTGAAATTCTCCGACGTTCGGGGCACTATCGAGCAGGACACCTGAGCCAGGAGCGACCGTAACTGACTGTATTATATGGCAAAAGGACCCGTAACTTGTTGCGGGTCCTGTTGTCGCGCCCGGCATGCCGAGCGGGCTGCTAGAATTCCCTTTGAGCGCACGTATACAACGGCCAAGGGGAGGCTGCATGAAACTTGTGAAACACCTGCTCGATTCCAAGGGTTCGGACATCATTTCGATCGCTGGCGACGCATCGGTCCTCGACGCCATCAAGCTGATGGCGGACAAGGCGATCGGATCCCTGCTGGTCATGGACGGGGATCAACTCAAGGGCATCGTTACGGAACGTGACTATGCGCGCAAGGTCATCATCAAGGGACGTTCATCGGAGTCGACACAGGTCGACGAAATCATGACCGAGGATGTCGTCACGGCCCGGACCGATCAGACTGTCGCCCAGTGCATGAGCGTTATGAGTGAACGCCGCATCCGCCACCTGCCCGTCGTCGATGAAGGCAAGGTTGCAGGCATGATATCGATCGGAGACCTGGTCCAGGCGATCATCGCGGACCAGCAGGAAGAGATCCAGCATCTCGAGCAGTACATCAGCGGCTAGACGACGGGGCAGCCATGACCGACAAGTATGACCGCCGCGTCATGCGGCTTTTCGATGGCTACGTGCATGGCCAGATTACGCGGCGCGAGTTCCTCGATCGTGCTGCGAAATTCACGGCCTCGGGAGTGAGTGCGGCGGCAGTACTCGCGAGTCTGAGTCCAGATTACGCGCTGGCGATGCAGGTGAAGCCCGACGACCCGTCGATCATGACCAGCTACAAGAAGTACGCATCTCCCGACGGCGCCGGCGTCATGCAGGGCTATTACGCGCGGCCGGCCGTCACCCGGCACAAGCTGCCTGCTGTCGTTGTCATCCATGAAAATCGCGGCCTGAACCCGTACATCGAGGACGTGGCGCGCCGCCTGGCTGTCGCGGGGTTCATCGCCTTTGCCCCGGATGCGCTGTTCCCCCTCGGCGGCTACCCGGGCAACGACGACGACGGTCGGGCGCTGCAGCGCGAGAGAGACCGCGGTGAGATGGTCGAGGATTTCGTGGCAGCGGTCAGTTTCCTCCAGCAGCATCCCGATAGCACGGGCAAGGTCGGCTCGGTCGGATTCTGCTTTGGCGGCGGGATGTCCATGCGACTGGCCGTGCGCCTGCCCGACCTGGCTGCGGCAGTGGCGTTCTACGGCCGCCATCCTGCCCCCGACGAGGCGGCTGCGATCAAGGCGCCGCTGATGATTCACCATGCAGGGCTCGACGAACGCGTTAATGCATCCTGGCCCGATTTCAAGAAGGCCCTGCAGGCGGCCGAACGTGACTTCGTGGAATTCGAGTATGCTGACGCCAGTCACGGCTTCCATAACGACACGACGCCTCGTTACGACAAGGACGCCGCCGAACTCGCCTGGAAGCGAACCGTGGAGTTTTTCGAGGGTCACCTCGCGTAAGCGGACACTGACAATGTATTGCCGTCCTGCACTGTTGGCTTTGATTCTGCTGGCAAGCATGCAGGCGCTTGCGATCGAGGAAGTGAGGACCATCCTCGGACCGCGCAATCTCCACCTCTACGATGGTGCACAGGCACTGATGGCAGGCGACGGTGAGGAAGGCGTGCGCCTGACCTTGCTGGGACTCGAGACGGCGCAGGGGGCACGGGAGATCAAGGCGGCCCATGGCAACCTGTGTGCCGGCTACATGATGATCGAGCGGCCCGAACAGGCGCTGGAACACTGCAACTGGGTGCTGGAGCGCGATCCCAGGCATTGGAAATCGTACAACAACCGTGCGCTTGTCTACATGAAACTGGGGCGAATGGAGGAAGCGGAGGCGGATATCCGGAAGGGGCAGGAGATCAACCCGAATTCCAGGACGCTCAAGATCGTTATGGGCATGTACCGGGACAAGACTGAACCTGTCGTGCCACATATCGAGATCGACGAGCGCCGCGATCCACCGGACGAGCCGGACAGTGAACCGCCGAGCTAGGTCGGGCCGCGCGTGCCTGGTGGCGCTGCTGGCGGGCGCACTCATCGTGATACCGGTCGCCGCGGCCGAGGTGTTCGAGACGAAGACAAGCGAACGCAAGCCGCTGCATACTGTAGTACCGGACTATCCGGAGGCAGCGCGCCGCGATCGTATTGAAGGGGAGGTGCAGGTGTGCTTCGAGATAACGCGCGACGGCCGCACGCGCCGCGTGGCCGTCCGCAAGAGCACGCACCGCGTCTTCGAGAAGCCCGCCCGGCGCGCCGTGAAACAGTCGACTTACGTGCCCCTGCCCAGGGAAGCAGAAGTTCCGGTTATCAAGTCCTGCCGGACGTTTCGTTTTTCACTGGAACCCGTGGTCAGCGAAGAAGCCCGCTAATCCTCACCGCGGTAGCGCGTGCCGAACAGGTAGTCGCAGACAGGATAAGTAATGTTGAAGTTGTAGCGTGTCATCAGGCGCTTGTCGTGATGCGCTATGTGGTGCTTCCTCAAGTCCTCGATCAGGGGCAAGCGGCCGAGCCAGGACGCCGGGTCGCAGTGATAGGCAAAGTGCAATAGCTCGTAGTTCAGGAAGTAGAGGATGGCAGTCAGCACGAACAGACAGCCGACATTCGGCGACGCCATGTAGTAGAGCAAGCCGCCCACCGGTAGCGCGAAGCAGCCGAGGAAGAAGATTAGCAGTATCGGCGGAAACAGGACGGCCCGGTAATCCTTTGTCGACTCGAAGGTCGCGGCCTCGTTTGTGAAGAAGGAATGATGTTCGATCGTATGGCGTTGGAATATGCCCGCGAGCAGCCGGGTCTTGTGGTGCATCGGCCCGCGATGTCCCAGGTACTCGCTCAGGTTGGCGTAGACAAAGGTCAGCGGAATCGTCAGCCACTCCAGCGGTGTCACGTTTCCAAGCATCATGCCGCTCGCCAGCGCGATCAGGATACTGATAGCGACCGTCGTCGCGAGATGCAGCGGTCCCGAGTAGCGCGGCGAGATGCGGCGCTCCCTGAATGCTGCCCGTGCCTGCCTTACGGTTTCGGGAATCGCTGTCGTAGACGGGCTATGCACGGTGGAGACTCCGTATTGATTATTGCGACGTCAGCGCTACAGTTTCCCATATGGCCGCCGCCTCGTCTTCCGGGACTTCTTCGCCGCCACTGTCCGGGCTGCACCTCTTGCTGACCTACCAGTGCACGTTCGAGTGCGATCACTGCTTCGTCTGGGGCGGGCCGTTGCAGACCGGTACGATGACGCTCGACACCGTCGAACATATCCTTGACGAGGCAGAAACGCTCGGCACGATCGAGTGGATCTACTTCGAGGGCGGCGAGGCGTTCCTCTACTACGCGATCCTCACGACCGGCGTTCTGCGCGCCAAAGAACGCGGCTTCAAGGTCGGCATCGTCACGAACGCATACTGGGCCAACTCGGAAAACGATGCACTGGAGTGGCTGCGCCCGATTGCGGGATCGCTCGATGATCTTTCCATCAGCAGCGACGGCTACCACGGCAGTGGCGACGGCTACGGGAACACGGAGATTGCCCGCGCGGCGGCCCGGCAGCTCGGTATCCCCGTGGACTTCATCAGCATTGCCGAGCCTGAGGCGCCAGGCGTGTCCGGCGCAGCCGGCGCCCTGCCGGCCGGTGAATCGGCAGTG
>Ga0265303_10000113_pt1 | contig 37456 bp, 37 predicted proteins | sample Helome_2_FD_192494 | JGI IMG/M metagenome (GOLD analysis project Ga0265303, IMG submission 192494) | Marine sediment microbial communities from subtidal zone of North Sea - Hel_20160317 (Illumina Assembly) | ecosystem: Environmental > Aquatic > Marine > Subtidal zone > Sediment ... | reverse complement strand
CTGCAAAACTATAAAGACAAAGAGCGACGAGAAAATGATAAAGTAGGTTTTAAGACAAAAATTGAAGATCAAATGGAAGAGGATCTATCGCAAAAAACACCAGATAATGCCCTGAAAAATACCTTTAAGCAGTTGCAACACTCTTTAAGAAGTTTGTTCAATATGTTTTTATAGAAGAAAAAATAATTAGTCTTAATCCTGCTCCCATAGAGCAGGATTTTTTTTTACCCCCTATCCACACAAACCCGCTTCATCAAAAAAAAAATTGTAATTTTGAGATTGACTGTAAATTTACGGTTACCAATTACTTCTTATGCATCAGCCTTCCTCACCATTTAGTAAACAGCAGCTACTTCCACAGGAAGAAACACTGGAAGTTTTAAAACAAAAAGGAGAACTCTTTATTGGGATCCCAAACGAAAACCAATACCAGGAAAAACGTATTTGCCTTACTCCGGATGCCGTAAATGCCTTAACCTCAAATGGTCACCGGGTTTTAATGGAGGCGGGCGCAGGAGAAAGTGCGAGCTACACCGACAAGGAATATACAGAAGCAGGTGCCAATATAACACGCGACACAAAAAAAGTGTTTTCATGTCCGCTATTATTAAAAGTAGAGCCCCCTACCCTGTCGGAAATTCAATTGATGAATCCACAGGCGACTATTATTTCCGCATTGCAAATAAAAACAAGGTCTAAGGAATATTTTGAGGAACTAGCCAAAAAAAGGATCACGGCAATAGCATTTGAATATATTCGGGATGAGGATGGTAAGTATCCTGCTGTTCGTTCCTTAAGTGAAATTGCGGGTATTGCTTCGGTGCTTATTGCTTCGGAAATCATGGCTGCTACCAACCAGGGAAACGGGCTTATGTTTGGTAATATTAGTGGGGTACCTCCAATAGAAGTCGTAATCGTAGGAGCAGGAACCGTTGGAGAGTTTGCAGCCAGGTCCGCTTTAGGGCTCGGAGCCAATGTAAAAGTCTTTGATAATTCCCTTACTAAATTACGTAACATTCAAACTAATCTTAAACAGACCATATATACTTCAACTCTGCAGCCCAAGAACCTTTTAAAGAGTCTTAAGCGCTGTGATGTTGCAATAGGGGCCGTACGCGGTAGTGACAGATCACCTATTGTAGTTTCCAGTACTATGGTAGAACAAATGAAAAAAGGATCAGTAATCATTGATGTCAGTATAGATATGGGGGGTTGTTTCGAAACCAGTGAGCTTACCACCCACGATAAACCCACTCGTGAAAAATTTGGTGTCATCCACTACGGCGTGCCCAATATTCCTGCAAGATATCCCAGGACGTCATCAGTGTCTATCAGTAATATTTTTACCCCATATCTACTCAAGATCGGAGAAGACGGAGGCCTGGAAAATTCATTGAGATTTGACAGGGGCCTGCGAAATGGATTATATATGTATCAGGGCATACTTACTAATAAATCCGTTGGTGAATGGTTCGATCTAAAATACAGTGATATCAACTTCCTTATTTTTTAGTTAATGGCATTTCTGAAACGATTGGGATTTTACCTAATAGGATTATCCATCGGACTTGTTTTCCTTTTCTTCTTTCTGAAAAAAAAATCTGATGAAACCGGCGTGAGCTTTTGTTACCTACCTAATTGTAGGGTATTAAAAGAATTGCGGTCCAAACCCCTCACCTATTCCAAGCAGATAGATCAGATGGTTGCTGACCAAACCCTGGATTCTCTTACTATTGCCTACTTTATGAATGAAGGTGATGTTAATTTTAAAAAAAGTAACATTAGAAATACAACTTGTAAGACCTATTTAATAGAAGGAATGGTAAAGGAAAAATTGATGGCTTTAACCATTAAGAACTGCGACAGTATAGTTATAATAGATAATTTACAAGACCTTGATTAATAAATAGATATATAATATTTATTAAAGTTATAATAGATTTTTTTTGATACTAATAAACAAGAATCTATTAATGATGACTATTTTAGAAATTACTCTAACTATCTTCTTAATAATAAGCTCTTACAAAATATTAATGGATATTAATATTTTGTAGTCTTATTCTTACATACTGTAAATCCAGATCTATTAAAGACTGTTATCATCTAAAACTAATTTAGAAATTATTTCGTATATCAGTTCAGAAGTATAATAAATTATGGCGTTTTGGAGTTATTATGTAGGATAAGTCGCTATTAATTAGACTTTACCGGAGCGAACCCTAGATAACATGTTTTTTATATTATTCTAAAATTGAAAATTAGCTATTGTTAATAGGGCTTAAAGTGAATATAATATCTCTGTGATAACAAATTTGGATGAAAAATATTTTGATTCTTTTTTTATGGTTTTTCTTTAGTCAGCCAAACCATGCTCATAATCAGACTCCCTCTATTGAGTCCCGGATTGATGACCCAATCGAATTGAGTAAGAAAATTATAAATGAGGGCGCCGACTCCTGGAGCGAGGATGCAAAGCAACGAATACTTGAAATTTACGGATCCACCAACTCGTCCAATGCAACAAACAAGAATTATATTTTGTTGGAATCACCAAGTCTGGTATTTGATTATTTCCAAGGTGGATTTGGCAATTCACAGGAACTGTTGAGTAAAGACATTTTTCTTAATATGTTGGATCAGGCTGTCAATTCACCGGACATAGCAAGTGCAGAAGTGGCCAAAGCAAGCATGGAGCAAAGCTTGAAAGAATATCTTGTAGCTTATGACATAGTAAAGAAATTTAAAGAATCTAATTCTCTAAGTAATGAAGATGCGATTAAGTTTTTAGAAAATAGATTTGGATATAACAAGCTTAGTTTCGCTAAAAATTTAACTGATGCCAGTTCAGACAATTATAATCCTGTATCAAATAAGAAAAATGCAAAAAAAGTAATTTCAAAAATAAATTTTATAAAGAAGACATATCCAGGTCAAATCCCTTTAATTAATGTTCTGGCCGAACTGGAAGAATTTTATCAGTTATTGCAAGAAGCCAATATTGGCTTAACTGCATATGTACCATATAATAACTTTAAGAATTCCGTCTACAAATTAAATAAACAGAGAATAAGCGAAAGAATACAATGGCGTTCAACCATAGAAATTAAATATCCAACAAATGGAACAGTTTGGATTGCTCCTGGCCCTGTTGAATTAAAATGGACCACATCTAACTTGGATGAAAGCAAAACTATTAAGTTCTTTTTAACCAGGAACGATGTGGTGGTGCAAGAATTAGGTGTTTTCAAAAACATGAACTTTGTAAAAGATGTAAGACTTAGAAGAGGACTTCCCGCCGGAGATAAGTATAAAATAATGGGGATTGAACTCTTTCCCGTAAATAAATACCATATAGCAAAGTATGCCACTCCATATTTTACGATAAAGAAAGAAGATAAAATACCTGAAGAAATTATAGTCGAGGTCCCTGCTGAAATTGTTGAAACTCCTGTTGATATTGCAGAGATACCTATTGAAGTAAAAGAAGTTACTGTTGAGCCGGTTCAAGAGCCCGCCAAAGTAGTTGAGAAACCCGCGGCCCCGGTTCAAAAACCTATAGAGACAATTGCTGTAGTGGAGGAAGAGGAGAAAGAAATAACTGTATCAGAAGAAGTTAAGACCCCAAGTAGAACTGTTTTTGAAGGAAGAAAAATTTCGTATCAAAAAGAATTGGTGGTAGATAACGAGACAATAACCATAAGTCTTTATGATCATGGCAGGGCAGATGGTGACATTGTATCTATCTATCTTAATGGAGAGCAAATTGTGGCTAATCATACATTAACATACAATAAAAAAAGTTTTGAGGTAAAACTGAATTTAAATAAATCTAATGATCTTTTTCTCTATGCCCATAATTTAGGAAAATTTCCTCCAAACACAGTCTCCATAGAAATAAAGGATGGTTCCAGTGCAGAAAATATTGTTCTTAATTCTGACTTGTCCAGTTGCGAAGCAGTATTAATAAGTGTAAAACAATAACTCCTTAAAGGAAAATACGCTAACAAAAAGTTGTTCTGGGTTGTTTGCAAAAGCATCTTATTTAGTAGCTCCAAAAACCAATTTACGAATAGAACAAATGGTCTGTCTAAATTTTTCGTCGACGACGTTCTTTTTTTATCAACTCCAATTCCCTGTTAGTCTGTCCCGCAACCGAAGTATTTTCTTCGGCCCGTCGTATTAAATAAGGCATTACATCACGTACGGGTCCAAAAGGTAAATACTTTGCCACATTATAGCCCTTCTCCGCCAGATTAAAAGAAATATGGTCGCTCATTCCGTATAGTTGGCCAAACCAAATACGGTTGTCATTATTAGCAATCCCTTTTTGCTTCATCAAATCAATTAATTTGTAAGAACTCAATTCATTATGGGTACCGGAAAAAAGGGAGATCCTATCCAGGTGTTCAACGATATAGGCCACTGTTGTATCATAATTAGAATCACTTTCAGATTTAGTAGCACATATTGGGGAAGCATAATTATTTTCTAAAGCTCTTTCATTTTCCTTTTCCATATAAGCTCCACGAACGGTCTTGATTCCAATTTTAAAATCTTCGTTCCGGGCTTTTGCATGAAGCTCTTTAAGGTAATCCATACGATCCCAACGGTAAAGTTGTAGTGTGTTAAATACAATAGCTTTATCCTTATTGTATTTACGCATCATTTCTTCAACCAATTCATCTGCAGCATCCTGCATCCAACTTTCCTCGGCATCTATTAAAAGTGAAACATCCAGGTCATATGCTTTTTTACATGTAGTATCAAAGCGGCCCACTACTCTGTTCCATTCTTCTTTTTCTTTTTTTGACAGGGATTTGCCTTTTCCAATTTTTCGGAATAATGCTACTCTGCCATAGCCACTAGGCTTAAAGACTGCGAAAGGAATAGCATCTAGTTCCTTTGCAAATTCTAGTATCTTCAAGGTTTTCTCCAGGGCAGCATCCAGAGGATCTTCTGTATCTTTACCTTCAACAGAATAATCAAGAACAGAACAAACACCTTTGTTCCACATTTTATCTACTACTGTCATGCAATCTTCCTCACTTACACCACCGCAAAAATGATCGAATACTGTAGCCCGAATAAGGCCATCAACCGGTAATCTTGCCTTTAGAGCAAAATTGGTCATTGCCGTACCAATTTTAACAAGCGGTTCATTAGCTATCATTTTAAAAAGAAAATAGGCTCGCTCCAATTCAGAATCGGATTTAAGAGAAAATGCTGTTGAAGTATCTTCAAAAATTCTGTTCATTATTGCTGATTTGTTATCAATTCAAAGATAATAACAGAATTTGTATTCATTTACTAAAAAATAGCCTTTATTTTGTGTTTTACTTTTAATAAGTCATTCATTTAAGAATATCACGAAAGACAATATAAACTATAACCCATGGAATCAATTATTTCTTTTTCTGCCCAAATCCATTTTAATTATTTGGGATATGAAGCTTTTGAATATCATTTAAAAAAATCTAACTATTCCAGTATTTTTATTCTTGTTGACCAAAATACAAAGGAGCACTGTCTGCCTAAATTTTTAGCCAGTGTTGGAGGTGATTATAACTTCGAGATTGTAGAAATAAAATCTGGTGAAATTAACAAAAGTATTAGCAGTTGCATAAAGGTTTGGGAAGCACTTTCGGCAATAGGTGCGGACAGACAGAGTTTATTAATAAATCTGGGGGGTGGTGTTATTACAGATTTGGGTGGTTTTGTAGCCTCAACATTTAGGAGAGGCATAGATTTCATTAATGTTCCCACAAGTTTACTGGCCATGGTAGATGCGTCTGTTGGAGGAAAGACAGGAGTTGATATGGGAATGTTAAAAAATCAGATAGGTGTTATAAACCAGCCTAAAATGGTGCTCATTATTCCTAAATTTCTGAATACACTAGATAGAAGGCAATTGAATAGTGGCTTCGCGGAAATGCTCAAACATGGCCTAATCACAAGTGAACCGTTTTGGAGAGTTCTTAAAAAAGTTAATTCTGTTGACCAATTGGAAGATCATATTTACGAATCCATAGTTATAAAAAATGAAATAGTTCGTCAGGATCCGCGAGAGAAAAGTCTTAGAAAAATTTTAAATTTTGGCCATACCTTTGGGCACGCAATTGAATCCTATTTTTTAGAGAATCAGGAACGTGAATCCTTGCTTCACGGTGAGGCAATCGCCATCGGTATGATTTTGGAAGCATTCTTGTCACATCAGCAAACCGGTTTGGGAATTAATCAATTGGAAGATATCAAAATGACTTTACTCAAACATTTTGAAAAAGTTGATTTTAACGATAACGACATCGATGCGATTATAGATCTTTTAAAATTCGATAAGAAGAACTCGCACGGAAGTATCTTCTTTGTTCTTTTAAAAAGGATTGGTGAAGCCCAGATTGACAATAGAGTTCCTGATGATATGTTGAGCCAGGCATTTTCTTACTACAAAGATTAGCAATTTCATATACTAAAATTGCTGTTTTACAACTCTTTGAATTCCTAAAGAAAAAAAAAGTATAGTTTAGGTACAGGATTAAGACAACTGATACGGTTGTATTCAAATACCTGCTTATGAAACGAATACTTATAGATTACAAAAAGTTAAATCACGAACTAACCAGTCTTCTGATTGAAACCTATCCCTACGGATACGGGGATGAAGATATAATTGCATTTAGAAATGTTAACGGTGAATTCATTGAAGCAGTAGAACTTCAAACTGCAGATACCCTGTATCTTATTAAAATAAGTAAGAGTCTTTCTCATTTCATTGCTAATATCGATGAAAATATAGCCGAAGGCACTGAAGCAATAATAGATGAATCTATAGAAGGGCCTTCCTTAGAACTTAATATTGAAGAAGAAAATGAGGACGAAAAAGGTTTTGATTAGTCTTTAAGGTAACGCTCACGCAAAATGTTCCTATGGTGTCTCTGGTGGCCGCAACAAATAAATCCCAAAGCCGCAACACTCATAGGGGAATCACTTGCAATTCCAACTCTTTTCAATGTCTCATCAGAAAATTTTTCAAAAAGAGCAATCGTAGATTTTCGTATTGTTCTGTAATTTTCTATCAATTCTTCCTTATTCCAACTTTCTGCATTAGATTCTTCAACAAACATATCCTGATCAAACCCTGGTAAAGGTGTTTTATCATTTCTGGCAAATCGAAGAGCCCTATATTGAAATACTCGCTCAGCATCTAAGATATGAACCAACACCTGTGCCACTGTCCATTTTCCAGCACTATATGTATAATGAAACTTATCTTTCGGAATACTGGAAATAAACAGGGGAAAATTCTCCAATTGCCTTCTTAACATCTCTACTAGTTCCACATCGCCCAAAGTTGCAATGTAAGGTTCGTAAAAGGGATGGAAATCTTCTTTTTTCAGTTCGGAATTCTTCATAGTGCCCAATAAGAAAGTTAATATCTTTCTGTTTTAAATTATTAAAGGGAATAGTTGCGGGGAAATTTAACTTAAATCAATAAAAATTGAACATAACTAAAACATCAGCAAGTTGAGTTCGAGAACTGTAGCCATTTATAACTCATTAAAAATGGTGTGCATTAATCGTTTTTTGTCGTTAATACTCTCTTCCAGGGAAATCATGGTCTCCGTTCTGCTAATCCCTTCAATATCATCTATCTTAAATATAATATTCTTGGCGTGGATAGTATCTTTCGCTCTGATTTTACAAAAAATATTGAATTTACCGGTAGTGATGTGGGCTACAGTAACATAGGGAATTTGGTTCAAACGCTCTAAAACAAATTTCGTTTGATGTGATTTTTCCAGAAAGATGCCTACATAGGCTATGAATGCATAACCTAGTTTTACATAATCCAGAGTAAGTGAAGATCCACGAATAATCCCGGATTCCTCCATTTTTTTAACACGTACATGAACTGTTCCTGCAGAGATAAGTAATTTTTTAGCAATATCAGTGAATGGTGTCCTGGTATTGTCGATTAACATATCCAGAATTTGATGGTCTATTTCGTCTAATTTTATTTTTCCCATTTTGGTATAATTTTTACTTCGGACTAAATTTAAGAATTAAAATGTAATAAATAATGCGTTTTTTTGAGTTATATGCAAAAAATAAACGCTTTTTCTTAATATAGTTCAAAAAAGAAGTTGATACAATTTTCTATCAGATTTCAAAAAGTTCAGATCATTTTGATCACTACAATTTAGATATTTGTGGCCAAAGCTATCTTTTATTTCACCCGTTACTTCAATAAAAGGGTTAAACATTATGGTTTCATTAATCAATTCTTCTTTATAAAGTATACCAATACTATGGTCAAATTTCTTATTAATAAGATTTGCATTTAAGATTAAGACATCAAAAAAACGCTTATTATTTTCAGGAATGTCAAAATAAGTATCCAAACTATATCCTTCAATTTTGTTTTGTGCAATTACCGATATTGCCGTAATTAAGGCGTAAAAAGTGAATTCCCTTGTACGCTCTCTTTGGTAATCATCTGGAAAATGACCTGCTTCAAATAATATGGTGGGTGTTCCCAGTTGTTGAAAAGTATCTCCTACACAATTGGGGTTAAAGGCATCGTCATATCTGCCAATTTGATCGGGTATAAGGGATGACAATGCTTTATGTATGGCCACAATTATTTTCATGCTTTGACCTCTGCTAACTGATACGTTGCGCTGAATATCATAAGAAGGGGCCAAAAAAGATAAAGTGGCGGGTTTCATGAGGCTTCCCACGTTAAAAATCGTTCGCTGATCATGGAGATTAAAACAAAAATCAGGCTTTATTTCATCATAAAGATCCCGCAGAATTCTGCTTTCTGGTTGACTCAATTCGATTGCGTCTCTGTTTAAATCTACCTTATTCGCATTTTCTCTTGTATAGACGGCAGCACCATCAGGGTTTAAGACAGGAACTATAGTTAGTGTCACCGATGCTAAAATTTGATCAGTAAGATCGTCGCTCTTATTTAAATAATTAATTAAGTCCAGTACGGCCTTAGAGGTAGTGGTCTCGTTACCATGCATCTGTGACCACATTAAGATTTTTATTTTCCCGCTACCCAATGTTACTTTATTAATAAGTCTATTTTCTACAGATTTTCCCAGAGGGGAAATTTTATTCTGAATTGAATTCCTCTCTATAAAAGATTGAAGTTGCAAACTGCTAATATATCTTCCATGCACAGAAAGTTCTTTTATTTCCGGATAATTTAAAGAAGAAAAATTCACAGATAACTTAATTTGAATTACAAATGTAAAGGCAATTTCAATTACAAATGTGACAAAATTAGTTACATTTGTAAACAAAATAGGTGATTTGTCCGGGAGATATGAATACTGTTGTAACCAAATTAGGATTTAAGTTTTAATTTATGTCTTATCTAGATACAAATCAGTTATTTATATTTATTTACTTACATTGTTACTATATATTTTATTAAGTAAAATATTGCGAATATATCAAAAAAAATAAAACCATTTAATCTATTATTGTACAATGGTAAACACAGAGGAATTTGTTCAGCGTTTAGAAAAAATACTAAAATATTATGGGCTTTCCGCTTCAGCTTTTGCGGATAAGATAGCCGTCCAAAGATCTACTATTTCCCACTTACTCAGTGGTAGAAATAAACCCAGCCTTGAATTTGTCCTAAAGGTTGTTAAGTCGTTTCCCGAAGTTAACCTTTATTGGTTGCTAAATGGAAAGGGGACATTTCCGACGGTTCAAAAAGAAACAGCTGCGCCCCACTCTACCGAAATTGTATCCTCCACAGAATACCCTTCCAACTCGAAAACCATTAAAAAAATAATAATTTTTTATGAAGATGGTTGTTTTGAGGTTTTTAACAAAAATGCGGGGCAATAGCAACAAGGCCTGACAAATTCATTAAATACTCGGCATAGATATCCGTACTATTTTGTTATTTTGCATCTATGAAATGGCTTTACCTCATAGTTTGTGTTTTTTTTATCACAAGCTCCTGTTACCAACCTAAAAGAGACTGCAAAGCATTTAAAAACGGCACTTTTACTTTTACTTCAATGATAAATAACGAAGAAAAGACCACCACTTTTGTTCGGTATGATAATATTGAAATCGATTTTTATGAAGGAAAGAGTGACACCTCCTCGGTAAGGTGGATAAATGATTGTGAATATATAGTGAAGAAATTGAACCCAAGAAATATAGCCGAAGAGAAATCAATTCACATGAAAATACAAACCACAACAGATAGCTCCTACACTTTTGAGTATGGGATTGTGGGAGAAACAAATAAATCTTTGGGAACAGTATTAAAAATTAAGTAATTATGTTCGATATTTTAACAAGCCCTGATGCCTGGGTAGCGCTGCTCACATTAACTTTTTTAGAGATAGTATTAGGTATTGACAATATTGTATTTATTTCGATTGCCGCAAATAAGCTACCCAAAAAAGATCAAAAAAAAGCCACAAATATTGGATTATTATTGGCCATGCTACAGCGTATTATATTACTGTTTGCAGTTTCTCTTCTTATTGGCTTAAGGGTTCCCTTTTATTATATTAATACCTCCTGGATCTCTATAGGGGTTAGCGGCCAGGCCCTGATCCTGTTTTTTGGAGGTATTTTTCTTTTATATAAAAGTACTTCGGAAATTCATGAAAAGGTAGAGATGCCGCAACATGATGAAGATGAGATAAAATCTAAAAATATTACCAGTTTCTCCAAAGCTATTGTACAAATTGTCATAATTGATTTTATATTTTCCATAGATTCAATATTAACAGCTGTTGGTATGACGAATGGCATTGGTGATAAGCCTATGGACGCGCTTGTACTTATGGTTATTGCTGTTGTTGTTTCTATATTAATCATGATGATCTTTGCCAATCCGATTCGGATTTTTATTAATAATCATCCTTCCATGCAAATACTCGCTCTTTCCTTTTTAATTTTAATTGGTTTTATGCTAATTGCAGAATCTGCGCATCTGAGCCATGCAAGAATTTTTGAGCAGGAGATTGGAGCTATTCCAAAAGGGTATCTATATTTCGCGATAGCCTTTTCTTTGTTAGTAGAGTTTTTAAATATAAAGATGCGGAAAAAAAATAATCCAAAAGAAATACCGGAAAAGCACACATGAGAAACCAGCCATGATGTTTAATCCTTATCGCTATAGATTTTAGGATATTACATCGATATAAGCTACAATACTTGTGATTCCTGAAGCTTTTGTTGCTGTTGTTTTACGGTCAAAGTACTGCCGTCATGACTCCATCCAGGTGGTCCGAATATGTACATCAAGGCATGAGATAACTTTTTCGACTTTTTAACATCCTTCCAGATGTCTTTATACTCATGTGTGAGGATCACGAGAGGATTAAAAGAGTTTGGGGAATGAGTAACGCCGTATTTAATCTTTGTATCATTATTCAGTTCTTTCCAGGTACCGAAGACTTTATCAAAGATATTGAGGATTCCCCCATGATTTTTGTCCAGATACTCTACGTTTGTAGAATGATGTACCTGATGCATCGTGTGTGTATTAAAAATCTTTTCTAGGAACCCCATTTTTGGAATATAGACAGAATGCAACTGAAATTGCCACATAATCTCTATTCCTATACACACAATTACCATTTCTGGTGGAAAACCTAAAGCGGGCATCCACATATAGAAAAAAGGTTTGTGAAAAATTGTGAACCATCCATTGCGAACTGCGGTACCCAGGTTAAAATTATCAGAAGAATGATGGACGATATGACCTGCCCAAAATAATCTTATTTCATGGTTTGCCCTATGAAAACAATAGTAGGTAAAATCATCGGCCAACATGCAAAGTAACCATACATACCAAGCATAGCCAAAGGACTCATACCCCAAAAGGTTAGTCCGAACTCCATTCGTAACAGGGTTAAAAAATTCGTAAGACACCTCAAAAAGTGCTATTGCAAAGATAATTTTAAACAACGGTCCTATTATGGCAGCTCCAATGCCCATGGCACCACTGGCGAACAAATCTTTCCAGTTATATAATTGTTCGTCTCCATGTGTTTTGCTGTATACAAGTTCAAAAGCAATTAGGGCGATGAAACAGGGAACACCGTAAATCAGGGGGTTAGTAAAATCCATAAATCTGTTGCAGATTTCTCTATAATGCCGCAAGTTTTTGCGAAAATAGCCAAAATAAATACAATTATCAAGTTAAAATTAGTGTCATACTAATTCTAACACATGAATACTTTTTATATTTTTAAAATAGCTTTGTTTGTGCGTCGTCATCTTCCTTACTAAGATTGTCTTTGGTATTTGCCTGATCATTTTTTTGCTTAGGTTTTTTACTTATCCCTTTGGTCTCCGGAACTATATTTTCTTCATCTACTACCTCAATATCCAGGGTGTCATGAACTTCAGGTATTTGATATGGCAAAGGCTCTAATGCGTTTATTTCAAGGACTTTTTCCTTTGTTAGTTGATTACCCATGGCAGAACTGCCTTTAACGCTAATAAACTCCTCTATATTGATTGTAAGATTGTCTTTACGTTCTTCGCCTCGTTTTTTCGAATACACTAATTCCGCCATAGGCCGATAATCCGTAAATACTTTTTCGAGATAGGATTTTGAGTGGTCCGTAATTATTTTTTCTTCTTTGTCCCAGTTTTCTACAAGAAATCGTTTTATGTAAAACAATTCTTTTTCTCCTTCCCAGTATATTACGGATATAGGTTTGTTGGGGACCCATTTTTCCAGAACAATTATATCATCATCAAAACGCATGGTCAACTCCGGAATAACCGTTTTAAGCATCCCTTTTTGATTAACTATCAGAAGTCGGTCTTCATTGGTAAACTCGCCTAAGAGTTCGCCACGGTTATCTACATTCAGCCGCTGAACCGTATCGTCAAACCAAATCTTTCGAGGTTTAAGCGTGGAAAGTCCTTTTTCTTTAAGTTCCACTCTTTTTACCGAATATTTAGTTACAATATTCCCTTTTGAAGCACGTCCCTTTATCATCACATCGGCAAAATCCAGGTCCCACTTTAATTTCTTTATGTTGCCGGCTTGCCTGAGATGAATCGTTACCACTTCCGCTTCACCATTTGGGTTTGCGGAAAAATAACTAATATCAGAACTACTTTTACCAGCAGTAAGATCGTAAAGTTTATCACGTGTAATTCCGGTAACATTAAAGCGCTTGACATAGCTCGATCCTCCTCTTCCATTCTTATAAATCATATTATAGGTCGTGCGCTGGTCCTTTTTCTTAAACACGGCTACGTGAATTATGTTTTTGCCAATAAATATTTTTGAATCTACCCTGGTAATCATCATATGACCACTTTTTGTAAATACTATAATATCATCTATATCGCTACAATCTGTTACATATTCATCGCGTCTTAATGAAGTTCCAATAAAACCCTCCTCTCTGTTCACATATAGCTTAGTGTTTCTTATAACCACTTTTGTTGCCTCAATATCATCAAATATTCTAATTTCAGATTTACGCACTCTGCCTTTGCCATATTTACTTTTTAATTCTTTAAAATATGAAATAGCGTAATCTATCAAATTAGCCAGGTGGTCTTTAGTTTTGGCAATTTTATCTTCCAGACTGTCAATATATTGTTGTGCTTTATCCAAATCAAATTTGGATATTCTTTTAATCCTGATTTCCGTAAGCCTGACAATATCTTCTTCGGTCACTCCTCTTTTGAGGTGTTTAACATGTGGCTTAAGTCCTCTGTCTATGGCGCTTATGACTCCTTCCCAGGTTTCTTCTTCTTCTATATCTCTATAGATTCGGTTTTCTATAAATATTCGCTCCAGGGACGCAAAATGCCATTGTTCCTGGAGTTCAGATAATTGTATCTCCAATTCGGCTTTTAGCATAGCAACCGTATTATCTGTAGAACGTTGAAGCATTTCTGTAACCCCTATAAATAAGGGTTTGTTGTCTTCTATAATACAGCCCAAAGGAGAAATTGAAGATTCGCAGGAAGTAAACGCGTAAAGGGCATCGATGGTCTTATCTGGTGAAATACCGCCGGGCAGATGTATTAGTATCTCAACCTGTGCGGCTGTATTGTCTTCAATCTTCTTTATTTTAATCTTCCCTTTATCATTTGCTTTCAGGATTGAATCTATTAATGAAGAAGTATTTGTACCATATGGTATTTCATTAATAACAAGTGTATTTTTATCAAGTTGTGAAATTTTAGCCCTAACCCTTACTTTACCTCCCCTTATTCCGTCGTTGTAGTTGGTTACATCAATAATACCTGCGGTGGGGAAATCTGGAAACAATTTAAAACGTTGACCTTTCAAATGCTTAATTGATCCAGCAATAATCTCATTAAAATTATGAGGGAGAATCTTAGTCGACAAGCCAACTGCAATTCCTTCTGCTCCCTGAGCCAGTAATAGGGGAAATTTCACCGGAAGATTTACTGGTTCTTTCCTTCTGCCATCATAAGATGACTGCCAATCTGTGATTTTTGGGCTAAATACTACCTCTAATGCAAATTTGGATAGTCGGGCTTCGATATAACGGGATGCCGCAGCCCCATCGCCCGTTAAAATATTCCCCCAATTCCCTTGAGTATCAATAAGTAATTCTTTCTGGCCTATCTGCACCATAGCATCCGCTATACTCGCATCACCGTGGGGGTGATATTGCATTGTATGTCCAACTACATTAGCAACCTTATTATACCTTCCATCATCCAACTCCTTAAGCGCATGCATAATTCTACGCTGCACGGGCTTAAAACCGTCCTCAATAGCCGGTACCGCCCTTTCTAAAATCACATAAGAAGCATAGTCTAAAAACCAATCCTTATACATGCCTGTAACCCGGGTAAGAGCCTCCTGGCCATTACCATGGTCTTCTTCATGTGCTTCACTTGCTTCGTCACTCTCCTCCATAAAGAAAGATTAGTATTAATCTAATATATAGTTAATTATTTTCTATTAAATCAACCTCTACTTTAAGGTTTTTAATAATAAATTCCTGGCGGTTCGGAGTATTTTTTCCCATATAAAACTTTAAAAGTTCTTCAATAGACAAAGCTTTATCCAGCATAACCGGCTCTAAACGTATGTCATCTCCAATAAAGTGTTTAAACTCATCCGGCGAAATTTCACCCAATCCTTTAAAACGTGTTATTTCCGGTTTTCCGGTCAACTTGGTTATCGCTTCATTCTTTTCGTCCTGACTGTAGCAATAAAACGTTTCTTTTTTATTTCTTACCCTAAACAACGGTGTCTGTAAAATATATAAATGATTCTCCTTTATTAATTCAGGGAAAAACTGAAGAAAAAATGTAATAAGTAATAATCGGATATGCATCCCATCTACATCGGCATCAGTAGCTATTACAATATTATTATAACGCAAATCCTCCATGGATTCCTCTATATTCAGAGCAGCTTGAAGCAGATTGAATTCTTCATTTTCGTAGACTATTTTTTTAGACATGCCATAAGAGTTCAGGGGTTTGCCCCGAAGACTAAAAACGGCTTGCGTATTTACATCTCTCGATTTAGTTATGGACCCTGAAGCTGAATCCCCCTCCGTAATAAACAAAGTTGATTCTAATCGCCTTTCGCTTTTCATATCTCCCAGATGCAACCTGCAATCACGTAATTTCTTGTTGTGAAGACTTGCTTTTTTTGCTCTTTCCCGTGCCAGCTTGCGTATTCCCGAAAGTTCTTTTCGTTCGTTCTCGGCCTGAACAATTTTACGCTGTATTTTCTCTGCGGTTTCCGCGTTTTTATGCAAGTAGTTATCAAGCTGTTTCCCAATAAAATCGTTGATGTATGTTCTTACAGTTGGGAATGAACCTCCCATATCTGTTGAACCCAACTTGGTTTTGGTCTGACTTTCAAAAACAGGCTCCATCACCTTGATAGAGATCGCTGAAATTATTGATTTTCGAATATCGGAAGCGTCATAATTCTTACCGTAGTAGTCTCTTATTGTTTTTACAATGGCTTCTCTGAAAGCGGATTGATGCGTACCACCCTGCGTAGTATGCTGACCATTAACAAAAGAGTGGTATTCCTCACTATACTGTGTTTTACTATGTGTAATAGCCACTTCAATATCATTCCCTTTTAAATGAATTATTGGGTACAATAAATCCTCTTGAGTATTATTGTCCTCCAGTAAATCTTTAAGTCCATTTTCGGAAAAGAATTTTTCTCCATTAAAAACTATTGTAAGCCCACGGTTAAGATATACGTAATTTTTGAGCATGCGTTCTACATACTCATTTCTATATTTGTATTTTTTAAATATAACCTCATCAGGGATAAATGAAATCTTGGTGCCTCTTCTCCTGGAAGTTTCTTCCAAAAGTTCTTCATTTACTAATTCTCCGGTTTCAAATTCCGCAGATTTGGATTTGCCATCTCTGTTTGACTCTACTTTGAAATACGCAGATAAGGCATTAACTGCCTTTGTCCCAACCCCGTTAAGACCAACAGATTTTTTAAAGGCACGTGTATCGTATTTACCTCCGGTATTCATTTTGGAGACCACATCAACCACCTTGCCCAATGGAATACCCCGGCCATAGTCCCTAACGGTTACTTTTTCAGCCTGAATAGAAATGTCTATGGTTTTTCCGGCACCCATGACAAATTCATCAATACAATTGTCTATAGTTTCTTTTAGTAAGATATATATGCCGTCATCAGCAGAAGATCCATCACCAAGTTTTCCAATATACATACCAGGACGAAGGCGAATATGCTCCTTCCAGTCAAGGGATCTTATGTTATCTTCGGTATATTGTAACTCTGCCATGATATCTGGGGATTACCTATGCTAATATAAAGTTTCAAGGTAGAAATCAAAATGTGCACTATAGAAAGTAATTAACAATAAAACAGCATGTATTGTTGATAGCGAGATTATAGGACTAGTCAAAATGACAAATCGAGAGATAGGGCCTCTTAAACATTAAACCTAAAATGCATAACATCACCGTCCTTTATTACGTACTCTTTTCCTTCAACACGCATTTTCCCAGCTTCCTTGACTTTTATTTCACTTCCATAGGCAATGTAGTCATTATATGAAATAACCTCAGCCCGAATAAATCCTTTTTCAAAATCTGTATGGATAACCCCTGCTCCCTGCGGTGCCGTGGAGCCTACCTTAATAGTCCAGGCCCTAACTTCTTTAACCCCTGCTGTAAAATAGGTTTGAAGGTGCAACAGTGAATAAGCTGCTCGTATCATTTTAGCCGAACCCGCCTCTGTCAACCCTAAATCTTCTAAAAACATTTGTCGCTCTTCGTAAGTATCTAATTCGGTAATGTCTGCTTCAGTACCTACAGCCAGAACAATTACCTCTGCCTGCTCATCTGTAACGGCAGCTTTTACCTGTTCTACATAATCATTTCCTGAGACCGCAGATGCTTCATCCACATTGCAGATATAAAGAACTGGTTTGTCTGTAATAAACTGCAGAGGTTTTATAAAATCATTTCGGTCATCATCTTTAAAAGCCAATGCGCGCACAGATTTACCGGTTTCTAATCCTTCTTTTACCGCTAGCAAGACCAAGGCTTCTTTTTGAGCCTCTTTATTCCCTGTTCTGGCAGCTCTATTTACCTTGTCTAACTTCTTTTCAACCGTTTCCAGGTCTTTTAGCTGTAATTCCATATCTATAGTCTCTTTATCCCTGATAGGATTTATAGACCCATCCACATGAACTACATTGTCATTATCGAAACAGCGTAAAACATGTAAAATAGCATCGGTTTCCCGTATGTTAGCTAAAAATTGATTCCCTAAACCTTCTCCTTTGCTTGCTCCTTTTACCAGTCCGGCAATGTCTACAATTTCTACTGTAGCGGGAATAACCCTTTCAGGATTTACCAATTTTTCCAATTTTTCTAGCCTTTGATCAGGTACGTTAACCACTCCAATATTAGGTTCAATCGTGCAAAACGGAAAATTTGCACTTTGCGCCTTTGCATTGGATAAACAATTAAAAAGAGTTGACTTGCCAACATTAGGAAGTCCTACAATACCTGCTTTCATCTATTATATCTTAGAAACATCCTGGCAAGTTAAAACCAGCTTACCATATTTTGGGTGCAAATATAGTTTTTACCGGTATATTTAAACTCATTTAAACTGCCATTATGAAGAAAATTACCATTCAGGAGAATTTTATATGATGAGAAGTTGTCTTTTTTTAAAGGTCTATTCTGGGAGCGGATATTGTGGAATACAATCCAACCCGTGATATAAACGTTATGACAGCTATCGTTTGCGCAAAACTATTTAGAGAAATAATCTCGAAAATGATCGAGAACAACCCATAGAAAACTAATCTATTCGGGGTGCATAAATTGTTGCTTGGCCAATAGCTCATCCTCTGTCTCTACCCTATCTTCATCCGGAACACAACAGTCTACCGGGCAAACTGCAGCACATTGAGGTTCTTCATGGAATCCTATACACTCAGTACATTTATCTGGTGCTATATAGTATATCTCATCACTTATTGGTTCCTGTACTTCTTCAGCCTTTACCCTCTTCCCATCTGGTAATACAACCTCTCCTTCAAGAGAGGTTCCATCATTATAACGCCATTCATCTGCACCTTCATATATCGCGGTATTTGGGCATTCGGGTTCGCAGGCCCCACAGTTAATACACTCGTCTGTTATAATAATAGCCATAATTTTCTTTTCCCTTTAATATGCAATATACTTGCCCTGATTGTTGCTACAATGTCCCAGCATGCATATTTTTGCGCAAAGGTATATCCTTAAACACTATTGCACAAATATAATGGCCACACTGGAGCAGCGATTTAAAGCTTTTGTTAAGCTTGGAGAGTTTTTTATAAATTTCACTAAAACTTCATCGGATAATTTAAGTTCTGTAGATGATAGCGATGAATGGTATTCAAATTTTGAGAGTGCTATTACTTTAGCAGGCCACAAAAATGGTTGGTTTACAAGACAACAGCTGATGTTCGCCATAAGTGCATGGGCGGAACAGCTTAAAGAAAAAAACCTCAATGAATGGTTATTTCCTTATCCTCTCGAGAATAATACTCATAAAATTGTTGCTATAATAATGGCCGGAAATATCCCACTGGTGGGCTTTCACGATTTTGTTGCTACGCTTATAAGTGGGAACCAGGTTTTAGTAAAATGCTCCTCTAATGATAATATACTCTTACCCTTTATTGCGAATTACTTAAAACATATTGAACCTGGGCTGGTTTCTGAAATAGAGTTTAGTGAAGGAAAGCTAAACAAATTTGACGTTGTTATCGCAACAGGAAGTAATAATACGGCTCGCTATTTTGAACATTACTTTGGCAATAAACCCAATATCATACGAAAAAACAGAAACTCCATTGCCATACTTACAGGAGAGGAAACTAAAGAACAACTTAAAGAGCTGGGCGAAGATATATTCCGTTATTACGGATTAGGGTGCCGAAATGTTTCCAAATTATTCGTCCCTGTGGACTATAATTTTGATGCTTTTTTTAAAAGTATAAATACTTATCAAAGCCTAATTGACCAAAATAAGTATGCCAATAATTATGATTATAATAAGGCTGTTTATTTGATGAGTGAATTCAAATTTCTAGACAATGGTTTTTTCTTACTAAAAGAAGATGCAGCGTACGCCTCACCTATAGGCACGGCTTTTTACGAAAGATATAACACTACTGTAGAATTGAGAAAAATACTTCTTAGGGATTCTGACCAGATTCAATGTATTGTTGGAAGTGATATAATTGAAAATTCACTGCCGTTTGGCAAAACCCAAAAACCAGACTTATGGGATTATGCCGATGGAATAGATACTGTTGAATTCCTGTTAAAAACATAATAGAAATAATCTATATTACTGATTAGTTTTTCGTTATTATTTAGGACCTTTAGATCTTCAAAAAAATAAGTTAAAGATGAAAAAACATAATTTTAGTGCAGGCCCATGTATATTGCCAAAAGAAGTGATGCAAAAGGCGTCAGAAGCAGTGGTTGAATTAGATGGTATTGGTCTTTCTCTTATTGAAATTTCACATCGAAGCAAAGAATTTGTTGCTGTTATGGAAAAAGCAAGGTCTCTCGCTCTCGAACTTTTAGGGCTTGAAGGAAAAGGATATAAGGCTTTATATCTCCAGGGAGGTGCAAGTCTGGAGTTTCTTATGGTTGCTTATAACTTTTTGGAAAACAAGGCTGGTTATATCAATACAGGCACATGGAGTTCTAAAGCAATCAAGGAGGCAAAGCTATTTGGTAATGTTATAGAGGTTGCTTCTTCTAAAGACAAGAATTTCAATTATATCCCGAGAGGTTATGTCGTTCCGAATGACCTCGATTACCTGCACCTGACTTCTAATAATACCATTTTCGGGACACAGATAAAGGAATTTCCTCATACTAAAGTTCCATTAATTTGCGATATGAGTTCCGATATTTTCTCAAGACAAATGGATTTTTCCAAATTTGATCTTATCTATGCCGGAGCACAAAAAAATATGGGCCCTGCGGGCGCAACACTGGTTATTATTAAGGATGATATACTTGGACAAGTATCCAGACAAATTCCTTCCATGTTGGATTACCAGGTTCATTTAAGTAAGGATAGTATGTATAATACCCCGTCAGTTTTTGCAGTGTATGTATCCATGCTTACACTTCAATGGTTGAAAGATTTAGGAGGAATAGCTGCCATGGAAGAAATCAATGATAAAAAAGCCAGTCTCATTTACTCCGAGATTGATCTTAACCCTTTGTTTAATGGATTTGCGAAAAAAGAAGATCGCTCAAATATGAATGCCACATTTACATTAACTGATGAATCACTTAAAGATACCTTTGACGAAATGTGGAAAGAAGCAGGAATAAATGGATTAAACGGTCATAGATCCGTAGGCGGCTATCGTGCATCCATGTACAATGCCCTTCCTTTGGAAAGTGTGGGTGTTTTAGTTGATGTAATGAGTGACCTGGAAAGAAATGGTTAATTAGTGCATTATAGAACCAAATAAATTTAAAATTAAACTTAGAACTTCAAAGGATGAAAATACTTGCTAACGACGGCATATCACAAAATGGAATTTCGGCATTAGAAGAAGCCGGATTTGAAGTAATCACAACCATGGTTGCCCAGGAACAACTCGCAGATTATATCAATGAAAATGAAATTATTGGGATCCTGGTTAGAAGTGCTACTCAAGTTCGTAAGGATATTATTGATAATTGCCCTTCTTTAAAGCTTATAGGCAGAGGTGGTGTGGGAATGGATAATATTGACGTAGCTTATGCCAAGGAAAAAGGCTTACATGTCATTAATACGCCGGCCGCTTCATCTGAATCTGTAGCCGAATTGGTTTTTGCTCATTTGTTTGGCGGGGTTCGGTTTCTATATGATGCCAATAGAAATATGCCTCTTGAAGGAGACAGCAATTTTAAGAAATTAAAAAAATCCTACGCTAAAGGCGTTGAGCTACGTGGTAAAACCCTGGGCGTAATAGGATTTGGCAGGATTGGGCAGGCTACTGCAAAAATTGCAATTGGTATAGGTATGAATGTTATATTTCATGACCCATTCCTGGATTCGGCAACTATAAAAGTCCCTTTTTTTGATGGGCGGTCGTTTAATTTCGATTTTAATAATAGACCCAAGGAAGAGGTGCTGAGAGATTCCAATTTTATTACAGTGCATGTGCCGGCTCAAAAGGAATATGTAATTGGCAAAGAGGAATTTGATATAATGAAAGACGGGGTTGGTATAGTGAATGCAGCCAGAGGTGGTGTAGTTGATGAGGTTGCCCTTATTGAAGCTTTAGAGAGTGGAAAGATTGCTTTTGCTGGCCTCGATACGTTTGAATCTGAACCTACTCCTGAAATAAAGATTCTGATGCATTCAAAGATTTCACTAACTCCCCATATTGGAGCGGCCACGGCTGAAGCCCAGGACCGTATTGGCCTGGAATTGGCTAATCAAATTATTTCACTTTTAAAATAAGCGACAGCTACTAATAAAATCTTGGTCTTAAATATTAAAAGAGATTTGATCCTCTTGGAGCATGAGGTTTTCAGTTATGTTCCTAAAGCTAATCATTGTATTTTTTCAAAAGCCTATTTCACAATTTGAATCTCTGATAGTGTTAAAAATATTTTGCCCGTTTTAGATCCTTCCTGCTTAATGACGTCCCGATCAACTTCAGTTTCCTTTCCCAGGAAACGTAAAGGTATTTTTACGCTATTAACCATAAATTGTACCTCTATAGCTACCGGAAGAGCATCTATATAGTTTTGATAGCCTAAATAGGTAGTGAAAACTCCTTCTGTTTTAGAGCTTATCTCTGATTTCATAATTCTTTTTGCCCCGACATCCATAAAAAGAGTCGCTATGGCAAAGTGAGCTTTTGATGAGGTGGGAATTATATTAACAACCTTGCATAAGACACCTTTATGATGCTCTTCTCCCCTGTTTACGGTAATAAATGGATGTCTAAAGATTTCATTTAAGGTGAGATCCAAGCCTCTTTTAGGAAGCATAATAAAGTCATCTGACGTAACTTTAGTAGATTCTCCCCGTTTATACCGGACTTTACCATATTTAGTTGGCATGTTAATAAAACTGATGTCCACATCCAATTCTATATTGGCATTAAAAGACTTTATAGAATCCATGCGCTTTTTTATTTGAAGGAGATCGTTATCAATCTCCTGCCCGTTAATAAGGTTCAGACTTATAAAAAATATGCATATAAAACTTAATCTTTTCATAGCTGAATGTCCCTTCTTTTAAAAATAATTATCCCAATTATCATAGTAATTAAGGTATAACCAAATAACATGAAATTTTTAAAGTATATCGTAGAATACGGTATTTTATAATAGAAAAAATATTGCCAGCTATCTGTCAATTTGGAAAAAAACAGTTCATTAAGGAATTCATTTTGAAAGTCGATCTTTAACAGTAGATTGCTGCATATTAAAAAAATAGCCGAAACGATCCAGGTCTTTGTGGCATCTTTTAATATAACCGCCAGTGTTAAACTTACTACCGAAAAGAAAATCATAGAATTGGCACCGGAAATAAAGGCGTAGATAAGCCTGTAAAAAGCTTCATCCGATTCAAAAAAATTCAATCCATCCAAATACACAACTAAATCCCCTCTGCCAAAAATCCAGTAAGAGACAAAAAAAGTGCTAACCGCCAAAAGGAGCACAATTAATAGCGTAAATACTATTGAAACAATATATTTACTTAAGATAAAATTCAGTTTACTCACCGGCTGAAGCAAAACTGTTTCAAGGGTCCTGTCCTTATATTCAGAGGTAAGAAATCCTGAAATAATTATCATTAGTATTAAAGGGATATGAAACCACAACGAATTCAGGATCAGATAAATAATTAAGTTCCCATTTAGAAGATTGCCTTTGAACTCAAAAGAATCCTTCAGGTTAGCTAATAATAGGTCTATTATTCCTGTACCCTGATAATAGGCACTCACAATTACAAATCCTTCTATAATAAGTATGGCAGCCAATGCATAAAGCGTTTTACTCTGCTTGCGGATTTTATATATTTCTGAGCGTATTAAGGATATCATATTTTTCCTCCGCCAAATAAGGCTTTTAAATCTGTTTGCGGAATGCAGGCTGTTACTTCCTGCCCCTCTTCAATTAATTTTTGTAGAATCTCAGTAATGCTCATTGTTTTAGGAGATACAAAAGCCGATTTATTTGAAAATATAGCATTGATACTTTGCAAAACTTCAGACATTTCCAAATTATTTCCCACAATTTTGTAGGTGGTAACACTTGCATTAAGTAATTCTGCTGAGGGCCCTTTTTTTATTATTTCTCCCTCGTTAAGAACATAAAGAGTGTCGCATAAATCTGTTAATTCCTTTACAATATGAGATGAGATAATTATGGTAATTTGTTTCTGGCTGCTAAGCTTTTTAATCAATTCATGAAGTGCTATAATCCCCATGGGATCTAAACCTGAAAAAGGTTCATCTAATACAATGCATTCGGGATTATTCAACAAGGCTATAGCCAGACCCAGCCGTTGTTTCATTCCAAGGGAATAATTTTTTACTACATCTGTTCTTTTTGTCGAAAGACCAACCTGTTGCATAGATTGACTGTAAAGTTCTTTGGTAAGCTTCAAACCCTGAATCTGGGCAAAAACTTTTAGATTTCCGAAAGCAGACAGATATCCGTATAAAGCAGGTTTCTCAACAATACCGCCAATGGGCTTAATTCCTTGTGAATCTATTTCTATACTCCCGCAGTCTTGTTTAATGAGACCTAAAAGGATCCTAAATAAAGTAGTCTTGCCTGCACCGTTGGCCCCGATTAGCCCGTAGATTTTACCCTTATGACATTCTATTGTCACATTTTTCAGTACTTCAAGTGAACCATAGGATTTGGAAATATTCCTGGCTTCAAGTATCATATCGCCCTTTCCATATGTAGTCTCCTGTAGTCAAATCTGGAGACATAAGCTTTTTCAAGAAATGTTCTTTCCCAAAAGTAATTTCGAAATAAAAATAACGGGTCATTAATAATAAAATAGGGTATATAATGAAACCATTTTATTCCCTTGAAGCGAAAATAATTTATTATTTCATCTTCATGACCTAATTCTTTTGCAGCAACTATTGCCGCATTTCGCTGACATTTTGAACCAAGGTACATGTCGGCAATCCTGGAATTAAATCCATGAATAAAAAAAAGGTCTTTAGCCCTTTTGTAATTTTGAAACCTTGACCAGCCGTCCATAATAACCAGAAAAATATGTACAAAAGAAAAAAGAAAACAACCAAACCAAAAAGGTACCCAAAAGAGGGAAAATTGTTCCAAAGAAGCTTCAAATTGAACCCAATAGAACCATGATTCCAATAAAAAAAGTATCAAAGACCAATGCAATAGTCTTCCTACACGTAAATATGAAACCAGCGGATGAGGTTGAGCTGGAAGTTCTGAATAATTCATATGCAAAGATAACTAAAAACAGAGTAATTTATTTTAAGGTACGCGCAAAAAACCGATGAATAACCTTGTCTTTGAAGAGAATCCTTAAAGTTAATTATTACAAAAATTCGTGTTTGGACCATACTAAAAAGCTCATAAAAAACCCTCAATTAATAACATCAGTTATCAAAGAACATGATCAGTCCATTCTTTCTAAATTATAGCATTAACCATTATAGTGTTAGATACTGATTTTTATAATGACTTTTTTTTGAACAAATAGATTTTGTACATTACCATGATATATAACAAAACACTTAAGTTAATGGAAGGATTATTAGATTTATTAAACAGTCCCATTGGGAAACAGGTAATAAGCGGCGTTGCCGGACAAACCGGGCAAGCTGAAAACAAAACAGCCGATGTGTTGAGTATGGCTATGCCTTTACTATTAGGGGCAATGAAAAAAAATGTATCCACTCCCGATGGCGCACAGGGATTGATGAATGCTTTATCATCTAAACATGATGGAAGTATTCTTGATGATCTCGGAGGCCTTTTTGGAGGGGGTGTAGATCAATCAGTTATGGACGATGGAGCAGGTATATTAGGTCATGTTTTTGGTGGCAAACAGGCAACTGTTGAGAACGCTTTAAGCCAGCGATCCGGGGTAGATACAGGATCTGTTGCTAATATTTTAAAAATTGCAGCTCCTCTTGTTATGGGTGTTTTAGCAAAACAAACAACTAAAAATAAGGTTAGCGATGCGAGTGGAATGAATAATCTGCTAGGAAGTATGCTGGGTGGACAACCCGAGCAAAACCAAAGTCTTCTTACCACACTGTTGGATGCAGATGGAGATGGAAGTATTCTAGACGATGTAGCCGGTATGGTTATGGGTGGTTCCAAAAAGAAAGGTGGTATTGGAGGCTTACTAGGTGGCCTTTTCGGAAAGTAAATTTTAAGTTTTATCTTATTTAATTAACAAAACCATTTGTTTTTACAATTGGTTTTTTTTGTATTTTATTATTTCAAATAAATTTATATGAAACTTAAAGTTATAATTAGAATTTTTTCAGTGTTACTTTTGACAATATTTATTATGCAATGTTCAGGTTCTAAGGCAGTTGTCGATATTTCAAAAGAAGAAAAGGAAGTATTTAATCAAAATAAGAGTGAGGCCGTTACCATTGAGAACGATAGCCTGGAATTTGAAATAATAATTATGGAAATCGGTTTTAATACGTGGCTCCATAGTATTGCAAAGCCAAGGGGATATTATACTCAAGAATATATGGAAAACAGAAATCAAATTTATGTTATAAACTGGAATCAGCGCGTTTTAGATCCTTTTAATTATGATCCTAATTTATATGAGTTGCGGATCAATTATTATCCCAATATTGATTATGGGTATGATGTGAACTATGAACTTTATAATTATTTTATTTATTTTCAACGCAAATACAATCAACGCCTCGGACCGTTTGTACCACGAATAAATTGAATATATTTGCCCCGATTTTCTTTTTTATGGATAAACTTAAAAAACGGTGGGGTATAGAATCCAGTTTTCAGCTCATCATAATTCTTATTGTATTCTCAATTACGGGCTCTGCAGCAGTATATATTGCAAAACCATTTCTTGAATGGATAGGAGTGGAAAGAGACAATTTTTCGGAAACATGGTGGAGTTCCTGGGCGTACTGGACTTTGAGAATATTGTTGATCTTCCCATTCTACCAAATTCTTTTGGTCCTGTTCGGATGGCTTTTTGGACAGTTTAAATTTTTCTGGAACTTTGAAAAGAAAATGTTGAATAGAATGGGATTGGGTTTTCTTTTTAAGTAAATTAATCTTTCCTTAACTTATTTTGATCGCTTTATTTAATTACTTTGTAGTGTGGCGCATGAAAAACAAAATATATCGCTTTCCATTATTTCATTGATGCTTATAGCTTTTTTGGCAATTCCTTCTGTCTTAAAACTTATGCATATCTCAGATCATTTGGTAGTAGACTGCGAGAACGCTTTTGAGTCTCATATTCATGCTAAAGAACTGGACTGTGATTTTAATAATTTCAATATTTCTCCACGATTTTACAATCCCGTTTTCTTTGAAGACACAATAGCTGTTTTTTATCCGGGTAATGTTTTTTCCCGCGCCTTTATTTTCTCTATTCAATCAAATATTCGGTCTTTTTCTTTAAGAGCCCCACCTTTAGTTGCATAACCCCTATTGCTACATTTACCCCATTGCCACATTTACCCTATAGCTACATTTACCCTATTGCTACATTTATTTAATATAAAAAACAGGTTATGAAAGCTTTATATTCAATATTTTTTATATTCTTTTGTCTGGTAAGCAGTGCTCAGAGCTCTCTTACAGGAAATATTTCAACAGAAGATTCAAATAGCCCATTGGATCAGGTTTCCGTTTATATCCCTCAATTGGAAAAAGGAACAGTGACCGGAAGCAAAGGAGAATTTGTTTTGAATAATCTTCCGCTTGGTACCTTCAAAATTGTTGCTTCCTTTATGGGATACCAAACATATTCTTCAACCATTACACTTACTATGGGCACAACTACTTTGGATATTGTTCTCTCACCAAGTGCCATAGAAATGGAAGAAGTAATTTTATCTACGCCATTCCACAAATTACAACGTGAAAACGTAATGAAAGTAGAACAGGCAAAGGTTGAGACTTTAAGAAAGATGGGGGCCATAACCCTATCCGACGGAATTACCAATATTGCCGGAGTAGAAAGTATTTCTACAGGTATTGGAATAGGAAAACCTGTAATCAGAGGTTTGAGTTCAAACAGAGTATTGGTATATTCTCAGGGTATTAGACTGGAGAACCAACAATTTGGAGATGAACACGGTCTTGGCATAGGCGCAGCGGGTGTGGAAAGTGTGGAGGTCATTAAGGGTCCTGCCTCCCTACTTTACGGTTCTGATGCCCTTGGGGGCGTACTTTTTTTAAATCCGGAACAATTTGCCAGTGCTAATTTAACGGAGGGCGATATTAATTTAAACTATTTTACCAACACTCAAGGCATTGCGGGGAATGCAGGTTTTAAGACTTCAGGTGAAAAATTTAAATTTCTGATTCGGGGAGCATATTCCTCACACGTAGATTATAAAGGGGGAGATGACTTAAGAGTTACGAATTCCCGTTTTAAGGAATACGATTTGAAAACGGCTTTAGGCTATCAATTCGGTAGATTTAAAACGGAATTTCGCTATAATTTAAACAGCTCTGATTTGGGAATCCCCGAAGAAATTGGCATACAGAGTTTAGGGCGAAAGCCAAACCCTCCCTACCAGAAAATAAACAATCACATATTGAGTTTAAAAAATGACATATTCTTTAAAACCTCCAGTCTGAGGGTAACTTTGGGATATATAGCCAACGACAGGAAAGAATTTGAAGAAGAGGAAGAGGATACAGATATGGATTCTGTTGCTCCTGAAGATTTAAATCCAGCCCTGGATATGAACCTTTCAACATTCAGTTACAATATCCAATACAATTTACCCGTCATCGGTAAATTACAAACCATAGCGGGGGTTCAAGGGATGAGCCAGCGCAACAAAAATTTTGGTGAGGAAGTGTTGATTCCCAATGCTACTACTAATGATATAGGAGTTTTGGCAACTTCCCACATCCACTTTGACAAAAGTGATGTACAGGTTGGTTTACGGTTTGATAACAGGTCCATAAAAGGTGAAGAAACCGGGGCAATGGACGAAGAAGGTTACATTGCCGAATTAGACCGTAGTTTTAACAGCTTTAATGCAGCTTTGGGATATCGGATTGATATTGTGAAGCATCTTATTGGCAGAATAAATCTTGCCAGTGGTTTTAGAGCTCCGAATCTTGCAGAACTTACCTCAAACGGGGTACATGAAGGAACTAACCGCTTTGAAATCGGAAATCCAAATCTGAAGAACGAAAAAAACATACAAACAGATATCTCACTGGAATACAGCAGCCAACATTTTGAATTCTTCGCTAATGGTTTTTACAACATAATTAACGATTATATTTTTATTGAACCCAATGGCGAATTTGTAGATGATAATCCGGTCTACAATTATATACAACAAAATGCCAATTTATACGGTGGAGAAATTGGATTTCATTTTCACCCTCATCCCTTGGATTGGCTGCATATTCATAGTAGCTTTGAATCTGTAATAGGCAGATTGAATAATGATGACTACCTGCCCCTGATACCGGCAAATAAATTAAGCAATACCATTCGATTGGAATTTAATAATTCCCAAAAATGGATAACGAATAGTTATGCCTTTATCACTCTAAACACCACTTTTGATCAGAACAGAGTAGCCAACTTTGAAACACCTACTGAGGGTTATAATTTATTAAATGTAGGACTAGGGGCAAGTCTCAAATTCTTTAAGAAAGATGCGGAAATAGAATTGACCGCCGTAAATATCCTCAACAAAAATTATATTTCACATCTGTCAAGACTCAAAATAGATGATATTTCAAATATTGGGAGGAATATTAGCATTGGGATAAGCATTCCACTTTAGCTAATACCGAATACGTTTTATGGTAAGCTAATTGGCAGATTAAGAAAACTGATAGCTAAACACTTCAGTTTTCTTCCAAAGTTATTGTCTTATCTCTTTTTAATACATAGGTATAAAGCCACATCAGAGTGAAAGAAGGAATTATATCTAAACCAGGCACAATTTCTTCGATAAAAGCAATCAATCCGGCTATTTTTCCGGGATTCCCTTTGTACATTCTTGTCATTAACCAACCAGCTATGGGAGCCCAAATCAGGTCTGTGAATTCCCCAATACCTGGTATCATAAATGAAATCATTCCAATACCATCGAAAAGGAGCCCTAATAAAAGGAGTTGATATTTTTTATTTTTAATCATTTAGAAATTATAAATAAGTGTCCTATTCAATATGTTTAACTACTTATGTGAAAAAATTAAGACAGATTTGAACTGATTAATTTTAAAAATTCATTTCGAGTTTCTTCTTTTTGGAAAGTGCCTCTAAATCCTGATGTTGTAGTTACGGAATTCTGCTTTTGAACACCCCGCATCATCATACACATATGTGCTGCTTCTATTACAACAGCAACCCCCTGAGGCTTTAAAGTATCATTTATACAATCTAAAATCTGCTCTGTTAAGCGTTCCTGAACCTGCAACCTTCGTGCAAAAACATCTACAATTCTAGGTAATTTGCTCAACCCTACGATCTGTCCGTTTGGAATATAAGCAATATGAGCTTTCCCAAAAAAAGGTAGCATATGATGTTCACAGAGAGAATACAATTCAATATCCTTAACAATTACCATTTCGTTATAAGACTCTTTAAACATTGCACTCTTCAGGATAGCAGCGGCATCCTGTTTATAACCCTGCGTTAAAAACAACATTGCTTTTGCCGCTCGTTCAGGGGTTTTAATTAATCCTTCACGGCCCACTTCTTCACCTATTTCCTGAATTATTCCTGAAAAACGTTCCGTAATTTCATTAGTAATCTCTATATTATATTCTTCCAGGTTGTGATATGATGTCATAACAAAAAGTATAAATGGCTTGATTTAAAAGAAATTCGAATTTAAAGGTTTCTCCCTTAAAAATCCTAAATTAATGTATTATTAATAAAATGAAAATATCTATAATTTCTACTGTGCTACTGCCAACAGATTCCCGGTCCATTACATTTTGAAGTGTTATGCGTATTGTTTACTTTCATGCCCTAATTAATTATTGATGATTAAGGCCACTAATATCCAAAAATATTTCGGAGAACTTCAGGTTTTGAAAGGGGTAGATTTGCGCATAAAAGCTGGAGAAGTGGTTTCTATTGTAGGACCCTCAGGCGCCGGTAAAACAACCTTATTACAAATTTTAGGTACACTGGATAATCAGTCGAACAAAAAGGAAAGTGAGCTGGAAATTAATGGCATTGATGTTACTTCATTAAAAGATAAAGCACTGGCTGCTTTTAGAAATAATCATATTGGATTTATTTTTCAATTCCACCAATTATTACCGGAATTTTCGGCCATAGAAAATGTATGCATTCCAGCCTTTATTAAAAGAACAGGAAAGGCAGAAGCGGAGACCCGAGCAACGGAACTGCTAATTTTCCTGGGACTTTCCAATCGCATGCACCACCGACCTAATGAGTTATCCGGCGGTGAACAACAACGTGTTGCAGTGGCAAGGGCTTTGATAAACAATCCAAGCATAATACTTGCGGATGAACCAAGCGGCAATCTTGATTCGGAAAGTGCAGATAAATTGCATCAACTCTTTTTTCAATTACGCGATGAATTTGGTCAAACTTTTGTTATTGTCACTCATAATGAGGAATTAGCTGATATGGCAGACAGAAAGTTAACCATGATAGACGGACAAATCACAGACTAATATGTTGAGAGAAATTTGGGTAGTCCTAAAAAACCCTAGTTATCTGAATGAACTCATTAAAATTATACATCATTGACTTTTAATGAGTTAAAAGATTTTTTGGATGCAAAAGTCATCCAATACAATAATCCTCAATTTCTGGATTCAGATCCAATTCAGGTTCCTCATTTGTTCACTAAGAAAGAAGATATTGAGATCAGCGGGTTTCTCACATCAACAATTGCCTGGGGTAATCGAAAAAGTATTATTAAGAATGCCTTTTATTTAATGGATTTATTGGATAATGACCCTCATAATTTTGTCTTATACCATAAAGAATCAGAGTTAATTAAGCTTGAACCATTTGTTCATCGCACTTTTAATAACGTTGACTTGGTATACTTTATAAAAGCTTTGAGAAGTATATACAGACAACACGAAGGTTTAGAAGTAATTTTTAGCCAACATACCACAGATAAATCAACACAGCCGGCAATTTCTAAATTCAAACAAACCTTTTTTGAGTTAACACATCCAAAAAGAACAACAAAGCATATTTCTGATCCATCTAAAGGTTCCGCAGCTAAACGTATAAATATGTTTCTTAGATGGATGGTTCGAGATAATACCACCAAAGTAGATTTCGGGATCTGGAAATCCATCTCCTCTGCCCTTTTATCCTGCCCCCTGGATGTTCATTCGGGGAATGTCGCCAGAAAGCTTGGGTTATTACATCGGAAACAAAACGATTCTAGAGCTGTGAATGAACTTGATTCTTATCTTCGAAAAATGGACCCATCAGATCCGGTAAAATACGATTTTGCACTATTTGGACTGGGCGTATTTGAAAAGTTCTAGAATATTTAATACTCAACCTGATTAGCCCAATTTGTTATATTATTACTTATAAGAGTATTTTCTCAAATAAATTTAGATTATTTACTAAATTTATACTAATAGTAAATAAATACACCTTATTCTGCTATAACAACCTAGCCGCAAAATTAAGGATCGTATGAGTAGTCTATACTCAATTAAGAAAGAAGAAAATTATCTGGTAATGACTATTTCCGGAGATTATTCTTATGCAGATTTTATAAAGTATCCAAAGATCATTAGAAATCAATGTCTGACAGAAAAAAAATATAAAATTTTAGTGAATGTAATTAAGGTAGTTAAAACTGAAATTCCTCTTGTTGAGCTATATTTTCTGGGCGAGCACATCGCTAATGTTTTAAGAGATCATATTAAACTTGCCCTGGTTTGGGATGGCGAAAACCACAATAGATTCTTACAAAAAGTGGCCACCAACAGACGTGCATTGATACGCACTTTTGAAACAGTTGAAAATGCGAAAGTTTGGTTAATTCACGACAGGGAAGATGAACCATTTTTAGACTCAACAACCTAAATCAACCATTGTATTATAATAAAAATTAATTCGGGTCAAATCCTCATAATAATCAACAAGGTCTAAGAAATATAACTTTAATTCGCTAGAGACCCATAGCACCTAATTTCAAATCAATTTTTGAATTTCCTTTCTCAATCGATTCGTAAATAGCTTCAACAATAATCATATCCCGTTTGCCCATTTCGCCGGGAGCAACATTTGGGGTATCATTTAAAATATGTCTTGCAAAATCATCCATCTGTAATTTTTGCTGGCGTTCATGCGGGAAACTCAAGTCGCCGCCGGATGTTTTACCTGCCAAAGGACCATAGGAACTAGCAGGATTTAATTTAAACCAGCCCTTATCACAAGAGGCATACATTCTATTTACATTCGTATTATGTGATGTCATGATATTACCAAAAGCGCCGCTAGAAAATTCGAATTGTGCGGTGATAGTTTCATCGGTATCCTTAAAATAAACCGGCCTCGTACTAAACTCCTGTGCGCATACGGATATGGGGTTTTCTCCGGTTCCATAAATTGCGCTTTGGATCGCATAAACACCCATATTCATTAAGGCTCCTCCTCCGGAAAGCGCCTTGTTTAATCGCCATTGATCCGGATTAGCAACAGATCTGTAAGCAGCTTCTGCGGATATATACTGTACATTTCCAAAAACCTTTTCATCAACCAAACGTTTTATTTCCTGAGTATAGGGTTCTGAGTGCAGACGGTAACCCACGCTTAATTTAACATTTGCTTTATTACATGCTTCAATTATTGCATCGCATTCCTCAACACTAACGGCCATGGGTTTTTCGCAAATAACATGTTTTCCGGCTTTGGCCGCTCTTATAGAGAAATCGGCATGCATAGAATTAGGAAGTACAACGTAGACTATATCTATGGAGTCATTAGATATGATACTATCAAAATTCTCATAATTATAAATACTGGCATCGGGGATTTTATATTTATCCTGCCATATCTTTTCTTTTTCAGGGGTACCGGTAACTATCCCTGCCAAATAACATAATTCACAATCCAATAAAGAAGGTGCTAACTGATAAGTACTATAGCTTCCCAATCCTACTAATGCTATACCTAATTTCTTTTTTTTCTGTTTTTGATCATCCATTGCACAAGCCCAGGGCATTCCACTGAGAAGTGCGGCTCCGCCTATTCCTTTGGATAGTTTTTTATTAAAGGATCTTCTGGAAATATTCTTCATGTTCACCAAATTAGTTGTTCGAAATCATTTTCTTCTAAGCTAAATTTAAAGAAAGTGATCCGGTTTTTATTCTTTTTAATCTTAATATTTGAGATAATCTGGGACAGGGCATGGCACAGAATCCTTATCTGCATGTATTAGTTCAGTCTTGATATTATGACAGTACCACCACTTATTTCAATGCTAAATATACCATGTGGCAGATAAAACCAAGTGGTCGAATGGGAGATCGATTTGTGTTTATAGGTTATCACAGCGGTCATATAATGTACCTGCGCAAAGAAGAATTAGAAAAAGGTTACTCCCATATTAGCTTTTTTATTGAAAAACCATGGAAAAAGGAAAATCTGCTAAATATTAGAATTTAAAACGTATAATACTGAATTCCTTCTGGTCATAGCATCTGATGTTTATATCTCTAAATTGAAATTAGGGTTCCTTCCAAATTAATCTTCGTTTATCGATAACTTTTACCTCTTAGTTTTCGATAAATGACTTATTCTACCACACTTTTATGACAATTTAAGCGTTAAAAGAACATATCAATGTGATTAATAAACAAATATTTTAAGTTATGAAAAATTGGAAAGCATATGGCATATTCCTGGTTTTCGCACTAGTTTTTACAACTTCCTGTGAGAACTCTGATGAAGAAATAGATGTTGCCAATAATCTGGCATTACCGCCATATGAATCAATGGTTATAGATTTTAGCGATTTTATCGATGATTCAAATTCGGGAAAAAGCGCGGCCCTGATGTATGATGACAAAGCCCCAGATGGCAATTGGTTTTTTTCACGAATTGTTGTAGGGGTTTGGAATTCAGCACTTTTTACCACCTTGGCAGTACCCGTGGCCTCATTCAAATCTGCTTTTGCTAATTCCCCAGAAAATTTAGGAGATAATAAATGGCAGTGGACTTATAGTGTAGATGGCTTTACAAGTGAATATACGGCGCGTCTTACAGGTGAGGTAACCGGTGAAGAAGTTCTTTGGGAAATGTATATTACCAAGGTAGGAATTGGAGCTTTTGAAAAATTATTATGGTTTTCAGGAAGTTCCGCAATGGATGGAAATAGTGGATATTGGATATTAAATGAAAGTGCAGAGAGACCAGATGCAATGTTAAGAATAGACTGGGAACGTTCAAATGACGAAATTGGCAATATTCGATATACGTGGGTCAGAGAACTGGATGAACAAGAGAATGACGATATGTTTAAAGACAGTTATCTTGAATATGGACTTCAGGATGGTGATTTGGATGCTTATTTTAAAGCATACGCTTACGACAGCAACATACAGGATTTTAGCGATATTAGAATTGAATGGAGCAGAGATACCTTTGTGGGAAGAGTAATGGCATTTGATTACTTTGAAGATGAAGAATGGCATTGCTGGGATAGTGTTGGGGATGACATTCAATGTGAATAATTAAGAATTTTAAATATATATATAACCCTGCATTTGTTTAAATGCAGGGTTTTTTAAATCTATTTATCTCTAGAATTGCAATTACTAATTGATATATTAAATTTAGGTATTTATATTTTCGACATTTTGTATCTTTTGAAACAATAAAATATATCTGCCTATCATGATTTTTACTAAGCCAAAAAACCTTTTAGTAATCTGCCTTTTTTTAATGGTTTCCATTTTGAGTGCCCAGGACTGGGCCCAACTTGGACACTTTGACACTGCTAATAAAGAATTACCCAATGCCAAAACCAATGAAAACCGCGTGGTATTTATGGGAAACTCTATTACTATTGGATGGTCTGCTCATCATCCTGAGTTCTTTGAGGGTAAACCTTATGTAAATAGAGGAATAAGTGGCCAGACAACTCCCCAAATGCTGGTGCGGTTCCGAGAGGATGTTATTGATTTAAAGCCTAAAGTGGTTATTATACTTGCAGGAACAAATGACATTGCCGGGAACACAGGACCCTCAAGCTTGCAAATGATTGCAGATAATTTAATGTCTATGGCAGAATTGGCAGAGGCCAATGGAATAAAAGTTGTTTTATGTTCAGTATTGCCCGTTTATGATTATCCATGGGCCCAGGGGCTTAATCCAAATGAAAAAATCCCGGTGCTAAATAATATGATAAAGAGCTATGCCGGTTGTAAAAGCTTTGTCTACCTGGATTATTTTTCTTCAATGACCGATGGCAAAAATGGACTTAGAGAAGATCTTGGTAGTGACGGGGTTCACCCTAATAAAAAAGGATATGAGCTAATGGCTCCTTTGGCTGAAAAAGCCATCGGTGAAGCATTGGGTAGGCAGTAGTTCTGCAATAGTGCAAAAAGTTTATACCCAGCCCCTTTCAGCTTCTGGTATAAAATTATACAATAGTGTTGAAGATCTCGGAGGCTTCTAAATTTCTGCAAAAAATGGATCTGCTGTGCTTTAGGATGATTTTTAATGCCAGTTCCTTTATTGAATCAATGATAGCCAGAAATTCCTAATTACCTTTTTAATGAAAAATCAACTAATTAGCATATTAATACCATTTAAAAATACTTCGGTTTACCTGCCGGAGTGCCTTGATTCCATTTTATCTCAAAGTTATCAAAACTGGGAGGTCATTGCTGTAGACGATCACTCAGGGGATAACAGTCGTGCTATAGTTGAAAAATATTCATCAAGAGATACCAGAATAAAAGTACATCCTAATAAAGGAGATGGTATAATTTCAGCACTCAGGACAGCCTATTATTCGAGCAAAGGTAAATTGTTGACAAGAATGGATTCTGATGATATTATGAATTCCAATAAGCTGGAAATCATGGCTTCATCATTAGAAAAACATGGAAAAGGACATATTGCAATAGGAGGTGTTCGTTATTTTTCGGATCGTGGAGTCGGCAATGGTTATATGCGATATGAAAAATGGTTGAACAAACTCACCGCCAAAGGAGAAAACTTTTCTGAAATCTATAAAGAATGCGTTATCCCCTCCCCTTGCTGGATGGTCCATAAAAAAGATCTGGAAGAAAGCGGTGCTTTTGAGCATAACAGATACCCGGAAGATTATGATCTTGCATTTCGATTTTATGAACGGGGTTTGCAATGTATTCCCTGTAGTGAGATATTACACCTTTGGCGCGACTATGACAGCAGAACCTCAAGAACCAGTAAGCATTATGCTCAGAATTATTTTTTGCATTTAAAACTATATTACTTTCTAAAGCTTCACCACGATCACAGGCGACCTTTAACTGTTTGGGGTGCCGGGGAAAAAGGGAAAAGCACTGCCAGAGAGCTGTTAAAACAGAATATTTCGTTTTATTGGTTATGTGATAATCCAAAAAAAATAGGTAAAAATATTTATGGACAGGAATTAAGCCATTTTAATTTTCTAATTAAACTTGAAAACCCTCAAAGTATAATTACTGTTGCAAATGAAGAGGCTCAGGA
>Ga0265303_10000112_pt1 | contig 37456 bp, 38 predicted proteins | sample Helome_2_FD_192494 | JGI IMG/M metagenome (GOLD analysis project Ga0265303, IMG submission 192494) | Marine sediment microbial communities from subtidal zone of North Sea - Hel_20160317 (Illumina Assembly) | ecosystem: Environmental > Aquatic > Marine > Subtidal zone > Sediment ... | reverse complement strand
ACTGTTTCTTCCCGGACGGCAGCCCGGTGGAATTGGCGCCGCGGCAACTGTTGCGGCGCGTGCTGGGCTTGTATGCGGCACAGGGCTGGCGCCCCTTTGCGGCGCCCGAGGTGGAGTTCTACCTGGTGAAACGGAACACGGACCCGGACGATCCGCTGGAGCCGCCGGTGGGGCGGTCGGGGCGGCAGGAATCCGTGCGCAGTCCGTTCAGCATGGATGCCATCGACGAGTTCGAGCCGCTGATCGATGAAATCTACGACTTCTGTGACGCCCAGGAACTGATGGTAGACAACCTGGTCCACGAGTCAGGGGCCGCGCAGCTTGAGATCAATTTCCTGCACGGCGATCCGCTGGCCTTGTCCGATCAGGTGTTCATGTTCAAGCGTATCGTGCGCGAAGTGGCCATGCGCCACGAGATATATGCCACCTTCATGGCCAAGCCGATGGAAACGGAGCCGGGCAGTTCGATGCACTGGCATATCAGTGTCACGGAAGAGGGCCGCGGTGCTAACCTGTTCTCGGCGGAAGACGGCAGTGAAACGCCGGCCTTTCGTCACTTCATAGGCGGTTTGCAGCGCTACATGCCGGACCTGCATCTGCTTTGCGCACCGTACGTCAATTCCTATCGTCGTATCGCGCGTTACATGGCGGCCCCCATCAATTTGCAGTGGGCCTACGACAATCGTACGGTCGGTTTTCGCGTGCCGGAGGCCGCGCCTATGAGCCGCCGGGTAGAAAACCGGCTGGCCGGTGCGGATGCGAATCCTTACCTGGCCATTGCCGCTTCTTTGGCCGCCGGTTACCTGGGCCTGATGGAAAAGCTGGAGCCCGGGGAACCGGAAACCGGCAACGCTTACAAGCGGCCGCTGGAACTGCCCCGCAACCTTGACGTGGCCCTGGCGCGCCTGGAAGACAGCGAGGCGGCGCGGCGCGTGCTGGGCAATGATTTCGTGCACGTGTACGCCGCCATTAAGCACATGGAGTTCGAGCGCTTTTTCGAAGTCATTAGTCCCTGGGAGCGGGAGCATCTGCTTCTGAGCGTCTGACATGCAGGATTCCGCTGCCGCGTGCGGTTATCCCGACAGCTACTACGCGGCCACCGCTAACGAACTGGTCGCCCCAACTCCGCTGGACGGCAGTACAAAGGCTGACGTCTGCGTGATCGGCGCGGGCTTCACCGGCCTTTCCACGGCCTTGCATTTGAAAGAACGGGGTTTCGACGTGGTGCTGCTGGAGGCGCGCCGCGCAGCCTGGGGCGCGTCCGGTCGCAATGGCGGCCAGATCAGCAGCGGTCAGCGCAGGGACGAGGAAGAGCTCGAGCGGAGCTTCGGGCTGGATAGCGCCCGGCAGCTCTGGGCCCTGTCGCAGGACGCAAAGGCGCTGGTGCGCGAACTGGTGACACGGCACCAGATCGACTGCGATCTTTCCAACGGCATGCTGGTCGTGGCCCACAAACCGGCCGCCGCGGCGGAACTGACCCAGCGCGCCGAACGGCTGGCTCGTGTCTACGGCTACGATGCCATGCACTACGTGCCGCCCGGCGAGTTGCGCGAGATGCTGGCCTCGGACAATTTTCACGGCGGTGTGCTCGACGCGGGTGCCATGCACCTGCACCCGTTGAACTATGCGCTGGGCCTCGCGCGGGCCTGCCGCGAGGCCGGCGTGCGCTTGCATGAAGAGACGCCGGTGCTGGGCTACAGCCGCGCTGCGCCCGCCGTCGTGCGCACACCTCGCGGCAACGTCACCGCGAAATACGTTGTGGTGGCTTGCAACGCTTATCTCGAGAAACTCGAGCCGCGGCTGGCCGGGCGCATCATGCCCATTAACAACTACGTGATTGCCACCGCGCCGCTGGCTGAGCCGCGCACGCTGATTCGCGACGGGGTGTGCGTACACGATACCCGCTTCGTCGTGAACTACTTCCGGCTCTCGGCCGACGGCCGGCTGCTGTTCGGCGGTGGTGAAACCTACCGCCGGCGTTTTCCGCGCGATATCGCGGCCTTCGTGCGGCCCTACATGCTGCGCATCTTCCCGCAGCTGGCGACCACGCCGGTGGACTACGCCTGGGGCGGTTCCCTGGCCGTGACCCTGAGTCGCCTGCCCCACGTGGGTCGGCTGGCGCCGAACCTGCTGTTTGCCCAGGGATTTTCCGGCCACGGCGTGCCCACGGCTACACTGGCCGGCAAGCTCATCGCCGGGGCCATGGCCGGCGACACCGCCGGTTTCGAGCGTTTCGCGAGCCTGCCGACGCGGCCGTTCCCGGGCGGCACCCTGCTGCGCTGGCCTGGGCTGGTGGCCGGCATGCTGTGGTACGCGTTGCGGGATCGTTTCTGATGGGCCGCCGTTTGATCTTTGCCATGCTCGCGTTGCTGCCCCTGGCCTGCACCGATGAGGCGGCGGGGCCGGAACTGCGCGTCTACAACTGGAGCGACTACATCGCGCCGAAAACGGTTGCACGCTTCGAACAGGAGACCGGCATTCGCGTCATCTACGACGTGTTCGACAGCAATGAAGTGCTGGAGGCAAAACTCCTGTCTGGCGCGTCCGGCTACGACATCGTGGTGCCGACGTCGGATTTCATGGGCCGGCAAATAATTGCGGGTGTGTTCCAACCCCTGGACCTGGAGAGCCTGCCCAATCATCGTTACCTGGATGCCGGGCTGATGGAGTTGATCGCCAGTTTCGATCCGGGCAATCGCTATGGGGTGCCCTACCTGTGGGGGACCACCGGTATCGGCTACAACGTCGCGCAGGTGCGCGCCGCGTTGGGTGATGATGCACCGGTGGACAGCCTGGACCTGCTGTTCCAGCCGCAATACGCGTCGCGGCTAGCGGACTGCGGCATTGCATTCCTGGATGCGCCGTCGGAACTGTTTTCCGCCGTGCTGAACTACGTGGGGCTCGATCCGAACAGCGAGGTGCCGGAGCAGTACCAGCAGCAGGCGCGCCAGTTGCTGGCAGGGATCCGGCCCTACATTCGCTACTTTCACTCTTCGCAATACATCAACGACCTCGCCAACGGTGACGTCTGCGTGGCGTTCGGCTGGTCCGGCGACATCCTGCAGGCCCGGGACCGCGCCCTGGAGGCGGCCAACGGCATTGACATCGAATACGTGATTCCCCGGGAAGGCGCGCTGATGTGGTTTGACATGCTGGCCATCCCGGCTGGCGCGCGGAACGTGGATAATGCCCATCGCTTCATCGATTTTCTGTTGCGCCCGGAGGTCATCGCCGAAGTGACCGAGACCGTGAAATACGCGAATGCGAATGCGGCGGCTACGCCACTCCTGCCCGCGGCCATCAGCAGCGATCCGGCTATCTATCCCCCTGCCGAGGTGCGGGCCCGCTTGTACTCCGACAAGGTCACGCCGCCGAAGGTCGATCGCGTGATGAACCGTGTATGGACGGCGATCAAGACGGGCCGGTGACTGCCGGGCCGGCGTTTGTCGAGCTTCGCGATCTGCACCGACGTTTCGGGTCGGTGGCGGCTGTCAGCGGCGTCAGTCTCGGCATTCGGCGTGGCGAAATTTTCGCGGTGCTCGGCCCGTCGGGTTGCGGCAAGTCCACGCTCCTTCGGCTCATGGCGGGTCTCGACGAGCCTGATGCGGGCACGGTAAGGATCGAAGGCCAAAGCATGGCGGGCCTGCCACCGTATCGCCGCCCGGTGAATACGATGTTCCAGTCCTACGCGTTGTTCCCGCACATGAGCGTCGCCCAGAACATTGCCTTCGGCTTGAAGCAGGACAAATTGTCAGCGCGCGAGATCGATGCGCGCAGCCAGCGCGTGATCGCGCTGGTGAAGATGCAGGGCTATGAAGACCGCAAGCCTGACCAGCTTTCGGGTGGTCAGCAGCAGCGGGTGGCGCTGGCTCGCAGCCTGGCGAAAGAGCCGAAGCTGCTGTTGCTGGACGAGCCGATGGCGGCGCTGGACCGCAAGCTCCGGGCCGAGATGCAGTTTGAACTGGCGGAGATCATTCGCCAGGTCCGCGTCACCTGCGTGCTCGTCACACACGATCAGGAGGAGGCCATGGCCATGGCGGATCGGCTGGCCCTGATGCGCGATGGCCGCATCGTTCAGACCGGGACGCCCGAGGAAGTCTATGAGGCGCCGAACTGTCGCTTCTCGGCTGAATTCCTGGGTGACGTGAATTTGTTTGACGGTGAAACGGCTTCGGGCAGCGACGGGTTGCTCGAATTTCTTGCGCAGGATTTCGAGCAGCCGCTAAAGCTTCTTGCTGGCGGGAGCACACAAGCGGGTGCGCCGGCCAGCCTTGCCGTGCGGCCGGAAAAACTGTTGTTGAGCCAGGCACCGATGGACGACGAGCACGTCGCCAGCCCGGCCGTGGTCGAAGACCTCGCCTTTCTCGGCAGCCGGGTTCGCTATCATCTGCGCCTGCCGGCCGGTCGACTGTTAACGGCGCTGACCCCGCACTCAGTGGACGGCCTGTCGCCAGTCCTTGGCCAGCAGGTCTACGTGGGCTGGCGCATCCGCGACGGCGTGGTGCTGTCGGACTGATGGCTACGCCGGGCAATCGCTTTACCCTGACCGCGCGGCGGGTCATCGGCGCCGTGCCGATCCTTTGGCTCGCGCTGTTCTTTCTGCTGCCCTTCGCCATCGTGCTGAAAATCAGCCTGGCCGACGCGCTGATTGCAGTACCGCCGTACACGGAACTCCTCGCACGCACCGTCGACGGGCTCGATCTTCGCGCAACCCTGGACAACTATCGCTTTCTCTTTACGGATGAGCTCTACGCGCTCGCGTTCCTGAACTCGCTGAAAATTGCTGCCGTATCCACGCTGTTGTGCCTGTTGATCGGCTACCCGCTGGCGTGGAGCGTCGCCCGCGCCGATGCGCGCCAGCGTGGTTTTCTGCTGCTGCTGATCGTCCTGCCGTCGTGGACGTCGTTCCTGATCCGGGTGTATGCGTGGATTGGCATTCTGGGCGCCAACGGTTACGTGAACCAGCTGCTGCTCGGCCTCGGGCTGGTGGATGCGCCGCTGACTCTGCTGCGTACTGATCTCGCCGTCTATATCGGCATCGTCTATACCTACCTGCCCTTCATGGTGCTGCCGCTATACGCCACCCTGGTGAAGCTCGACCAGCGACTTCTCGAAGCCGCCGCTGACCTGGGCGCGAAACCCGTGCAGTGCTTCTGGCAGATCACGCTGCCATTGTCGCGCGCCGGCATCCTGGCGGGGTGCCTGCTGGTGTTTATACCGGCCACCGGCGAGTTCGTGATTCCGGAACTCCTCGGCGGCGCAGACACGCTGATGATCGGCAAGGTTCTGTGGCAGGAGTTCTTCAACAACCGTGACTGGCCGCTGGCCTCAGCCGTTGCCATCGTGCTGCTCGCCCTGCTGCTGGCGCCCATTGCGCTCTACCACCGGTCCCAGACCCCGGGTACGGGCGCAGTCGCCGTCACTGCGGTGCGTGGGCAGCCCGGGGCCGGCCGGTGATGCGGCGCTGGCTGCCCCGCCTGCCGCTGGTTGTGGGTCTCGCGTTCCTGTATCTGCCGATGCTGGTATTGGTGATCTACTCGTTCAACGAGTCGCGACTGGTGACGGTCTGGGCCGGCTTCTCCACCAAGTGGTACGGAGAGTTGCTGCGTGACCGGCAGATTATCGCCGCGATCTCGCTGAGCCTGCAGATTGCAGTGCTGGCCGCCACGGTCGCTACGGCGCTGGGAACCCTCGCCGGGCTGACCCTGGCACGTTTCGGTGCCTTCCGCGGCCGCGGGGCGTTCGGCGCGATGATTGCTGCGCCGCTGGTGATGCCTGAAGTCATCACCGGGTTGTCGCTGTTGCTGCTGTTCGTGGCGTTGGGTCAGTGGTTCGGCTGGCCCGCGCAGCGCGGCACGCTGACCATCTGGATTGCGCACGTGACCTTCTGCACGGCCTACGCCACGGTGGTCATTACCGCGCGGCTTGGCGAACTCGACACGGCCGTCGAAGAAGCCGCGATGGACCTGGGCGCAACCCCGGCGCGGGTCTTCTTCGCCATTACGCTGCCGGCCATCGCACCCGCCCTCGTCTCCGCGTGGCTGCTGGCCTTCACGCTGTCCCTGGACGACCTGGTCATCACCAGCTTTGTCACCGGGCCCGGCGCATCGACGCTGCCCATCGTGGTGTTCTCCAGTGTGCGGCTGGGGGTCAGCCCGAAGATCAATGCGCTGGCCACATTGATGCTTCTGGCGGTATTCGCAGGTACGCTTGCGGCGTGGTGGTGGGCCGGCCGCTTCGGGCGGCGCGAACGTCGGGCGCGCGAATCAGTCGGGTAGTGAGGTCGATCATGATTGCAGGGCGAAGCCTTTTTCCAGTGCTGGCACTGGCAGTTGCCGGTTGCGCAGACATCCACAAGTCGGCGGATTTCGAGCGGCACAACGAGAGCCGCTTGACCGTGCCGTACGACCGGGATGACGTGGTGTACTTCGACGTCAAGCTGTCGCCCACCAACCCGGACGCCAACCCGGTGGCCGAAGAAAAGCGCATGGAGTGGCTGCAGACCTGGCTGGACTTGAAGAGCCTGTGCCCGAACGGCTTCGAGATCGTCAATCGTCGTCCGTTCCGTTTCGAGGAGATGAACGCGGGGCGCTACGACCTGCGCTACGAAGTCGCCTGCCAGGTGGCCGCGGCGAGCGGCTGAGCCCGACGCGGGTCAGTCGACGAGCAACAAGCGGTTGCCGGCCCGTAACCGCCATCGGCTGGCGAAGCCGCCGTTCAGTTCGAGCACGCCGGTTACCGGCCCACCGCTGCTGATTCTCGCCTCTGAGAACGGTTGCGTGTTGAACGCAATTCGCGCGATGCGCTGGTCGGCACGAATAAAAACCATGTCCAGCGAGATGTAGGTGTTTTTCATCCACATGTTGATCTCGCTCGCGGGTGAGTAGCGGAAATACATACCCTCGAACTCGTCCATCTGTTCGATGAACATCAGCCCCTGCGACTGGCGCGTCGGCGTGTCGGCAAAGCGCACGTTGATGCGCACGCAGCGGTCACTGGACGTTTCGAGCACCACCGTGCCGGCTGGAAATTCGGCGACCCGCTCCGCCGGCTGTAGCGCCAGGGCCACGCTTGCCGGCAGCAAGAAGGCGGCCAGCAGCCATGACCACCCACTGGCCCGCGTCATTCGTCGTTGGCCGGAATGCGCCCGGCGAACTCGAATTCGCCGGGCGTGACGCTGCCGGGGCCGTTGACCTCGGCCAGGGCTCCCGCGCAGTACAGGCGGCCGGCCACCCTGTAACCGCCCGCCTCGGGTTCCAGCTGCGATGCCTGGGCCCAGCAACGCTCGCCGGGACCCGAATTGAAAAAGCGGCCGTTACCCTCGTCCACGATCGTGACGTTAGCCACCAGCTCGCGGCCTGCGTCAGTGTCCGGCTGACCGTCCAGGCCGATTACCAGTAACGGTCCGTCCGCGTCTTCAGCCGGCGCAAAAATCAGCCGCAGTCCCGCATCGTTCGGGCGCAGCATGCCGTCACAGCGCATGCCGTCTCCGGCCCAGTCGATGGCCTGTTGCATGTCGCCGTGCAGTTGCCCCCGCAGGTAACCGCCGGTGCCGCAGGGTTCGAAGGCCGGCGGCTGCAACGCGCTGTCGCTGCCCGCCGGCGGTGCCGGCAGTTCTGCCCGTCCCACCAGCACAGCGAGGCCCACGGCGACGAGCACGGACAGCACTTCGGCGGGCAGGTGCAGCCAGGCGGGCGAGGAACCGTCGTTCATGAGTTGCGCATTCGGGAAGGCACCAGAAGGGCGCGAGAATAGCGCAGCCAACGCGCGCTGCGTAATGACTTGCAGGCGACGCTTGGCAGGCGGATGATCGCTGCTACGTTCACAGCGGGCTGGAGAGCAGCATGTTCGCGAAAACCACGATCGTCGAGTATGACTTTTGCGCCACGCGCTTTGGTGAGTGTCTGTTCGCACGCACTCCCCGCGGCCTGTGCCGTATCGAGTTCACGGACAATGATCGAGAGGCTGCAGTAGCCCGTCTGCAGGCGGCGCAGCCGCATGCTGAGCTGCATCGCATGCCGATGGCGAAGCTGGCAGCGCAGGTCTTTGGCGCCAGCCATGCCGCAGAGCTGCCCGTTGATGCGGGCGGCACGCCGTTTCAGCAGCAGGTGTGGCAGGCGCTGCGCAGGATTCCGCGCGGCGCGACCTGCTCCTACGGGGAGCTGGCGACGGCAATCGGTCGCCCGGGCGCCGCGCGCGCCGTTGGCCGGGCGGTAGCCAGTAACTCCATTGCCGTGGTGGTGCCATGCCACCGGATATTGCCGGCGGCCGGCGGGGCCGGCGGTTACCGCTGGGGCCCGCAGCGGAAAGCGGCGTTGCTGGACTGGGAGGCCACGAGCCCGGCCTGACGCCGTTTGAGCATTTTCGACCATATACGGTTAATTCTTCGTTATTTCGTCAAAACTGTGAAAGCTGACGCAGCCGCATCGCGGCGGCCCGGCCTATGTTCGACAGTCTCTGCCACCGCGTTGGGCGGTTCCGGCTGCGCAGGGGATTCGGGTGGGCATGGTCAGCGGCACACAGTTCAACTCGCCTTTCGGCGAACAGCGCCAGCAGGGCTTTAACTGGCTCAGGTTCACGCCGTTCGTCGAGGAAGAATTCCTTCACACTTACGGACGTGAGACCGCCGGTCGCGCTCGCTTGCTGGTGGCTCTCGCGCTGGCCACCGTGCTCGTGCTGATTGGTGCCCGGCTCGCGCAACCCGAAGCTGTTGGCTTCATGATCGCCTTCGAGGTGCTGGTGGTCGTGCCGACGCTGCTCGGCACGCTGTATGTATCCATGCTCCCGGGCCGGCACCAGCTCTATTTCTACCTGCTGGCGGGTAGCCTGCTGATGCTTGGGCTGCTGATCAATTCCATCGTCACGCGGGCATCGTTGCACGGCATGTCTTTCTATTTCGCGTCGACGATCGCGTGGATTTTCATCGTCTGGGTGACCTGTGGGTTGCCGTTCCGGCATGCGGCGGTCACTGCCGTGCTCATTTCGGCCACGTATACCTGGGGTTTGTTCCACTGGGACATAGACCCCACGGAGCGGTTTTTCGCCACCACCGCGCTGGGCTTCGTCAACCTGATCGGCGCCGTGTGTTGCTATCAGCTCGAGCACGCGCTGAGGCTGTCATTTCTCGAATCCAAGGTGCTCAGCGAACTCGCCGAGCGCGACGGCCTGACGGGCCTGTATAACCGGCGCAGCTACGACCAGCACCTGCATCGCCTTTGGCGCCAGTCCCGGCGCGAGCACAACCAGCTCACCCTGATGCTGATCGATATCGACAACTTCAAGGCCTATAACGATCTATACGGTCACCAGGCGGGTGACGATGCCCTGAAGCGAGTGGCCGCAGTGATCAGCCAGGCCGCGAACCGGCCGCTGGACTTTGTAGCCCGTTTCGGCGGCGAGGAATTCGCCCTGGTGCTCTACGGTCCCGACACGGAGTATGGGCGCACGTTACCGGAAACTTTGCGTGAGTCGGTCATGGCGCTGAAGATACCGCACCAGCGCTCTGCAACCGGGCCTTATCTCACTGTCAGCATCGGTGTCGCGACTGTGATGCCAGACACGGATCGCAGCATGGAAGGTTCTCTGCAGATGGCTGACGAAGCCCTGTACCAGGCGAAGGAAGAAGGTCGCAACCGCACGGTCGTGCGCGATTCCCCGAATGCTACGGTGCAGACCGGGCGCTTCCGCGTTCAGAACCGGCTCAGCGCCTGATTAATAGTTACCAATGCCCGGTATTCGGCATCGACGCCCACGGCTCGGCCGGATCCAGCGCCGATCCGGCCTGCAATAGTTCAACAGAAATATTGTCCGGTGAACGGACGAAGGCCATCCGTCCATCGCGCGGCGGCCGATTGATCGTGACGCCATGGTCCAGGAGCCGCTTGCAGGTGGCGTAGATGTCTTCCACCTGGTAGGCGACATGCCCAAAGTTTCGCCCTTCGCGATAGTCTTCCGGGTCCCAGTTGTGGGTCAGTTCTATGCACGCGGATTCGTCACCGGGGGCGGCAAGAAACACCAGGGTGTATCGGCCGCCTTCGTCATCCCAACGCCGCAGTTCACGCAGCCCGAGTTTGTTGCAGTAGAAGTCGATGGATTTCTCAAGGTCTGTAACCCGTACCATCGTATGCAGATATTTCATTGGCTGACCTCTGCCGGGGGCCTTTCGTGCGCCCTTCTTGAATTACGCAGTCACTAAACCTAACGTGCTGTCCATGGCACCTCAAGTCGCGTTGATACTTTACCCCGGGGTCGGCCCGTGAACGGCGGCGAAAGAACCATTCTCTACATACCTGGCATCAAGCCGAAGCCGCCGGCCTCCGTGCATCGGAAAAACCTGTGGCGCTGCCTGCACGAAGGTCTCCGGCGGGCAAGTCCGGATGTAGCGGCTGAGCTGGCTGCCGATCCGGACTGCCTCCACATTGCGCCGTGGCCGCACCTGTTTTACCCGGCACCGAGCGATCCGCGGCCGGATGAGCCCGGCCTGGAACGCCTGTTGAGCCTGCCCGGCCCGGAAGCGCAGGACCTCGAGGAGGCCCGGCATTGGCACAAATCGGTGCAGCGCTTCGGTTATCTGCTGACCGATGCATTTCCGTTCCTGATCGACTGGATTCTGAATCCGGGCATCAAGGAAGCCATGCACGACAGTCTCATTTACCTGCGCAACGAAGGCGGGATCGCATCGCGCGTGCGGGAATTCGTGCGGGGCGCAATACGGGACGCATGGGGTGAAGGTCGGCGAGTTCTCGTCATTGCGCACAGCATGGGTTCGGTGATTGCCTTCGACGTGCTGTGGGAACTGAGCCGACAGCAGCACAGCCCCCTGCGCGTGGATACTTTCATGACTCTGGCGAGTCCGTTGGGACTGAATTTCATGCGTCATCGCTTGCTGGGGCGTCATGCTCCCGGCGCTGAACGTTATCCAGACAATATCCGCCGTTGGCACAACCTGGCCGCGGTGGGCGACCTGATCCCGTTGCAGCAACGTCTGGCGAAAGACTACCGGGACATGCTGGAGCTGGGCCTGGTGGAGGAGATCGTCGACGAGGTGGACCTGCACAATTATTTCCGGGGGCCGCACGGGCTGAATGTTCACAAGTGTTACGGGTACATGATTAATCAGCAGGTGGCGGCGGGGATTGCGCGTTGGTGGCGGGAGGAGTAGCCCTGTGGCCCGGCAGCGACGCGCCGGTTGGCGCCTTTGCGATGGTCGTGATGTGATCCTGGCTTGGGAGCCCTGGGGTTTGCCCGGGCCTTGCTGTCAGCTGCCTTCGTTGAGTCTTGGGACGATGACGATGTCGATGCGGCGGTTTTGGGCGCGGCCTTCCCTGGTGCGGTTGCTGGTGACGGGGCGGCTGTCGCCGTAGCCGGCGGCCTGGACGCGGAATTCCTGGATGCCGGTGGTCTCGACCAGGTAGTCGGCTACTGCCTTGGCGCGTTTCTGCGACAGGGTCTGGTTAAGTTGAGGCCGGCCGGACGAATCGGTGTGGCCTTCCACGCGGACCTGGCAGCGCGGGAATATGTCGATGGCGTTCTCGAGTCGGTTGAGCAGGGCCCTGGCCTGGTCGTCCAGGCGGGCGGAGCCGCTGGGGAAGCGCAGGCCGACCATTCGCAGTATCAGGTCGTTGCCGTTGCGCAGGACTACGGCCTGTTCGGGGTCAAACAGAGTCTCGACTACGGCGAACTGTTCGCGGACCCGGGCGTTGGCTTCTACCCGCCGCATCAGGTCGCGCCGTTCTGAACTGGCGCTGCCTAGTCGCTGGTCCAGTTCGCGGATCTCATCTTCCAGACCTGCTACCTGGCGCCGGCTTTGCTCGAGTTCCGATTCCAGCACCGGTAGACGTTCGAGTTGGCTGCGGAGCTCCGCCTCTGGGGTGGCGTAACCTGCGCTGAAGTCGTCGCTGGTGCCTGCGGTCTCGGCCAGTCGCCCGACGACCGCCTGATTTTCCAGGATCAGGTCTTCGACGGTCGCTTCTTTCGCGCGGACGCGTTGTGCCTGTCCGGCGATGTAGACGGCGAGGCGGGCGTGATAGGCGGCGTCTTCAGCCAGCGCGGCCGCATCGGTTGTCATGCTGCGGTCCTTGTCCAGGGCGGTTTCTGCCCTGGACAGCAGCTCCTGGGCCCGCAGGAGACTGCGCGGTGCGAAGCGCTCTGCCCTGGCCTGTTCGGCATTCAGTATTGCGTTGCGTGCGGCGCCCAGGTAACGCGCTTTCACCGCGCTCAGCTCCGCCGCCTGGTATAGCTCCATTGCGTCGCCGCCGCGCTGCTCGGCAGCGCTCAGAGTGCCGCGTTCCAGGGCCTTAACAGCAGCGTTGAAGGTTTTTTCCGCGCGCGCCCAGTCAGTCGCTGCGAGTCGGAAGGCCTCGGCGCGGTTGGCTGCAACACGGCTTGCCAGGGCTTCGGTGAATACTTCGCGAGCTATTGCCGCGGTATCGAGTGCGGCATCGAAAGCGCTGAGCGCTGCATCGATGGACTGCTGTCGACTTGTGCCACCGGCGCGCGCGCGCGCCTGTTGCAGGGCCTCAGTTCCGCGCAGGTAACTGGTGGGTGACAACAGCGCGGCCTGCGAGGCTTCGGCCTCCGTCTGACGGGCTTCGGCTTCCTGCAGTGTCGCCGCATCGAGCGGCGTGACTTGCAAAAACAACAGGCTCGAAAGCACGACTACCTGCAGGCGCCTCGGCCGAGCCTGTTCCGATACCCGCTCTGCACAGCCAGCGCTGGCGCGGCTGCCAGCGCGTTTGTGAACCACGTCACAGCGCATTTGCGGCGCAGATATTGTGGATGCGCTCACAGTATTTCTGACGTTATGCCAATAGGCTTGGTCCATGCGCAAAAAGTTCTACACCCGCTTTCTGTTGCGCTCCGCCGATGACGGATTTGCGGACGAGTATAGCGGTGTGGTCGAAGTGAGCGCACCGGCCAACCAGGTGCTGGACCCGATCGAGATCGAGACCCTGCTGGCGAAGAATTTTGAGCGGGACGCAGACGACGTTGAATTACTCAACTGGTCTCGCGTCCACTGATTGACAGGATGTCGATGCAAGGCTGACTAAAGGCTTCCCCCTGTACTTGCCCGGCCTTAGTGCCGGGCGTTTTTTTGCCTGCGGCCCTGGTGCCCGCTAACCGCCGCTTTCACCCCCGGAATCCCCCGTGCGAGAATAGCCCCTGTGCTACGACATCCGGACAGTTTGTGAGCGACTTCAAAGGTATACCCATCGTCCGCAGCGGCGATAAGTACCAGACCGGGAAGGGCTTCTCGGCGGTAAAAAACGGCGTTAACCGGCGCCGGGGCTGGGAAGATGTGCCGGTTCAGCGCAAGCCCGACTGGCTGCGGGCGAAGCTGCCCACGGGGGCTGGCTTCGACACCGTGCGGCGCAACGTGCGTGAGCACCAGCTCAGCACGGTGTGCGAAGAGTCCATTTGTCCGAATATCGGCGAATGCTGGAACGCCGGTACGGCGACCCTGATGCTCATGGGCAGTGTCTGCACCCGGGCCTGCCGCTTCTGCGCCGTGGACACGGGGAACCCGGCTGGCTGGCTGGATACCGAAGAACCGGAGCAGGCTGCACGCTCGGTGGAACTCATGGGCCTGAGCTACGTGGTACTCACGTCCGTGGATCGCGACGACCTGGCCGATGGCGGTGCCGGACATTATGCGGCGGCCGTAGAAGCCATCACGGCGCGCAATCCGGGCACGGCCGTAGAAGCCCTGACGCCCGACTTCCGCGGCAATCTCGACGCGGTCCGCGTCGTGGCCTCCACGCCGCTGGCCGTATTCGCGCACAACCTGGAAACGGTGCGTCGGCTGACGCCCGAAGTTCGCGATCCCCGCGCCGGCTACGACCAGTCGCTGGCGGTGCTGGGAGAGGCGAAGACGGTGCGCACCGACCTGTTGACCAAGAGCAGCCTGATGCTGGGCCTTGGCGAGACGGAGGCTGAAGTCCTCACGGCCATGGATGACCTCCGGGCCGCGGGCGTGGACATACTGACCTTCGGCCAGTACCTGCGGCCCACCGTGAACCACCTGCCGGTGCAACGCTTCATCACCCCGGCGGAGTTTCTGCGCTACCGCGAGCTGGGCCTGCAGCAGGGTTTCGTCGAGGTGGTGTCGGGCCCGCTGGTGCGTTCCAGCTATCGCGCAGAACAGGCACTGGAGCGGAACAATGCCGGTCTCGGCACTGCCATGGGCAATTCCGGATGATGGACCTGCTGGCAGAATACGGCCTGTTCCTGGCCAAGACCGTAACGCTGCTGGCCGCCCTGGGCGTGGCCCTGGCCCTGATTGCCGGCGCGTCGCGCCGCGGCGGGTCTGCCACCGGCATTCGGGTGGACAAGCTCAACGACCGCTTTCGGGAACTTGGCCGCACGGTGCGCCGCGCCGCACTGAGCAAGGCGGCGTTCAAGAAGCAGGAAAAGGCCGACAAGCAGGCGCGCAAGCAGGAAAAGAAGGCTGCGGGTGACGATCACCACCGCAAGCGCTACTTCGTGCTCGACTTCAAGGGTGATATCCGTGCCACTGCGGTGAGCCACCTGCGCGAGGAAATCAGCGCCGTGGTCAGTGTCGCTACCCGCGATGACGAAGTGGTGTTGCGGCTGGAGAATGCGGGCGGGGCAGTGCACGAGCACGGCCTGGCCGCTTCGCAGCTGCAGCGGCTGAAGAGCCGGGGCATTCCCCTGACGGCCATTGTCGACAAGGTAGCGGCCAGCGGCGGTTACATGATGGCCTGCATCGCTGATCGCGTGATTGCGGCACCCTTTGCGGTGATCGGCTCCATTGGCGTGCTGGCACAGTTGCCGAACTTCAACCGCGCGTTGAAAGATCGCGGCGTCGAGTGGGAAGAAGTCACAGCCGGTCAGTACAAGCGCACCGTGACCATGTTCGGATCGAACACCGAGGCCGACCGCGAAAAGCTTCGCGAAGAGCTGGAAGAGGTGCACCGCCTGTTCAAGGAGCTGGTAGCCGAGCACCGGCCGGCCATGAACATCGACCAGGTCGCGACCGGTGAACACTGGTACGGCACCCGGGCCCTGGAGCTGGGCCTGGTAGACGAACTGGGCGCGAGCGACGACTATCTGCTGAACGCGGTGGAGGATGGTGACGTATACCGCGTGCGCTGGAAGGGCAAGCAAAGCCTGCAGGAGCGCATCATGCATGCGATGGACGCGGCGGCCGAGGCCTTCGGGCGGGCCCGCTGGGACCGCACGTGGTTTCGCTGAGCGGCATCGGCTTGCATTTATAATCGGGTTTCCACTGTGAATACGGAAGGTGCCATGGTTCGGCTATATCGCATTGGACTGTTGCTGAGCGTGCTCGCGGCCAGCGGCTGCACCGTGCCTATCGTCAGTGAGCGCGAGCTCCAGATCGAGTCGGACGCCGAGTTTCAGAAGATGCGCAACCAGATGGTGGAATCGCGCGATGCCCGCGTGCGTGGCTATGTGCAGTGCGTGTCGGACGCGATCCTTGCCGAGGTGAACGAGCCTTATGCAAGCCTGGACTGGGAAGTCGTGGTTTTCGACGACCAGGCGGTCAACGCGTTCGCGCTGCCTGGCGGCCACATCGGGGTGTTTACCGGCTTGCTGAAGGTGGCGGAGAACCAGGACCAGCTCGCGGCGGTGATCGGCCACGAAGTGGCCCATGTGACCGAGCGCCATTCTTACGAGCAGGTGAACCGGCAGTACGCCACGCAGGGCGCGGTCGTTGCGGGTGCCGCGGTGCTCGGCGGAGGCCAGACCACTTACGATCTCCTGTCGATGGGGGCGCAAATCGGCCTTACGCTGCCCTATGGCCGCCGCGCGGAAAGTGAGGCCGATGTCGTCGGTCTGCGCTTCATGGCGGAGGCCGGTTTCGATCCGCGGGGCAGCGTGCAGCTATGGAAAAACATGGATGCCAAGGGCGGCGCGTCGCCGCCGCAATTCCTGTCCACACACCCGTCGTCGACCACCCGCATCTCCGGCCTGATCGCCCAGCTGCCGGAGGCCCTCGACGAGTTCAATGGAGCGCGGGCCGAAGGCAAGCGCCCGGCCTGCCGGCGCTGACAGCATGTCTTTCCGGGCGCCCTTACTGCTGACGGCAGTGACCCTGCTGGCAGGCTGCAGCCTCGTCGACGCTGTGTTCAAGCCACCGGAGAGTGCGGGCGCTGGCACGCCGCCAAGCGTCGAGTTCACTCCGCAGCCGCCGCTGGACGCGAATCGTTTCGTGCTCGTAGACGGTGAAGATACGGTGGGCGAGTTGCAGATTGCGCTGGCCCGTGCCGAAGACACCTTCGTCGAATTTGCCCGCACCTATGACCTGGGTTTTGACGAGTTGCGAGATGCGAACCCGGGCGTCGATCCGTGGATGCCGGTTGAGGGGACGCCCGTCGTGCTGCCCACCCGTTTCGTGCTGCCCGACGCGCCGCGCGAAGGCATCGTGTTGAACGTTGCCACGAAGCGCCTGTTCTACTATCCGCCCGCCGTCGACGGTGAACCCAGGGTGGTGGAGACTTACCCCATCGGCATCGGCCGGGAAGACTGGGCGACACCGACAGGGGCAACCACCGTTGTTGCCCGCACGCGCGACCCGGTGTGGTTTGTGCCGGCATCCATCCGCAGGGAACATGCAGAAATGGGCGACCCGCTGCCGGCGCAGGTACCGCCCGGCCCGGACAATCCCCTGGGCAGCCGGGTACTGCAGCTGGGTTTGCCGGGCTACCTGATTCACGGCACGAACAAGCCCGCCGGCGTCGGCATGCGGGTGAGCCACGGTTGCGTGCGGCTCTACCCGGAAGACATTGAATTCCTTTACGACCGGGTTCCCGTGGGGACGCCGGTCAATATCGTGAATCAGCCGCTGCTGTTGGGGCGCAGCGGCAATGAACTGTTGCTCGAGGCCCATCCGGCGCTGGCCGAAGACGAGCGCGACTGGCTGGCCGAACTGGATCAGCGCGTGGTGACCCGGGCCGGCGAGATGCCCAATGGCGCCGCCGACGTTGATCAATCCCGGCTGGTTGTGATTGCAGAGGACCATCGCGGGTTCCCCGTGTCGATACTGGCCGGTGATGATGGCGTTGCAGCGGCGCTGGCCCAGGCGCGGCGAGTCGAGAATGTGATCGTGCACGATCCCGTGGAACAAGTCGCCGACACCGCCACCGACTGAAGCACGTCTTCGCGAGAATCCTGACTCCGCGGCGCTTAGCCTGCTAGAATTTCCCCAGGGTTGTTGTTGGCGGTGGGCCGAAATGTCGGACACTGCATCGAGCGGTATATTGGTGGTTGAGGATGCGTCCTCTGACGTTCCCACGTTGCTGGGCAGGGAAACTGTCGCCGCCTTCATTGGCCCCGCGCCTCGCGGGCCAGTGGACATGCCGGTGGCAGTGCGCAGTGTGGCCGAATATCTGAAGCGTTTCGGTTCGCCTGACAAAGACAGCCGTCTCCAGCATTATCTTGAGCGCTATTTCGGCAACGGCGGGACGATGGCCATTGTCGTGCGTGTCTGCCATTCCTCGCGCCGTAACCAGATACACCTGCCCGCCAGCGGTAGCACGCTCGTGCTGGAAGCACTGCACCCCGGGCCGCTCGAGTATTTGCGGGCATCTGTCGACTACGATGGCATTCCCGCCGACGCGGGCGCGCACTTCAATCTGACAGTGCACCGTCTCGACGGCGGCAACAAGGCAGCCGTCGTGGAGCAGGAGATCTATCCGGAGGTGTCCGCCCACGCCAGCGATCCGGACTACGTGGGCGACGCGTTGCTGCGCTCGTCACTCGTGCGCCTGCGCGAAAACGGTACGCATCAGCGTCCGCTCCCGACGGTGGGTCCGGGGGCGCTGATGAACCCCGACTACGTTTACGCAGACGGCACGCGCCTGCCGGCGGAAATGTTGTCCGACTATGACCTGATCGGTTCGCCGCGAGAAGGCACGGGTCTCTATGCGCTGGAGCAGATCGCGCGCCTGGACCTGCTTTGCATCCTGCCGCCTGCGCCCGGTCTGAGCCTCGGCCCGGTGGCTCGATTCGCCGCCGAGCGTTATTGCCGCCGCCGCCAGGCCCTGCTGCTGGTCGAGCCGCCCGGCCACTGGCAGCTGGCCCGTGACGTGATCGCCGACAGACAACGGGGCCAGTTTGCGAGTCCGAACGTGGTGACGTGTTTTCCGTTGCCCGGAGACAGCAGCGTGCTGGGCGCCCTCGCGGGGGCCCTGGCAGCCCGGGACCAGGACCACGGTGCGTGGTCGCTGCCGGCGTCTGCGCCGTTGCGCCTGCGCTGTCACTGGCGCGCGCACCTAGAGCTTTCACCCAGAGAGATTTCGGCACTGATACGAGCCGGTGTGAACCCCCTGACCGCCGCCGCCCCGGGTTGGGTTGATTTGCACGGTGGCGTGACCACGGCCCGCGGCTCCGGGCTGGCACCGGAATGGTGTGCGCTACGCTGGCGCCGCACCGCGCTGTTTGTGGTGTCGGGCATGGTGCAGAACTGCCGCTGGATGTTATTTCGCCGTGAGGCGGCCTCCGGGATTGCTGACTTGCGTGCCCAGCTTGAGGCTTTTCTCAACGCGTTGCAGGCTAACGGTGCGCTGGCGGGTGTCAGCGCCAAGGAAGGCTGGTTTCTGCACACACCCAGGATCCGCGGCGACGAACTGGAAATCGAGTTCGGTATCGCGCTAAGGCGCCCGGGTGAGTTTCTGCATTTCCGGGTGATTCAGCACGGCAGCGAAGCGGACGTCCGCGAGCTTGGCTGGCAGCCGACACTGGCAGTTGCGATCTGACCCGGGGTTAGCAGCATGACGCTGCTGTACTTCGCCTACGGATCGAACATGCACGCCGGGCGTCTGCGCGCCCGCGTTAATTCCGCGGTTCCGCTGGGCGTGGCCCGATTGCCGGAACATGAGCTCGCGTTTCACAAACGCGGCGCAGATGGTTCCGGCAAGGCCAACATCGTTCCCGTGCCAGGCATTGAGGTCTGGGGGGTTATCTACTCCGTCAGCGTTGCCCATGTTGCAGTGCTGGATGCAATCGAGGGGCCGGGCTATGCGCGCTCTGAACTGTGCGTGATCGGGGAAGACAGCGGCGACAAGGTTTCAGTTTTTTCTTACCAGGCGCGGGCCGGTGCAATCGTTCCGGCTCTTAAGCCATTCAACTGGTACCTGGATTTCCTGTTGCACGGTGCCGCCCATCACGGACTGCCAGCTCAGTATGTCGCGCAGTTGCAGCGTGTTGGAGCCATTGCCGACAGTGACGCTGAGCGCGCGCTGCGCGAGAACGCCCTGCTGTATCGACCTTAGCCAGCAGGTCATGCCGTCTGTAATATCCGCCCTGTGGTCGCCCGCCGTTGCATGATCGGTTGCGTGACACAGATCACGCGTGAACCGGTCGCTAATAGGTTATTAAGTTAATGACTATGAGCGCCGATTACGCGACAGCGGACGGGCTCCAGCCCGTCGCCAGCCTCACGGAGTTCTTTCGCGATTCCGTAGACGCCGCTATGGCGGCGAATCGCGTCGTGCTCGACACCCAGACATCACACTACGTTGTCAATCTCCTGACGCTATTTGCACGCTCCGAAGATTTCTACGATGCGGGCCCTGAAGGACCGGAGCTACGACCCCTGGCGCTGATGCTGGCCGACGCCGTTGAAGCCCGGACAGAGGAAGAGCATCGCTTCGCCCTGCAGCGCGTCGGTGACGTGGCGTTGTTCGTAGCCGGCTTTTTCGATGACTTTCTGCGGCGCGCGCCTGTGGATGTGGGCTACTACGTGAAGATGGGCGGCGGCGCGTACAGTACATTGGCGGGTAGCATTCGAGGCACCTTGCGCGGCCGGGTGATGAGCGACGTATTCGAGGAACTCGGCGCCAAGTTCACTAACATGGTAGATGTGCTCAACGAGGTTCGTGATTCGGCGCGGGGCCACGATGTGGAAGACGCGTTGCGCTGGTATGAAGCGTGGGTGCGCACTGGCAGCCCGCGTGCTGCGCGCTTGCTTCGCGAGCTGGGAATCGAACCGCTGGAATCAGCGCGCAACCGGCACGAGCATTGATGAGCCCATCATGCTCCGCAATCTGCAGACACTTCTGGCCCAGCTCTACCGAATCGAGCCGCCTGCCGACGTTCGTGACTACCTGATCACGGATGCTCGCCAGGCCAGGGCCCTGGAGGGAGAGGGCGGCCGAGACACCGATGAAAAGCTGCTGCTGGCCGAAGACCAGGACGAACTGCACCTGGCGCTATACCTTGACGCCGAACTCCTTGACCGCCTGGCCTCCCGGGATCCTTTCGAATACCTGGATGCCGACAATTTTGAGGATTTCTGCAAGGTGGTTGAAGGGCTCAGTCACTTCAACTACCTGACCTGGAATGCCAGCGCGGACCGCCGGGTCACGCTGCTGGAACTCGAACTGCAGGCGGAAATCGACAAGTACATGGGCGCCCGCACTCTCGCTAGCCATCAGGCGCGCCCGGAACTCGAGGGTACACTCTTCGCCGTGCTGTTCGAATCACCGCGTTTTCACGCCACGCTGTCCGCAGCAGAACACGAGCGCTACTCGTACGCTGCGCGTTTTGCCGGCTGGTATTGTCGCAGCCTGGAAGCCCGATATGCGTGCGGGTTGCCAGGCGGCGAAATGCTGCAGGAACTGCGTAATTTCTATCGCCTGTCCCAGCCGGCCAAGCTGAGCCACATTCACAGCGCTGCCTACGCCTGAGTCCGGGTGCCCGTGGCAATGCCACGGATGATGTTCTACAGTCGGGCCCCTCTCAAAAACACCTCTACCAGTGGAGACACCCATGGGCCTTCGCCGTCCGTTCTTTGCCGTTTTTCTGACCGTCGCCGTTGCCGCTTGCGGTGGACCGGAGCAAGCGAGTGCCCCCGCCGAAACCGCTGCGGCACCGGCCGCACCGGTGGTTGTCGCCGCGCCTGAAGTCGCCGGATCGAGGCTGGCCGACATTGCGGCCGGCGAGCATCGCAGCGAAGAAAACCGCGCCCGCAACGCTTCCCGTCACCCGGTGGAAACGCTGGAGTTCTTCGGGCTCGAGCCGGACATGACGGTGGTGGAAATCTGGCCCAGCGGGGGCTGGTACACCGAAGTGATTGCGCCGTACGTGAATGACCAGGGCAAATATATCGCCGCGCACTGGGACCCGGAAGACGAACGGGAATTTGTGCGTAACGGGGTCAAGGGTTTCACCGACAAACTGGCGGAACGACCAGACCTCTATGGCAACGTCGAAATGGGCGTGCTGATGCCACCGGAGAAGTGGGACTTTGCGCCGGAAGCGTCCGTGGACATGATCGTGACCTTTCGCAACATTCATAACTGGATGCCACGCGGCTATACCGAAGACATGTTCGCGCAGTTCTACAAGACGTTGAAACCAGGCGGCGTGCTCGGCGTCGTGGAACACCGCGGTAATCCGGATGTGGAACAGGACCCGAACGCAGCCTCCGGCTATGTGAACGAGGCCTATGCGGTTCAACTGGCGGAAGCCGCCGGCTTCGAGCTGGAAGGGAAATCCGAAATCAACGCGAACCCGGCAGATACCAAAGACTATGACACCGGTGTCTGGACGCTGCCGCCGACGCTGCGCAAGAAAGACGAAGACCGCGCCAAGTACCTGGCCATCGGCGAGAGCGACCGCCTTACGCTGAAGTTCAGAAAGCCCGCCGCCTGACGGGAGGGCCACAAGGCCTGTTGGTGCGGAAACCGGGCCGTTCCGTCCTGCTGCAGGGCTCTAGGATCGGCAGGCACAATCCGCCGCCGATATCTGTCGCATGCGCCCGCGCAGTGGGGTAGAGTATTTGACGTCCTCACGCGGGTGGTTCGTTGTTGGCCCCGCGTATCTCTGATGAAAGGAGGTAATCTACCGTGGACGTGCAAGAGACTGCTAAGCAGGCCGCCCAGGCCAAGGCCGCGAAGGCCGCGAAGGCCGCCCAGGCTGCGAAGGCGGCCAGAAAACCGCAAAGTGAACCAAAGCTTTCGGAAATCAGCGTTAAGCCCACTGGTGCCCGCACCAAAGGGGCTGGCGCTGCAGCCAGACTCAAGCAGGCTGCCGGCCCGATCTCAGTCGAACAGCGCCGTCAGCAGATCGCTGAAGCGGCCTATTTTCGGGCTGTGAGTCGAGGCTTTGAAGGGGGCGACCCGGTTGCGGATTGGCTCGATGCGGAACGCGAGGTCGATTCGTTCCTGGGTAAAACCGCCGACTGAGCCTCCGTCGCCGACGCTGCAGCGTGTTGGCCATTTATCGCCCCGGCAGTCACCTCGCCGGCGCGCGGTGTTTCGCTGGGCAGCATCATGGGTGTCAATGCCGTCCTCCTCGACATTGCCGGAGTGCTCCACGACGGGCGCGCGCCCTACGCGGGTGCGATAGACGCCATCGAACGCCTGGCGACGGCGGGTATCCGGTTGCGATTCGTTACCAACACCAGCCGCCGGACTCGCGCGAGCACCGTGGCGCGCCTTTGCAGCATGGGTTTCGCCGTGACGGCGGAGCAGGTTTTCACCGCGCCCCTGGCCGCCCGGGCGTACCTCGAGCAAGCGGGCCTGCGGCCGCTGCTCATCATCCACCCTGACCTGGCACCGGATTTCGCCGGGCTGGAGACCCGCGACCCGAATGCGGTGTTTCTCGCGGATGCAGCGGAGTATTGCGGGTACGCGGCGCTGGATCAGGCCTTTGGTCTGATGAGTGACGGCGCGCCGCTGATCGCGGTGGGCCGGAATCGCTACTTTCGCGAGGGCGGTGAACTGCATCTCGACGCCGGTGCCTTCGTTGCCGCCCTGGAATACGCGTCCGGCCAGCGGGCCATTGTGGCCGGCAAGCCTTCGCCGGCCTTCTTTCGCGCCGTGCTCGACGATCTCGGCGTCGGCGCCGCCGATGCGGTCATGGTTGGCGACGATGTGGAGGCCGACGTCATCGGCGCGCGGGACAACGGCTTGGCGGCCTGGCTGGTGCAGACCGGCAAATACCGGGCCGGTGACGAGGGCCGGCTCGCCGGGTGCGGCGGCCGGGTTGCGGCAGATCTGGCGGCAGCGGTGGACCGCATCCTGGGTGGATGAGTGCTGCGGTGAATCGAAGCGGGATACGCGCATGCGCTGACGGGTGGTGATTGGATTGCGTACTTTTACGAATGCCGCTGTGGAACCATGTTAGCAATAATGAATCTAATGTAATTGAAAACGGGGTCGGGTTACCCCAACGCGATATGTTTAGGGGGTTAGTTGTCATGGCCGCACTTTTTCTCGGGTCTGCGGCCCCTGCGGACGAATTTGATGTGGTTGCCGCCGAAGACGTCCAGTATCGGGAAGCACGTGAAGAACTGGTAAAAGTCATCGAAAGGCGGGTGGTGGAGGCCCGCGCCTACCTGCGCAAAAGTGAACTGGACCCGCGGGTCATGGCAGCCATGGCTGCCGTGCGTCGCCAGGAGTTTGTGCCGGAGGATCTGCGCTTTGCCGCCTACGAGAATCGACCGTTGCCCATCGGCCAGGGCCAGACCATTTCGCAGCCGTCCCTGGTGGCGATGATGACAGACCTGCTGGAGTTGCCCGAAGACTGCAGGGTGCTCGAGGTCGGCACCGGGTCCGGGTATCAGGCTGCGGTGCTGGCGAACTTCTGCACCGATATTTACACCATTGAGATCGTCGAGGAACTGGGCCTGCAGGCCCGCGAGACCCTGGCTGAACAGGGCTACGACAACGTGCACGTGCGTATCGGCGACGGCTTCGCCGGCTGGCCGGAGCACGGGCCGTTTGACGGCGTGATCGTGACGGCGGCCGCGGACGAGCCGCCTCCGCCGCTGGTCGAGCAGCTCAAGCCGGACGGGCTGATGGTGATTCCGCTGCGCCAGGAGTCGGGCTACGAAGAGTTGGTGGTCATCCGCAAGCACTCCGACGGTACTTTGCGCGAGCGGGTCATATTTCCGGTGCGTTTCGTACCGTTCACGCGCGACCGGGACTAAGGCTCAGGACGCAGCCTGCCGCCTGAGCTGCCAGGCCGAGGCCAACACGGCCAGGCCAATCAGCGCGATGGCCGCGAAAGCAGCCAGCGGTCTTTCCCGCAACGCCAGTATCAGCACCGCGCCACTCGCACCCGTGAACAGCAGGGGTGGCAGCGGGTAGGCCCAGGTGCGCCACGGCCGGGGCAACCGTGGTTCGGTGAGCCGCAATACGATCACCCCGAGGGCCGTCAGCCCGGCAAATACCGTGAGCGTGAAACCGGCGAAGGTCAGCACCGCTTCGAAAGACCCGGTGGCCAGGAAAATCAGCGCGATCGCGACTTGCAGCAATATCGCGCGGGCCGGCGCGCCGTGCGAGGTCGGCTGCGCCAGCGGCCGCAGCAACGGGATGTCCTCGCCGGCCGTCTGCAGCACGCGCGGCCCGGCCAGCACCATGGCGCTGATCGTGGAAACCAGCAACAGGCACAGCATGCCACTCATCACAGCTCCACCCGTGGCCCCGAATATGCGCGCGGCGGATAACGCACCGATTTCCACGGTTCCCGCGAGAGCCTGCAGCGGCACGGTGCGCAAAAACACGTAGTTCAGCAACAGGTAGGCCACGGTGACGATAGCCGTGCCGTGCAGCAGTGCCAGTGGCAGCACGCGCTGCGGACGGCGTATTTCACTGGCCACGTAGGCTGCGGCATTCCAGCCGGAGTACGCGTAGAACACAAAGACCAGTGCCAGCGACAGCGCAGGGCCGGAGGGCGCAGCTGTTGCCGCGCTGGTTGCGCCGGCGGGAAGCGGCGGTGCCGACAGGCCGGCCACGACAAACACTGTAATCAGCGCGAGTTTCAGCGCCGTGCTTAGCAGCTGGAAACGCTGGCCAATACGCACGTCGACCAGGTGAAAAAGCATGATGACTAACAGCGCCGCTGCCCCGGTCCAGGCCGGGCTCACGGGGAAAATGGTGGCCGCATAGCGGCCCAGGGCCATCGCGGCCAGGGCCATCGGCGCGGCGAAACCCACCGTCACCGAAACCAGCCCGGCGGCCAGGCCGAGCACCGGGTGATAAATGCGGCCAAGAAAATGGTATTCGCCGCCGGAGCGCGGCAGGGCGGCACCCAGTTCCGCGTAACAAAGGGCGCCACAGAAGGCGACCAGGCCGCCCGCCAGCCATATGCCGAGGAGCCAGGCGGGGTCCGGCACCAGTTCGGCCTGCAGACCCAGCGTCGTAAACACCCCGGTACCCACCATATTGGCCACCACGATGGCGGTCGCTGAGAAGTACCCCAGTACCTGCGAATTGCCGTCTGATCCGTTGCTGGCCACTGGTTGATTATCATTCGGTCCGGGGGTCTGTGCCTGCCCTCTGCAACCACTGGCCGCCCCGGCCTTCGGTGGGTAGGTAGATGCCCGTATATCTGCTGCGGGGCAGGATGCCTAAAAACGTAGCTGTGCAGCTGGCCAGAGTCGCGGCGCTTGGCCGTGACAGCGTTATCACTACAGGAGAATCAGCATGCCGATGGAGATTGCCTTCGAGGTACCAGATGCGGATCTGGAGCGATTCGCCGCGATGGCTCAGCGGGTGAAATCCAAGATGCCACCCGATTCGGACCCCAGGACGCTCGCCGAGCTGGTGCGGGTAAAGCTCGCAGGCGCGCGCAGTTCCGGCCAATGTCCCGCCTTTATCCTCGAACGCATCCAGCGCCTTGAACAGCTCGCCGATATGATCGAGGACGAAGAGTGGGAACTGAAGGGTGAAGATCTGACCCGCGTGCAGGGCGCGCTGTTCTATTTTGCCGAAGCGGCAGACATTATTCCTGATCGCGTACCTGTGCTGGGCTTTCTGGATGACGCTGTGATGGTGGAGTTGACGCTGCAGGACTTCGAGCCCGAGTTGACGGCTTACCACAAGTTCTGCGGTTTCCGGACCGCAGAGAAGGAGCGCCGGGCAGAACACGGCAGCGCCGAAACGGTGACCAGGGAAGACTGGCTGGCGGACCAGCGAGCGCTGCTGCATCGACAGATGCGCGAGCGGCGCAGAGTTGGCGTGGACGCGCCAGGTGGCTGGAAGGTTACGCTGTGGTGAACCGGCGCTGAGGGCGATTTTTGCCTGCGCCATCCGGCACCATGTTGCTGAATCTGTTCAACGCGGGTGTGGCGACGTTGCTGGCCACCCTGGTCGTTTTGTACTGGGTGCGCTTTCGCGGCCAGGACCCCGAGGTTTACGTACCCGCCGCGGCATGGATTCGCGCGGGTATCTATTTCTGCTGCTGTTTCCTGCTGTGCTGGCTGACCGGTGCGCAGGCCATGATCCTGCAAAGCCCGTTCGCCACGCCGGCACAGTTGGGCAATCCCGCGTGGATCGTGGCGACCGTTGGTATCACTCTGCTGATCTTCATCGCGTACTGGGGAGTCTGGGGACGCTATACGCTGCGCTTCGAGCGGCGCCTGCACCTGGCGACGCAGCTTCCTTTCGGCCTGGTCTGGGGTGCGAGTGCCGCGCAGGTCATTCTGACCGTGTGGCATGTCTGCCAGACCATCGGCCCGGAGTGGCCGGACTGGCAGGTCTGGATTGCCACCTGGTTCATCGCCGGCAGCTGGCACTGGTGGTTCCATGACTTCTACTGGGACCTGTATGTTGCGCCGGAACACGACACGCCCTTTTCCATCGTGCTGAAGACCGCACTGCTGCATATCCCGCAGACAGCCCTGTGCACGCTGTACCTGACCATATTCGGCAACGTGTGGATCCTGATTGGGCTGCAGACAATCGCGCTGCTGGCTGCTGCCATCTTCATGCGCTTGCCGCCGTGGTGGTCGACGGAGGCCACGCCACCGGCGCGCCATCACCCGTTCATCCTGGGCCTGGCGCGCGGCGGCGGCTATTTATCGCCCGACCCGGTGAACGATCGCTACCTTAAGGCCGCGCACTCGCCGCCGCGAAACACGGTATTCTGACCTTCGGCTCCAGGTTCAGCTACGGTATTCGGATGTCGTGACAGAACAGGGCTTCAGCGACCACTTTGCATCATGGGCCGCCGCCTATACTGCGGCCCCTTGCATGACTATGCCGTTGCCTCGGCCGGATAGATCATTTCGCCCCCCAGCCATATCGCCACTTGCATGCAGGCGTGGCAGACGCTGAGTTCCATGCCAGCAACAAACACGTCCGACTGGATCGGCGCCCAGCGGTCGAGAAACACCTCACCTTTGTTGACCCTGTTCCAGTAAGCCACCTTTTGTTCGCGGACCTCTGGCGGCAGCTGCGGGTTACGAGCGAGCACTTCAAGGTCTGCACCGCGGATACGCAGCGGCACGCCCGCCGGATTGCTGATCCGGTCGGCGTAACAGTTGAACCAGGCCTGGTCCGCCAGCTCCTTGCAGCCGGGACAGGTGAACCTGGCTAGTTGATGCGATGGCTTGGTCATTCGCGCGATGAGGGTATTTCAGACCGCTGGGTAAGCTGAACGGTGCCGAGTGTAATCCAGCCGGAGATATCCGGCACGGACCGGCGACATGCGAGTCCACCCGCCTGTGACAGGTATTCCGGCTCAATCAGGACCAGCCCCGGATTGAAGGTGCGCAGACGAAACAATGCAGTTGTTAACGAATCCGCTGCATAATGGGTTTGAACGATTAGCTATAAGGAGCGAAGGTCATGTCCAAAGAACACAGGACGAGCAGGGAAAGCAAAAAGCCACCCGCGATGACTCCAAAAGAACGGAAAGCGGCGAAGAAGTCCAAAAAGGAAGCCAGAAAGTCTCAGCATCAGTGAGGTACGTGCGATCAAACAGGCCGGCCGAGTGAACGCTGGGCGTCCAGGGCGCACGTTCACGGACGGGGCGGGTCGACGCAGAATGCCGGTGATAAATGGATCCGTCCAGAATGGTCCGGGTAGTATTGTTTCGGTCAGGTTCGGGAATTGAAGGTCGCCTGGACCACTATTTTTCTTGCTACCCTCGCATGGTCTGGCGTAAATCCGAAGGATTACCTGACCTGGGCCCTGGAGGTTTCGCCCGCAGTCATTGCCTTTATCGTCCTGGCTGTGACATACCGCAGGTTTCCGCTTACGCCAATTATTTATGCGCTGATTCTTGTCCACTGCATCGTCCTGATGGTGGGCGGGCACTATACCTATGCCGAAGTGCCTTGGTTTGAACCCTCCAATTCAACGCTGGGTTTGGAAAGAAACAACTTCGACAAGCTCGGTCATTTCCTGCAGGGTTTCGTTCCGGCCCTCGTCGCGAGGGAAATACTGATCAGGAAAGCTATCGTGGCGTCGGTAACATGGCGCAATTTTTTTATTGTCTGTTTCTGCCTTGCCTTTAGTGCCTTATACGAGCTTATCGAATGGGCGGTAGCCGTCGTTTCTGATACCGCGGCAGAAGCGTTCCTGGGAACCCAGGGTTATGTTTGGGACACGCAGTCCGACATGGCTTACGCCCTGGTTGGCGCCGTTGCGGCGCTGGCGCTGCTCGGGCCTGTCCACGATCGCCAGATTCAGAAATTGGCTGGTCAAAGCGTCGGACCGACGCCTCGCAAACCTGGCGGCAGCGGATGAATTAAGGCCCGACGCTCAGTCAGCTCACAGCAGCTGGGCCTGCTGCGGTACGGGCCACGGCGAGAGTGGAGGGAGTTCTGCCATGCCCGGTTGGGCCTGCAAAGTGCGGTGAAACTCCTCGGCGAGTTCCGGGCAGTGCAGGTTGTTCGGGCAATGAATCATCATGAAGACGTCGTGGCCGGCATCGAGCCAGGCAGCGGTTCTGGTTGCCCATTCATCCAGGTATTCGTCATTGGCGGAGAAATCCGGGTGCAGGATCAGCCGGACGAAGGCCAGGCCGTTGCACACCTCGGTCAGCACGGGCAGATCCGGCTTCTTGTGCAGGGCTGCCAGCACTTCCGGGTGGCTGCGGTCGCCCAGGTAGAGCGGCCGCGTGTCCATCACCACGCGACCGGCATTGTGCTCGTCCAGCAGATCCTCCAGCAGCTCCGGTTGCTCGAAAAAGGCCGGGTGGCGAACTTCCAGGGCGAATCGAAACGCGGCCGGCAGGTGGGACAACAGCTCGCGAACCTGGGGCAACTGGGAGGGTCCCACGGTGGCCGGAAACTGCACCAGCAAGGGCCCCAGGTTGTCGTCCAAGGGCTCGACGGCACGCAGAAAGGCGCCCAGGACATCGGCATCGGGCCGGCGTTCGTGAGTGACTTCGCGCGGCAGTTTGAAGCAGAACTGAAAATCCGTGCCGGCAACATCGGCGTGCCATCGCGACACCTGGCCCCGGTCAGGCACACGGTAGAAGCTGGTGTTGCCCTCCACCGTGTTGAACACGCGCGCATAGCCGGCCAGTTGCGACGGCTTCGCGGCAAAATATCGGTCCCGCCAGCCGGGGAAACCCCAGGCGGGCAGGCCGAGCTGGTACTGGCCAGAAATCGCCATATCCGGTGGCTCAGCTTGACGGGGCTGCGAGATCTGACAGTCAGCATACACCCACGGCGGGTGAGTGCAGTTACCCGGGTCAATTCGGCCCCGGCCGGGTGAGGTGAATGCTGCGCGCCCGGACTCAGTCCTCGCCATACAGCCGGCGGACTTCGGTGTCGCAGGCCTCGAGGATTTTTGCCCGCTTCGGTTTCAGCGTCGGCGTCAACAGGCCGGATTCCACCGTCCAGGGTTCCTCCAGCACGGCCAGGCGGGGAATCCTCGCGTAGCCGGGAAAGTCTTTCAGCTTGGCGCCAATACGCGCGACCAGGATTTTCTTCAGGCGCGGGCTGTCTTTCTCGGTGCTCAGATCGGCCAGGCCTTCCGTCCTGGCCAGTTTCTCGTATTCCTCCGGCTCGAGCACGACCAGGGCGCCAAGGTTCGGCTTGCCTTCGCCGATGACCAGCACCTGGTGGAACAACTCGTCCGTGCCGATGGCCAATTCCATATCGCCGGGAGGCACTTTTTCGCCGTTGCCCAGCACGATGATTTCCTTGATGCGCCCGGTAATGAAGACATGGCCCTCGTCGATGCGCGCGCAGTCGCCGGTGTGAAACCAGCCTTGATCGTCGATGCACTGAGCAGTGGCTTCCGGGTTATTCCAGTAGCCCACCATCACGCTGGGTCCGCGCGTCAGCAGTTCGTCCTTGTCGGCGATCTTGACTTCGACATCCGCCAGCGGTTGACCCACGCTTTCCGGAATATTTGCTTCAAAAGAGTTGACGGCTACCACGGGTGAGGTCTCGGTAGAGCCGTAACCCTGCAGAATCGTGATTCCGGAACCGATGAAAAACTTCGCAACCTCCGGGGCAATGGCCGCACCGCCGGCCACTGCGCAGCGCAGGTTGCCGCCAAAGGCCTGGCGCACCTTCGGGCCGATCACTCGGTCCAGTTGCTTCCGCAAGGTCAGCGCAGGCTTCCAGCGGCCGCGGCCCTGTTCATAGAGAAAGTTATCCCAGCCGGTCTTGATGGCCTGCGAGACAATGGCACGCTTCAGGGAAGACTGCTTGGCCACCTGCTCCTGCACCTTGGCGTAGATGCGATCGAAGACACGCGGCACGCTGATAATCACCGTCGGCTTGACCAGCTCGAAGTCCTTGGCAAGAAATTTCGCCGAGCGTGCGAAGGCCACGGTGGCACCGGAGGCGATGGGCAGGTACAGGCCACCCGTGCGTTCCAGCATGTGGGACAGGGGCAGGAAAGACAGGAACAGGTCGTTCGGGTAGGCCTGCACTCTCTCCAGCACGCCGAGCACGTTCGCCAGGATGTTGCGGTGACTCAGCATGACGCCCTTCGGTCGGCCCGTCGTGCCAGAGGTGTAGACGATAGACGCCAGTGCCGCACCGCCGGGGGCCTCTACCTGCACGTCACCGGCCACTGTCGGCAACCAGTCGTCGGCCGCCACGGGCTGCAGTCCGCCAGGCAGTGCTGCAGCGGGCTCCAGGCTGACCACCCGGTGCAGCTGCGCCAGCATGGCCTCCGCCTCGGCCAGCGGCTGCCATTGCTCGTTGTTACCCACCAGCAGGAAGCGAGCGCCGCAATCCTGGAGGATCAACGCCATGTTGTCGGGCCGGTCGTTCACATACAGCGGCACGACCACCAGCCCCAACCCCTGGGAGGCCATGTCGAAGGCGGCCCAGTCGCGGCCGTTCTGCAGCATCACGGCGACGCGGTCGCCGGCCTTCAGGCCTTCTGCGGCCAGGGCCTGTTGCCAGCAGCTGACCCGGTTGGCGAACTGCCGCCAGGTCCACGGCACCCAGTCGCGGGCCGCTTTCTCATACTGGCGATAGGCCACGTCGTCGGGATCCCGCGCCAGTCGCCCGAGCAACAGCTCTACCAGGTTGCGGTCGTAGTCGATCCGGATGATGTCCTGGCTACCTGACACCTGCCTGCCTTGTCGTTGGTATGCGTTTGCTGAAGGCATAACCATACGACAAGTTACCGGCGGTGTGCGGGTGGCCTGCGTGAACGACCTGGGCCAGCAACAGCAGCAGGAACCCCCGCATGAATACAGCAGGTTGCAGTGAGCGGCGCCTGAGCCCCTGACTATTCAGGGGCCGCCAGCAGGTCGTCCAGGCGGCGCGTGAACTGTTCGGCTTTGAAGCTGGGCAATACGTAGATCCAGCCGTTCAGGCGCGCATTGATAGTGTCTGCTTCTTCTTGCAACAGGGCCAGCGCTTCGGCATCGGTCGGGCCGTCGCCGTCAGTGGCGTCATCATCGCCCCGGTTTGCGTCAGCGTCATCCCTCGCCGCGCCGGCCTCAGGATCCGGGACCGTTACCGTGGCCGAGAACGCTTGAACGCTGCGGTCCCCTGGCTGCCATGTGCGCACTTCCACGATCAGGCCGTCGAAAGTCTCGTAGCTGGCGACAGTGGGTTCGTTGCCGCCAGCATCGAAACCCTGGGCAGGTTCCACAGCGTCGAGATTCAGTCCGGCCAGCGCGGCGCCGATGGCGTTGGCGACACCGTCGTAGGTCAGGCTGCGGCCGTCCGGCACGTCGGCCACTGTGTAATTCGTAGATTCGCTACGCGGCTTCGCAATGGCGAGAATCTCGCCGTCGGGATGGCGAATCTGTACCGAGCGAACCCGCGTGGACGGCAGGTCGATAATCTTGGTGTCGAGCCAGTCTGCTGCGCTGCTGCCCGGGTCGAGGCTGGCGGTGACGAGATAGCTCTGCGCCTCACCCGCCCGGCGCACATAGGCCAGGCTGCCGCCGCCCTCGTCGGTGCGGCCAACAATTATCCTGGCGCTGTAGTCAGGTGCCTCGATGTCCAGTTCCCTGCCCGTGGCCTCGGCATCGGCAATGTCACGCACGCCGAGGCGATCGTAGAACTCCGCGTTGGCGGTCTTGGACTCGAAAATCTGTGCCTCGGCCAGGCCCAGCAGGTTCTGGCGAACACGCGCAAAATTGGCGGGGTAGTCGTCACGGTCGGTCACGACCCAACCGCCCTCGGTCCTGCGCAAGCTTGCCACGGTGTCGTTGCCGGCACGCCGCACCGTCACGCTGGTGACGCTGTTCAGGGCTGTCGCCAACCCGGGCATCAACGGGTCGCCTTCGCCCAGGCTGGCCGGATCCTCCTGGCTGAGCAGCCATGCGGTGAGTGCCACCAGGCCAAGGGCCACAAACAGGATGAGCAGGTTGCGCTGGTTCATGCCGGGTGCCTCCTCACGCGCGCCGCTGGCGGCGCAGCACCAGCAGGGCCAGGCCGAGCAGCGCGATCAGGGCGGGTACGAGGAATATGTTGGTGACCTTCAGCCGCATGCCCAGATCTTCGATACTCTGGTCCAGGTCGCGCTGCACCTGGCGTAGCTCCTTGCGGATGCGCAGTCGTTCGTCCTGGAAGCGGTCGATCTCCTGTTGCTGTTCCGGGCTCAGCAACAGGTTGCTGCCGTCCTGGCGTTCGGCCTGCAGCTCGGCGAGCTTCGCTTCCAGCGCGCTCAGCTCCTGGGTCAGTTGCTGTTCGGTAATGCGGAGCCGCGCTTCGGCGTCGCGGCGCAGGTCCTGCACCCGCGTGAAGGGCCGGGTATAGGTAGCCCGGCCGCGGATGCTGATCAGGTCGTTGCTGCCGGTCAGGTTGTCCAGCGCGTTGACCGTGAAGTCGCCGTTGCCTGCAAAGGCCGTGGTCAGCGGCTGGCCGAGAAAGTTTCGCAGCTGCACCCACAGCCGGTCCGTCAGCAGGTCTGTATCGGCCACCAGCACCACGTTGATAGGACCGTCCGATTGCGCGAGATGCGTGCCGGTATCCACCGTCGTGCCGCTCTCCGGCAGCGGCGGCGGGCCGTCGGGGAAAGCGCTCGGGACCTCGCCCTGTAGCCGTGCGGCGAGCAGGTAAGGTTCGCCGGTGGGCTGGAAATTTGTCCGCAGGGTCTCCGGGTCCTGCACAAAGGCCAGTTCTTCGGCCTGCAGCGTGCCGGCCAGGTCACTGGATTCGATGAGCGGCGTTACAGCAACGCTCGCGTCTTCGCTGACCTCAATGTAGCCGGGAAATCCCAGGTTCAGGTTGCGTATGCCGGCGGTAACCACGTCATCCGGATCGATACCGTTCTGATCAATGCCAAGCAAGGGAAGGTAGCGCACCGGACGGTTGCCCAGGCCGGTGACCGTCAGCGCGTAGCGGTCGTCACCGACGACCAGGCCGGGCGGAATCGACACGCCCCACGGCGTCAGCAGGCGATTCAGATCGGATGCGCCGCCACCCGGCTGGCTCATGCCGGGCACCGGCGGCGGTTGCGAGTCGGCCTGGGCGTAGGGGTCGACGAACAGCAACGCGCGGCCGCCGCGCATAATGAACTGGTCGATGGCATACAGCGTGCTGTCACCCAGGTCTTTCGGGTGCACGATCATCAGCACGTCTATGTCGGCATCGATGCTGTCCGTGCCCGCCGGTAGCGTGCGTAGCTCGAACAACTGCTGCACCTGCTGAGTAATAACCCAGGGCTGGCGGAGTTGCTGCGTGGCCTGGTCGAAACCGGCCGTCATCTGCAAAGGTGTCAGCAGGCCAATTACCGGCTTGCTGATCGCGGACAGCGTCTGCAAGAGCTTGGCGAGTTCGTATTCCAGGAAGGCTTCATTCGTAGGGTCAAGGAAGGCGATGATTTCTTCATCGCCGATGCTGTTGGTGCCGGCAATGCCCATGAATACCGGGTCGGAACCCAGGGCCAGTTCCACACTCTGCAGGCCGAACTCCGACGCGCGGTCTTCTTCCTCCGAGAAAGGCAGCGGGTCGATGAAGCGAATATTCACGCGCCCGTTGGCATTTTGCTCGAACTCTTCCAGCATCTCGCGCACGCGGCTGGCGTAGGTGCGCAGTTGCGGAATATCCGCCGTAGCCCGCTCCGAGAAGAAGAAGTAAAGATTGATGGTCTCCGGGATGTCTTCGAGGATCGCGTAGGTGCCATCCGACAGGGTGTAGAGTCGATTCTCCGTCAGGTCGAGGCGTATGCCGCGCAGCGCGGCGTTGGCTGCCACCACTGCCACGATGAACAGTCCGGCCAGGATCAGTAGCCCGAAACGTCCCCGGGTATCGCGTGCGCTCATCATCAGTCAGCCTTTTTCATTTCCAGCACGATGCTGGTGGCATACAGCCACGCGGTGATCACCAGCAGGAAATACACTACGTCGCGCAAGTCGATTACACCTTTACTCAGTGCGTTGAAATGCGTCAGGAAACTCAGGCCCGCAATGGTGTCGACGATGGCCTGCGGGGCGCCGGCGAAGAAGTCGAGCACCAGCGGGAAACCACTCAGCAGGAATAAAAAGCAAATCACCACCGTGATGATGAATGCCACCACCTGGTTGCGGTTCGCCGCTGAAATGCACGAGCCGATGGCGAGAAACGCGCCGGCCATCAGCAGGCTGCCGAGATAGGCCGTCACAATGACGCCGTTGTCCGGGTCGCCGAGGTAGTTCACCGTAATCCAGATCGGAAACGTGAGGGCGAGCGCCACGGCCGTGAAGGCCCAGGCCGCCAGGAATTTGCCCAGCACCGCGTCCCAGATGGATACCGGCAGTGTCATCAGCATTTCGATGCTGCCGGACTTCCGTTCCTCGGCCCACAGGCGCATGGAAATCGCCGGTACCAGGAACAGGTACAACCAGGGGTGGAAAGTGAAGAACGGCTGCAGGTCGGCCTGGCCCCGCTCGTAGAAGCCACCGAGATAGAAGGTGAACCAGCCGCTGAGCGCCAGGAAAATCACGATAAACACAAAGGCCACCGGCGTGGCGAAGTAGGCGCGCAATTCGCGTGACGCGATGGTGCCGATGGCGCTCATCAGGCGGCCTCCGCGGAGGTGATGGTGCGAAACACTTCGTCGAGACGCCCGGATTCCAGCTGCAGCTGTTCCAGCGGCCAGCTGTTGGCACCCGCCAGGTCACCGATACGGGTCAGGATCATCTCGTTGTCATCGGGAAAGGCCGTCAGTGTCCGCCCGTCGGCGGTAATCTCCACGTGATCGACACCCGGCACGGTGCGAATGTCGGCGGCCACGGCTTCCAGGTCGCCGTCGCGTGACAGCCGCAGCGTGACGGCATTGTGGTAGCGCGAGCGGTAGATCAGCGTTTCCGGTGTTTCGTCTGCCAGGATGCGCCCATTGGCAATAATGATGGCGCGGTTACACACGGCATCCACTTCTTCGAGGATGTGGGTGGAGATCACGATGATCTTGCTGGCCGACATGTCGGCGATGAGTTGGCGCACCTCGTGTTTCTGGTTCGGATCCAGCCCGTCTGTTGGTTCGTCGAGAATCAGCACCGGCGGGTCGTGCAGGATGGCCTGGGCCAGGCCAACGCGCCGCTTGAAGCCCTTCGACAGGGTTTCGATACTCTGGTCCTGCACCGCGGTGAGATTCAGCCGTTCCAGGGCTTCGCCCACGCGCGTGCGCTGTTCGTCTCCGCTGAAGCCGCGAATGGCGGCGACAAACTCCAGGAATTCCCGCGGCCGCATCTCGCCATAGGCCGGTGCGCCCTCCGGCAGGTAGCCCAGCTTCGCCTTGGCCGCCAGCGCGTCGGTAATGACGGAATGACCGCAAATTTCCGCAGACCCGGCCGTGGGTGGCACAAAGCCGGCGAACATGCGCATCGTGGTGGATTTGCCCGCGCCGTTCGGCCCAAGGAAGCCGAGCACTTCGCCGGGTTCCACTTTGAAGGAAATCTGATCCACGGCCGTCAGCGCGCCGTACTGCTTGGTCAGACCCTCGGCTTTGATCATCGGATGTCCTCGCTGTGACTGGCGCGGACGAGACTGCGTCCGGGCCCTGCGAGGCGCGTATTCTCCACAGCTTGATGACCCGCGCAAGGCGTATTGGGCAAGTTACTTCCGGGCGGGCAACGGCCGAATCAGCAATACGTTAACCACGGCGAAGAAAGCCACCGCGGTAATCACACCAAAGGGCAGCAAATAGCCGCCGGTGGCGGTCTTCAGTTGCCCGGTGAGAATGGTGCCCAGCGTCGCGCCCAGGGCGTCCACCAGGGTGATGCAGCCGAGAATCTTGCCCAGGGACCGTTGCCCGAAGGTTTCAACGGCCACGAGCTGGATCATGGTGAAACTGCCGCCAAAGCCAAGCCCGAAGACCACGGCGAAACTCACCAGCCGCGGCATATCGGCCGTCAGCCGCAGCCCGTCGGGCCCGCCTTCGAACAGCAGCAGGCAGCCGGCCAGCAGGATCAGGCTGGTGATCAGCATGACCCGGCGTTTCGGGATTCGGTCGCTCAGGGCTCCGAACAGGAACTTCCCGGCGAAGCTGCACCAGAAGATCACCGAATACAGCAGCGTGGCGCCCCCCGGCGTGAGTCCACCCTCCTGCTCGAAGTAGATGGTCACCTGGCTGTTCATGGCCTGAATTGCGTACCACAGCGCCGCTGAGCCGAAAGCCAGGCACCAGAAGGGCCAGGAGCGCAGCGCCGTGGGCAGGTCGACGCCGCTGGTTGCTGCCTGTGCAGCGGGGGGCGGCTTCGCTGCGCCGTCCGGGTAGAGTCCCAGCAGGCTCGGCTTTTCCCGCAGCACCGTGTAACCGGGCACAACCGCAAACAGGATGAAACCGACGGCGAGCAGGCCGACGCCCCAACGCCAGCCGTAGTCCGGCGAATTCACCAGCGGCGAAATGGCCACCGGCAGCAGCGCGCCGGCCAGGCTGGAGCCGGCTGCGAGCATGCCGATCACGAAACCGCGCCGGGCGTTGAACCAGTTCGACAGCAGCACCACGTTCACCAGCAGCCCGGACAATGCGAGGCCCAGCGCCAGGAACGCGTGCAGGATATAAAGCTCGGTAATGCTGCGGGCGAAGGGGTACAGGCAAAAGCACACGGCCATGACCGCAAGCCCGGTACGAATCACGCGCAGCACGCCGGCACGGTCGACAATTGCGCCGATGAAGGGCGCCATCAGTGCGGCCAGGCCCAGTGACGTGGCGGTGGTGAGGCTGACCTGCGCGGCGGTGACATCGAAGGTCTCGATGAACCGCGGGAAGAGATTCTGGGGCACGAACAGCGTCATGCCGTTCGTGAAGAAATAGATCGCGACGGAAGTCGCCGCGACGTACCAGCCGTAAAAGCGGCCTTGGCGGGGCTGACCCGGGGCCTTGAG
>Ga0265303_10000111_pt1 | contig 37474 bp, 34 predicted proteins | sample Helome_2_FD_192494 | JGI IMG/M metagenome (GOLD analysis project Ga0265303, IMG submission 192494) | Marine sediment microbial communities from subtidal zone of North Sea - Hel_20160317 (Illumina Assembly) | ecosystem: Environmental > Aquatic > Marine > Subtidal zone > Sediment ... | reverse complement strand
GCTCGCCGGAGGCATCGGGGCCAAGCACCTCAGACGTTGGGTAGTCCACGTGCTCGAGGAGTTTGGCCCCCCACAGCATGCCGGTTATCTGCATCCTATTCCCTCCTCGGTCAGGCCGAAGTCCGTCGGGTTCGGGTCTCGGCACTGAGTCTTCGTTATTTTAATATTGAGGCGTTCAGGCCCTGTCAGGACGCTGCCACTGAGGGAGGCCGTCAGCATGACCTGCTTCCACTTTCTCCGGAGCCTGTGAACGCTTCGGACTGAGCACATCATAGACGCGTGGTTGAATTCCGTCATCCGGCAAAAACGGCACGTCGTTCGCCGCAGGTGCGTGGAACTCGCGGACGATCGGACACCTTTTGCGCGCCGGCCGACGACGGCGCGGCGGGAACCATTGAAAACCGGTGCCTCGACCGGGAGCGGGCTCCGGCGATGGGAACGAACCCGACCACCGAAGCCCGGCCGGCGCTGAAGCCCTGCCGTGTGATGCCACGAATAGACCGTCACATGTGAGCAATGACCGCGTCACCAAACTCCGAGCAGCTCAGTTTGGTCGCCCCTTCCATGAGGCGGTGAAAATCGTAGGTGACTGTCTTGGCCTGAATGGCGCCAGACATACCCTTGACGACGAGGTCAGCCGCCTCGGTCCAGCCCAGGTGACGCAGCATCATCTCCGCGGACAAAATCAGGGAACCGGGATTCACCTGATCTTTCCCCGCGTACTTGGGAGCAGTGCCATGGGTGGCTTCGAACATGGCCGTGGTATCGGAGATGTTTGCGCCCGGCGCAATACCTATACCGCCCACCTGGGCAGCCAGGGCATCCGAGATGTAGTCGCCATTGAGGTTGAGGGTTGCGATGACATCGTACTCCGCGGGACGAGTCAGGATCTGCTGCAAGAAGGCGTCGGCGATCACGTCCTTGATCACGATTTCACCTCCGGTCCTCGGGTTTGTCATCCGGCACCATGGCCCGCCGTCGACCTCCTCGGCGCCGAACTCCCGCTTGGACAGCTCATAGCCCCAGCTCTTGAAGGCACCTTCGGTGAACTTCATGATGTTGCCCTTGTGAACCAGGGTCACGGAACGGCGGTCGTTGTCGATAGCGTACTGGATGGCCTTGCGCACCAGCCGCTCCGTCCCTTCCCGGGATACGGGCTTGATACCTATGCCGCTGGTCTCCGGAAAGCGGATCTTGGTCACGCCCATCTCGTTCTGAAGGAAATCGATAACCTTTTTCACTTCCGGCGTCCCGGATTCCCATTCGACACCGGCGTAGATGTCTTCCGAGTTCTCCCGGAAGATAGCCATGTCGACCTTTTCCGGTTCCCTTACCGGTGACGGCGTCCCCGTGTAATAGCGCACGGGACGGAGGCAGACGAAGAGATCCAGGATCTGGCGAAACGCCACGTTGAGCGAGCGGATCCCGCCACCGACCGGCGTCGTAAGCGGACCCTTGATGGCGATCACGTACTCGCGCACGGCGTCCAAAGTCTCCTCCGGCATCCATTCATCACCGCCGTAGACGTTGACGGCCTTCTCGCCTGCGTATATTTCCATCCAGGCAAGTCGCCGCTGTCCGCCGTAGCATTTGTCCACCGCCGCATCCACGACCTTGCGCATCACCGGCGTGATATCGATCCCGGTGCCGTCGCCTTCGACGAAGGGGATGATGGGGTTGTTCGGCACGTTCAGCGTATAGTCGTCGTTGACGGTGATGCGCTCGCCGTCGGAGGGAATTTTGATGTGCTGATAGGTCATGTTGTTTGTTCCTCGATAGTCTCTGTGTAGTGGTCGATTTATTCTATTTGACAGGCACTAGATCGTTTGCCCGTTGGTTTTCCGTATACCGTAAATTCAATTCGCACCCATTGTTAAGGAACCTCTGATTAATTCTGGGCGAAGCAGATTGCGCTCGTGAATTTTCAGATTCAAGGCGCAAATTGCACGTAATAGCCGGCTATTGCGAAGATTTGCAACCCAGAAGCTGGAAATTATAAGTGCAAGATGCGAGTCCATGAATTGATCAGAGGTTCCTTAAATCAGCTTTGCCGGTCTTTCCGCAGATTCTTACACGGGTTCAGTCCCACAGTCTGATCGGAGACCGGCCGCGTTAAACGGTTCAGCCGCGAAAGTTGGCTTTGAAGTATGGCAGCGCGCCGCCGGCTTTGAGCACGGCGATATCCTTCGGTTCAAAAGCCGGCTGCAGCGGGATTCTGTCGGCTCCCACCTGCAAAAACAGCTCACCTTCGAGGTCGGAGACATCGATCGAAACCCGATCACCCTGATTAACCTTTTCATAGTCGTCCAGGTCGCGAAAGGTGAGCGGAACGATCCCGAAGTTGACCAGATTGGCGACGTGGATCCGCGCGAACTGGGCAACCACAACGGCCCGGATACCGAGCCAGCGGGGACAGAGTGCGGCGTGCTCACGGGAGCTACCCTGACCGTAGTTCTCCCCGCCAACCAGAAAGCCGTGACCTCCAGAATCTCGTTCGGCGACGCAACGTTCGGAAAAGCTCGGGTCGATCTGATTGAAAGTGGCCTGCATCGCGTATTCTTTGACGTTGGAACGCAACGGCAGGTAGACGCCGGCGGGCTGGATATCGTCCGTGCTGATATTGTCGCCAAGCTTCAACATCACCTCTCCCTCCAGCCGGTCCGGCAGGGGCTCGAAATCCGGTAGCGCCATGATGTTCGGACCGCGGACCACCGCTGTCTTCTCTGCCTCGGCCGATCCTACGGGCATGACGAAGGATCCGCTGTCGTCGACCTGGTCGGCCTGACGGACCTCGACCCGACGATTCGGCAGCGCGATCTCTCCGGCAAGGGCACTTGCGGCGGCGACCAAGGGGCTAACCAGGTGTACCTCGGCGTCCGCTGTACCGGATCGCTTCGGAAAGTTCCGGTTAAAGGTGCGCAGACTGACCCCCTTGCTGACCGGCGAACCGCCCTGCCCGATACAGGCGCCGCAGCCGTTCTCCATGACCCGGACGCCGGAGTTCCACAGGGAGGTCAGGTAGCCCGATTCAGCCAACTGCATGGCCACCGCCCGGGAGCCGGGGTAGAGAAGGGTGTCAACGGTCACTCTTGCCCCTTTGAGCAACTCTGCGAAGCTGGCGATATTCTCGTAGGAACTGTTGGTGCAGCTGCCGACGCAAACCTGGTCAACCTTCGTGCCTGCCCAGTCAGAGACATTTTCCACGTTTCCCGGGGATGGGTAGATGGCGATCAGTGGCTCCAGCTCAGAAAGGTCTATGCGGATTTCGTCCGCGTAACCGGCCCCCTCGTCCGCGGCCATGGGTTTGTAGTCGCCGCCGCGGCCGCGGCTGTCCAGATACTCGCGGGTTCGGTCGTCGCTGGGAAAGATCGAGGTCGAGGCCCCCATCTCCGCGCCCATGTTGGTGATGGTTGCGCGTTCGGTGAGGGAAAGGCTGGCCGCGCCCGGTCCCGTGTACTCGAACACCTTGCCCTTGCCGCCCTTGACGCCGACGATTGAAAGCATCTTCAGGATCACGTCCATGGCAGTGACGCCGCCGCCGAGTTCACCCACGAGCTCGACCTTGACGACCTGTGGCATGGGGATCCGGTACTCTCCGCTGGCCATGGCCAGCGCGACGTCGTAACCGCCCGCACCGAAGTAGATGGCACCCATCCCGCCGGCGTTGACCGTATGGCTGTCCGCACCAATACCGGTCATTCCAGGCTTGACGAAATTCTCGATGTTGAGAAAGTGGCAGATACCCGTACCCGGCGGCGAGAAAACGATGCCGAGCTTCTGGGAAACCGTCCGCAGATACTCATGATCGTCCGGATTGCGAAACCCCACCTGCATCATGCTGTGATCGACGAAGTTGACCGACAGGGGCTTGACACGTCTGACACCCATCGCCTCGAGTTGAAGCATACACATGGTGCCGGTTGCATCCTGCGTAAACGCCTGGTCGATACCCAGCGTGACCACCTCGCCGGCCTCCGGCAGGGGCCCGCCGCCTGCCTGGTGCTCGGCGAAGATCTTCTCAGTCAGATTCATGGCTGTCATGGGGTGCTTCTCCTTATCAATCGGTCTGTTTGTACTCGACGCCGAATTTTTACGTTTGCTGACGGAATAGGGGAGGATGATCTCCCGCTTTCCGCTGATGCTGCCGGGTTTGTCGGCGCGCATCAACCCTCCGGCATCGGTCCGGGTATCGTTACCGATGCGGACGATCTGATCAGAGGGTTGTTTCTCTGCGTCGACGCCCCCAATGCCGGTACCGGTCAGCATCGGGGATTCGCGCAGCGTATTTCGTGTGAAGGGGGTCCTGACCTTGTAGCCGGGCTCGACGGTGCTCTTGCGAAAGACCTCCCCGGCCTTCAACGAGCCATCGGGTAACGGACTCCGGGCGAAAGAGAGGCGCTTCGTTTCAGGGATTGAATGGCCCCTCGCCAGCAGCCCTGGCCCTCTGCCGGGCCTATCTCGCGTTGCCAATCCTGCCTGTCAAAGTATAGGCAGAACTAAGACCTCCTTTTCCCTAATTCAGCGAGTATCCAGACCAGGGCATCAGACCGCCGCCATCATTAGCGTCGCCGGCGGTGGGTGTTCGATGGGTTGTCAATTTCGGCAGGCCGAAAATGCCGGAGCTGAGCTTGGCAGCCAGCATGCATTCTGCAGGCAAAATGCGGGGCGTTTCGTTTTGGCGCCAATATTTTGGGCGCGGCCAGTGCGACATTATTGATGACGATGACCGGCAAACTAGCCGGGGTCCGTTGCATGCCCGTCTTTCCAGTTTCCGGAATCAGGACACCAGGTACCTTCCACCTTGATCCGGCTGATGTACGTCAAAAAGCCTGTCAGTCCTGTTCCGGGACGTCCAGGCCCTTGCGGTGAGTTTCGTTAATCTGCTTCAACAGTGAGTGGAACGGGATCTGGTCTTCGTAACGACGCAGGACTTCCATGAATATCAGGTCTTCCCGCCCAAACTGGTAGGTCCCGGCCACCATCGCATCGTAGACCTGCTTCACTCCCTCTTCCAGCGGCTCGATGTAAGCGGGAAAACGCTGCAGGTCCTCGATCTCGTATAACAGGCAGTCCTTGAGATCGCCGACCTCAAACATCGCCTGTTTGACCCACTCTGCATATTCCTCGGCGCTACGCGCCCTGGGCAGACTCATGCTCCTTTCTCCTCGAAACTGTCGCGAAATTCGTCCAGCTGTTCCGCAGTCAGCAGAAATACACCATCGCCACCGCGCTCGAAGTCCAGCCACAGAAAAGGCACGTCCGGGTATCGCGCCATCAGAAGATCGGCGCTCGCGCCGACTTCGGCGACGATGATACCACCCGGACGCAGATAGTCGGCAGCACCCCCAAGGACCCGCGCGACGATATCCATACCGTCGTCCCCGGCGTCCAGGCCGAGCTCGGGCTCGTGCCGATATTCTTCCGGCAGGCTGGCCATCTCGGCGCTGCTTACATAAGGCGGGTTGGTCACGATCAGATCGTAGCGCTCACCATCCAGCCCATCGTAGACATCCGCGCGCAATGCCCGAACCCGTCCCTCCAGCCGGTGCCGCTCGATGTTGCGTGTCGCAACATCGAGTGCCGCGGGAGAAATATCACTGAGATCGACCAATGCATCGGGAAAGGCATAGGCACAGGCGATGCCGATGCAGCCGCTGCCGGTGCACAGATCCAGCACGCTGCCCACGTGTTCAGGGTCCAGCCAGGGAACGAAGCACTGTCGAATCAGTTCAGCGATCGGCGACCTGGGTATCAGCACATTGTCGTCGACATAGAAAGCCAGCCCGGCAAACCTGGCCTCGCCGATCAGATAGGCCGCCGGGACCCTGCGGTCGATACGTTCATGGAACAATGCCGTGATCTGCTTGGCCTCGTCCGCCGTAACCCGTGCATCGAGATATTCACCCGGCAGATCATGATCGAGATTCAAGGCGTACAGGACCAGGGCAAGTGCCTCGTCCAGCGCATTGTCGGTACCGTGACCGAAGAAAAGGCCCGCCTCTTTGAAACGACTGCAGCCCCAACGCACCCAGTCGCGCAGAGTGAGCAATTCGAAATGTTGCGGGTGTCGCATGGCATCTTGCCTCTGATTTCGGTTCGCAGCCGGCCGCCTCATATTCGCATCTGCCAAACGGCGATGCATCGCCATCGTCACATTCTACGCCGAAGACCGCAGAGACAATCAGGCGCTACCACGGGATCTATGTAGAGGAATCCGGGCGAGTCAGTCAAAAGGGCTAATATTGCCCTACAGATGCCAGTTTTCTGCCGGTCGGCCGATTTCCCCCTCGTACAAAGATCGCATCCTCCGGAGCCTCGAACATTGCAAAGATCCTTCCACTCCCTGAAATTCCAGATCGGCTTCGCCATTGCGACAATGGCAATACTGTTTGCAAGCTCGACGCTCTACTCTCTACACGTGATCGATCAGCAGCACGGTGACGATGCCCTGGTGCGCCTCGCGGGGCGCCTCCTGTTCAATCAACAGCATCTTACCGTCCGGGCGATGGAGTATCACGACAACGCCCCCCGGGACTACTCAAGCTACTCCCGTGACCTGCGACTTTATTTTCAGGACCTGAAACGGACACGCAACGAACTGTCGGACATCATCGGGGCCTTTGCCAACAACCGCTTCGACGGGGTGCTGGCCGAGATCGACATGGGAATGCAACCCCGGCTGCCGGAGCGGTCGCAACGTATCGCCCGCGATCTGGGCACGGCCTGGCAGGCATTCTCGGCCCAGCTCGACGAACGCATCGGTACGAACGAGGAGGAACCTCGGCTGGAATGGGCGGCAAAGTGGATCACCGAGCAGCATGCGATGCTGGAGCAGACCAGTCGTGAGCTGGTCACCACACTCGAGAACGACGTTACTGCGCGAGCTGCCCGGGCCAATCTGGTCAACCGAGTCGTTCTGGTGGTAGCGATATTCGTGTCCCTGGGCATTGCCATCTGGTTCTATCGGCGGGTACTGGTGCCTCTGGCGACTTCAGTGGAGGGCTTCAAGAAAGTTGCCAACGGCGATTTTTCGTACACGGTTCCCGTCGCCCACGACAACGAAATCGGCTGGCTGGTCGAGGCCTTCAACGGTCTCTCGCATCGACTCGACACCCTCAAGAGACTGCTGACCCGCCTCGAACAGGGTGGCGATCTGGAAAGCACGGTCAGGACACTATCCGAAACCCTGCCCTCCCTGATCCCCGTTGACTGGATTGGCGTCCTGATCGTCGGCATCGACGGACGCATACATCTCGAGAAGGCATTCAGCGACGGGAAACCGGATCCGGTCGGCCAACATAACTTTGAACCGGACAAAACGCTGCTGAAGGAGTGTCTGGAAACCCACCGCCCACTCCACATTCCGGACGTCAACGGGATGGCGCAACTGTCCGAGACCTATGTCTTCCTTCGCCGACTTACCGAGTTGGGCCGCAGGGACGCCATATTTCTACCCATTGGAAGCGCAAACTCAATACAGGGAGTGGTGGTATTCGCCAGTCGCTTCCCCAACATGTACCGCAGCGAGCATCTGGAACTGCTGGGCAATCTCGGGGTCCTGGTCGGTGCGAGTCTCGGCCGCACCATCCAGCTGGTGGAGAACACCCGCCTGGCCACCATTGGGCAGTTTGCCTCCGGCATCGTGCACGAGATCCGCAACCCGCTGGCGACCATCAGTCTGGCGCTGGAGCACATCAAAGAGATCGAGCAACTGCCGCCGGGCGCCGGAAAACGGGCGGACCTGGCCAGTGCCGAGGTCACGCGGCTGGAGCGGCTGCTGGCCGATATCCTGCTTTATGCCAAGCCACTGACACTGGAACGGTCGGCACTGGACCTGGTGAGGCTGGTGGGCGAGACCGTGGCTGCAGAATGTCAGAAAGCGGAAGATTGCGAGTTCACTTCAACCCCCTGCCCCGCTGTCGCGGCCGACGCCGACCGACTGCGTCAGGTCCTCATCAACCTGTTGCGCAATGCCCGCCAGGCCTCACCGCCGGGTTCGAAGGTCCGGGTCGAATGCGGCCCCTCTGACGGGGACTGGGTCGAGGTGATAATCAGCAATGCCGGAGAACCCATCCCGGACGAGTCCCTTGCGCGGGCATTTGAGCCCTTCTTCACCTCCAAGAGCCGCGGCACCGGCCTGGGGCTCCCGATCGTGCGCCGCATCGTCAGTGCGCATGGCGGCGAGATCTCGCTGCAATCCGACAGTAAACGGGGTACCCGGGCGATATTGCGCCTGCCGACCATGGCGGACGCGGCAGCTGTCACGCCGATTCAGGCGGCAGATGAGGCGGGTTGAGAAGGGGCAGAACCCTGTTTCGAATGCAGGTCGTCGATGGCCGCCTTGATGGCATCCTCGGCCAGCACTGAACAGTGCACCTTAACCGGCGGCAGGGCCAGTTCCTCGGCGATCTGTGTATTCTTGATCTCGCATGCCTCGTCCAGGGTCTTGCCCTTGACCCACTCGGTCAGCAGCGAGCTCGATGCAATCGCTGAGCCGCAGCCGTAGGTCTTGAACTTGGCATCTTCGATCACGCCCTGATCGTTGACCTGAATCTGCAGACGCATCACGTCACCGCAGGCAGGCGCACCCACCATGCCGGTACCCACCCGGATTGAATCCTTGTCCAGAACGCCGACATTGCGCGGGTTTTCGTAATGATCGATGACCTTGTCGCTGTATGCCATTTCCGATACCTCTTGATGATCTGACAGTTGGCGGGTGCGTTGATCCCCTTGGGGTCACCCTGATTCGAATCAGTGGGCGGCCCACTTCACGCTCTTGAGATCGATACCTTCCTTGAACATGTCCCACAGCGGACTCAGGTCGCGCAAGCGCTCCACCTGGCTGCGTACCTGAGACAGCACGTAATCGATCTCTTCCTCGGTCGTGAAACGGCCCAGTGTGAATCGGAGCGAACTGTGTGCCAGTTCGTCTTCGCGGCCCAGAGCACGCAAGACGTAGCTTGGCTCGAGACTCGCCGAGGTACACGCGGAACCCGACGACACTGCCATGTCCTTGAGTGCCATCATCAGGCTTTCACCCTCGACAAAATTGAAGCTGATGTTGAGATTTCCTGCAATCCGATGCTCCAGGTCCCCGTTCACATAGACCTCTTCCATGTCTTTGAGACCGTCATATAAGCGGTCGCGCAACACCAGAATGCGTGCATTTTCCTCGACCATCTCCTCACGTGCGATCCGGAAGGCCTCACCCATGCCCACAATCTGGTGCGTCGGCAGGGTACCCGAACGCATGCCGCGTTCATGACCACCGCCATGCATCTGCGCCTCGATGCGCACGCGGGGCTTGCGCTGCACATAGAGCGCCCCGATCCCTTTCGGCCCGTAGATCTTGTGCGCACTGAAACTCATCAGATCCACCGGAAGCCCGGCCAGGTCGATCGGTACCTTGCCCGGACTTTGCGCCGCATCGACGTGCAAGATCACCTTGCGTTCGCGACAGATGGCACCGAGCGCGGCGATGTCCTGAATCACGCCGATTTCGTTGTTCACATGCATCACCGAGGCCACGACGGTGTCGGGCCTTATCGCCGCTTCGAACACCTCAAGATCCACGAGGCCATTTGGCTGCACATCCAGATAGGTGACTTCGAATCCCTCACGCTCGAGCTGCCGACAGGTGTCCAACACCGCCTTGTGCTCGGTTTTGAGGGTAATGATGTGTCTGCCCTGCTTCTGGTAGAAATGGGCCGCACCCTTGATCGCCAGGTTGTCCGACTCGGTCGCACCGGAGGTCCACACAATCTCCTTGGGGTCTGCCCCGATCAGCGCCGCCACGTTGGCGCGTGCCTCGTCAACCAGTTGTTCGGCCGCCCAGCCGAACGCGTGAGAACGCGAAGCCGGGTTACCGAAGACGCCATCCGGGGTCAGGCAGGCACACATTTTTTCCGCAACCCGCGGGTCTACCGGCGTCGTCGCAGAATAATCGAGGTAGATCGGAAATTTCATGAAGCGCTCCGCTACTGCTTGCTTCTCAATTCAAATTCATGGTTCGGAGAATCAGGCACCCACGGTCTCAGTTTTGAGCTGGCCCAGCGAGACGGCGGCATTACCGCCTTCCTGTCGCTCCACGACTTCCTGCACCCCGCGCCGGTTCATCAGGTCCTGCAGACTGATTTGATTCAGGTAGTCGTAGATCCTGGCACTCAGGTCCTGCCACAGATCGTGGGTCAGACACTGTTGATTGTCCTGGCAATTGTGCGCCCCGCCACAGCGGGTCGTATCGACACTCTCATCAACCGCCGCAATCACCTGTGCCACAAAGATGTTGGCTGCCTCGCGGCCCAGGCTGTAACCGCCACCGGGCCCACGCACACTGGATACGAGGTTGCGTTTGCGCAGACGCGAAAACAGCTGTTCCAGGTAGGAAAGGGAAATTCCCTGCCGCTGCGCAATGTCCGCCAGAGTGATGGGGCCGCCCCCATGGTGGATGGCCAGATCGAGCATCGCGGTAACCGCATAGCGGCCCTTTGTTGTCAGCCTCACGTGTTTTTACTCCGACGCTTTGATGCTGCGGACTATACATTGTCGAGTAAATTAGTCAAGAATTCCCAAGCCTCATTTTGACCAGGAAATCAGTCGACTTTTTCGCCTTCCTCAAGCTGCATTTTATGCAGCTCTTCGGCCGTCGAAATGATCTCGCAGGAACCAAGGTCATCGGGCACCTCGTCGTCGCCCGGCTCGTAGCCCATCTCCCGCATCGCCTCGCACATGCGCTGCATCTTGCTCTCCATGACATGGACATGGTCCAGCATGCAATTGATCGCATGCGCAACCGGGTCCGGCGCATCCGACGTGGCGCCATACGCATCGAAACCCATCTTGGATGCAATCTTTTCGCGGTGTTCGTTGTCCGCGGCGCCGTCCTTGCGCTCGACCAGCCGCCCCGGCACACCGACCACCGTGCTGCTGTTCGGCACATCCCGGACCACGACGGCGTTCGACCCTATACGCGCACCCCGGCCGATCTCGATCGGCCCCAGTACCTTGGCGCCGGCACCGACCACCACGTCATCCAGCAACGTCGGGTGGCGCTTACCCTTCTGCCAGCTGGTGCCACCCAGGGTGACGCCGTGATAAAGGGTGCAGTCATCGCCGATAACGGCGGTCTCCCCGATCACCACACCCATGCCGTGGTCGATGAAGAAACGGCGACCGATGACGGCAGCGGGATGGATCTCGATTCCGGTCAGCCAGCGTGCGATATGCGACACCACCCGTGCCAGCCACTTGGCACCCGCATGCCACAACCAGTGCGCCAGGCGATGAAACAGCAGCGCGTGCACACCGGGGTACGCGGTCAGTATCTCCAGGGTATTGCGTGCTGCGGGGTCGCGGTCGAAAACGGCGCGGATGTCTTCCCGGATCTTCTCGAACATGGATTGCACTGCAGATGGTGACGAAAGACCCACCACTTTACTCAATTGCACGTTTTCAAACTAGCCGGAACCGCCACTCGGCCCACGACATAGGAGATCAGGCATCACGCCGCATCGATTTTCGGCCCTGCGCAGCACTGAGGATACCGCGCAGGATATTCACTTCCTCACCGTCCGGTGCTGCGCGGTGAAACAGCCGGCGCAGGCGCCGCAGCAGCTTTTCCGCACGACGCTCATCGGTGAAACCGATGTCATCCAGCGCCTGTTCGAGGTGGCCGAAAAACCCCTCCATCTCGGCGTTACTGGCGACCGGGCCGTTTTCTCCCACAGCCGGCAACTGCTCGCCGGCGGCCTGCATCAACTCGTAACTGAGCACCTGTACCGCCATGGCCACATTCAGGGAACTGTAATCGGGATTGGTCGGAATGTGGACCAGATGGGTGCACAGATCCAACTCTTCATTGCTCAAGCCCGAGCTCTCGCGCCCAAACACGATCGAGACCGCCCCCGCCCTCGCCTCGGCAGCGGCAAGGCGGGCTGCCTCACGCGGCCCCACAACGGGCCACGGGACAGAGCGCAGGCGCGCGCTGGCGCCGAATACGATGCGACAGTCGGAGACCGCATCTGCGAGGGAGTCCACCACTCTGGCCGCCGCCAGCAGATCGTCTGCCCCCGATGCCCGTGCGGTGGCCTCCGCGCAGGGAAACTCGCGCGGAGCAACCAGCACCAGTTCCGAGAGGCACATGTTCTTCATGGCCCGCGCAGCGGCGCCGATGTTTCCGGGATGCGTGGTATGCACCATCACGATTCGGACGTTCTGAGTCATGCGCCTAGCTTATCAAAGCCCCCCTTTCCGGCCTGCGCCTTTCCGACCGGCAGTATTTCCCGTATCCTCGCGCGCCATGAATCCGACTACCAATATCGCCGTACGCGCCGCCCGCCAGGCCGGCAACGTCATCATGCGTTCCTTCAGCCGCCTCGACAGCCTCACGGTCTCCGAGAAAGACGTGAACGATTTTGTGAGCGAGATCGACCGCAACGCCGAGAACGCGATCATCGATACCATCCACAAAGCGTATCCGCGGCATGCAATCCTTGCCGAGGAGAGCGGCACGCACGGCAAGGATGACTTTCAGTGGATCGTCGACCCGCTGGATGGCACGACCAACTACCTGCACGGCTTCCCACAGTTCGCGATCTCGATTGCGCTGACGCACCGGGGCCGGCTGGAGAGCGCGGTGGTTTACGACCCATTGCGCGACGAGATGTTTACCGCCGACCGCGGTGGCGGCGCCCTGCTGAATGACCGCCGCTTGCGCGTAACCGATCAGAAGGTCCTCAAAGGCGCGTTACTCGGCACCGGCATACCCTATCGGGACCAGCGCTACATGGACGCCTACCTGGGCATGCTCAAAGACTTTACCCAGGAAACCGCCGGCATTCGGCGGCCCGGTTCGGCCGCGCTCGACTTCGCCTATGTCGCCGCGGGGCGGCTCGACGGTTTCTGGGAACTCGGCCTCTCGGTGTGGGACTTCGCTGCCGGCGCCCTGCTGATCGAGGAAGCCGGCGGCGTGGTCAGCGACATCGCTGGCGGAAGCCGACACATGGAGACGGGCAACGTGATCGCCGCGAATATCCGGCTGCACGGGAAGATGGTCGAGACCATCCGGCCGCACCTGCCGAGCGGCCCGAGCGCCTGATATTGGCCCGGCCATTCGATATATCGGATGGCCGGGTTAAGTAAGCTGTTCAGCGGGGACAAAAACTGATGCCGAACCCGGAAAAAATTTAGTGTTGCCGGACCCGATAAGCCGTGTTAATGCTCAATTCTCACTATAAGAATGATTTATGAGTATGGATCTCGCATGAGGCTGAAGCCGTACCTGACATCGGTACTGATGCCGCCCGTAGGCGCCTGTCGCTATGGTTGTGGCACCAGTTGCGCGGCTCCGGTCACCGTCTTCTGGTTGTTTGGCCTGGTCAGTGTGATCTACGGATTCCTTGGTGGCCCCACTGGTGAGGTGGGGATCAGCTGGTATACCGTCGGACTCGGTTTTGCGATGTGGGGAATTGCTGCAGTCTGGACCCTGCTGACCATGCAGGGCGTCGAGGCCGATCGTTGTCACGGCGTAATGAGCCCGCACGATCATCACGTCGAGCCCGAGGATTCCGAGCCCGATCCGTTCGACGAGGTAAAAAAGGCACACTGAGTGTCGACAGACAAGCAACAAAGCCCGCCGCGTGCGGGCTTTTTCGTGATCAGGACTCGATATATCCCTCTTTGAGCAGATACAGGTAGATCTCCTGGGCGGCCTCCATCGGGCTGACATTCGCTGTATCGATCGTCAGTTCCGCCCGTTCCGGCACTTCATACGGATCACTGATGCCGGTGAATTCGGGGATCAGCCCTTTTCTGGCCTTCGCATACAGGCCCTTGCGATCGCGTCCCTCGCACACCTCCAGCGGCGTCGCGACATGGACCTCTATGAAGGCGCCGCGCTCTTCGATCATCTCGCGCACCGCGCGGCGGGTCTCCGTATAGGGTGCGATGGGCGCGCAGATGGCGATACCGCCGTTCTTGGTGATTTCACTGGCGACGTAACCGATGCGCCGGATATTGAGATCACGGTGCTTCTTCGAGAATCCGAGTTCGCTGGAAAGATTCTGCCGCACGATGTCACCATCGAGCAGGGTCGCCGGCCGCCGGTCGCCTTCAACCAGGTTCCCATAGATGATCTTTGCCAGCGTGGATTTGCCCGACCCGGACAGGCCGGTGAAGAAAAGCGTCATGCCCTGTCGGTTTCGCGGTGGGTACACATGGCGTAACTCGTCCACGACCTCGGGGTAGCTGAACCACTCCGGCGGCTCTTCACCCATCGCGAGATCCCGTCTCAACTGGGCATCGGTGTATTCGACACCCTCCAGCCCCTTATCTTCCATCTCGGACAAGCCCATGAATTTCTGCCTGGACGGGACGTACTGATGCGGCTCCACATGCACGATCTCTATCCCGAGGCGGTGGGCGTGCGCATCGATAAGCGCGCGCGACTCGGTAGTGTCGTAGAAAGGGGAATCGTCGCCCTGCACTGGCGGCGGCCCGGCATGCTTGGGGCCTACGATCATATGGGAGCAGCCGTAGTTTTGATGCACGATCGCGTGCCACAGCGCCTCGCGGGGTCCTGCCATCCGCATCGCGAGAGGCAGCAAGGACAAGGTCGCCAGGTTGTGCGGGAAATACCGCCGTATCGCCTGGTAGCAGTGCACCCTGGCGTAGTACTGCAGGTCTCCCGGCTTGGTCATCCCTACCGTCGGATGCAGCAGGATGTGCGCCTGCAGCTCCTTGGCAACCTTCAGGGCAATCTCGCGCTGCAGCCGATATATGGGCTTGCTGGTCTGAAAGGCCACCACCCGCCGCCAGCCTGATCTGTTGAACAGCGCCCGCATCTCGCGCGGCGTATCCCATAGGTTCTCGAAATCATGGTGCAAGGGTGCCTGGACACCCTCGATTCGTCCGCCGATATAGACCGGGTTGACGGAATGCATCAGATAGCGCACCCCCGGGTGAGATTGATCCGTGGTGCCATACAGTCTTTCGGCCTCACGCCGCCGGTCGGGCTGCCAGATATCCTCCACGGTCAGGACGGCGGGCATGAAGCCTTCACCGTCACGCAACGCAAGCTTGTCGCCCACCGACAGCTTCTCCGCGGACTGTTCGGCGACATCGAGCACGATAGGCACCGGCCACAAGGTTCCGTCCGGAAGACTCAGTGAATCGAGCACGGCCTCATAGGCGGACGGGCCCATGAAACCGGCCAGCGGGGTGAAGGCGCCGTTCACCAGCAGTTCCAGGTCGCACAACTGGCGCTGAGAGAGAGTGATCGACGGATAGCCGCCGGAAGTCTGCCTCATTTCCTCGGCCTGATCAGGCTCTACCAGCAGATCGACCAGTTGCTCACTACCATGCGGTTGCAGATTGAACGTCATTGTTCGTAACTCACTTCATGAAAATGGGCCAAAAGACACCTCAGGTCAGAGACAATAAGGCGGAGACCAGCAGATCGTTGTCGTAATACGGGGCACTCTGCTTGCTGATCAGTTTCACATCAATCAGTTCAACGCCCAAGTCGTGCAGAAACTGCTTCGACACGCCCCCCGGATACTGCCCGTTCCCGCTGTTCACAAGGACAAAATTCAACAGCTTTTCGTCGCTGCAGTCATCCGGGACATCGGCACGCAGCTGATCAAGCAAGGCATGCACGCTCTGGTCGAAATCCATCCCGATCTGTTCTGGATCGGAACCCAGATTCGGAATAAATACCTTTGGGCAATCGTTGCTGGCAACCGTCCGCCCCACCCCCTCAGGTATGAGGTTGGCAAGTAAACTGGTATAAAAACTGCCCGGTGGATAACAGATCAGTTCTGCATCTCTGATCAGCTTGCGATTCTTTTTTCTCAGCTGCGCAGCTGCAGGCACGAAGCTGTCGCGTTCGCGTGAAAGATACAGTCGCGCGATGGGTGATGTCAGCGGCATCACCTCTTTGCCGGTAAGTCTGTGCTGACCAATCACCTGGGTACCGTCGGCAAGGTCGGCCGCGAGATGGAGGTCGTCATTCACGATCGCGCGCACGGTGCCCTGCACATTCACCAGTTTGGAAAACAGATAAATGATGGGATCCAGGTGATGATAATTGTTCAGGTAGCCGCCGACCAGGATCAGGTTGCCGACACTCGCGCCGCGAAGATCGAATTCCTCCGGCATGGCCTCCAGAAAATAACCCAGCTGATTGCGGATCAGCCGCCGCATCGGATTCGGCACATCGGTGATCCGCTCCGATTTACCCTGGGCCATGGCCTCGAGCCTGACCCTAAGGTCCTGATTGTCGGCATCTTTCGGAAATCGGTAGGTGAAAAGCTCGTATACCTCCGGATGCCCAAGCACCGTCTCGTCGGCGAGCGCCATTAGACGGCTGCGCAGATCCCCTATGGAAGGCATATCGAAGGCCCGGCGCAATTCCGCTGAGCTGCCGCCCGAATCAAACGGCGTCACCAGATGGATGGAATTGTGCGTATAGCTCTTGAGCGTCTTGCACAGGCCGTTGAGCGCCGAGCCTCCGCTGAAAAACAGTATGCGCGGACCAAGTTCGGGTATCTTGTGATAGCGGCTGATGCGCAGCGCATCCGGTATATCTACCGTCCGGACAACCCGGATTTTTGACATAGCCCTTGTTTCTCTTTTGGACATACCCACGGGGCAGAGCCCGAAGGTTAACCCAGGCAGGCGTGTATTGTCCTTTTCGTACCGAATCCCGGTGCATGAATCTGAACTGGCTCAGAACAAGCGGAAAAAACCCTTCAGGCCATTATAATTTGGTGCTATACACACCTGTGACAAAAATTTGTAACGCCGTTGCATGCTCGAACTGACACCCGAAATTAGAAATGCGGCACGCGCCCTCATCATTCGACAGGACCGGATCCTGCTGCTGCGCAAAGAGGGTGGTGGTCGGGCCGAGCGTTTCGCCTTGCCCGGCGGCGCACAAGACCCTGGCGAGTCGCTGACAGACGCGCTCAACAGGGAATGTATCGAGGAGATTGGTACCGAGGTGGATGCAGCTGAGCTCGTCCACATCGCCGACTTCATCAAGCTGAGAGACACCCAGCCGCCGACCCGCCGGCACGTGGTTGATTTTCTGTTTCGTTGCACGGTTCCCGATTACTATTTGCCGCGCAATGGCGAAAGACCGGACAAACACCAGGTCGAGGTTCTCTGGGTGGATCTCGCGGTATTGGAGCAGATGCCCCTCTTTCCACAATATCTTTCGAGCTGCATCCCGAAGCTCGGGGACGCCAACAGGAATCTCTACCTCGGAAAATTCGATGACCATGCAGCTCCCCAAGAGCATTAGAGACAACCTGCGTTTCCTGAGCGTCGAGGTCGATTCCCAGGTCGCCAGTCTGCAGACCTTTTTCAAGACACCGACCACCGCAATCGCGCGGCGCATCCTCGATCGCAGCGGTTATGCGTACAACCTGAAGATGCGCATCCACACCAGCTGCCTGGAGCAGCTCGCATCCCGCAAGAAAAACGGAAGCGCAGAGACACTCGCCCTGCGTGCGGTGGAGTTCGTCGCCACCGACCTGGAGCGGATCACCGAGCTCTGTCGTGACTGCGTCAAACAGATGGAATACGTCACGGACATCAAGTGCATGAAACCGAAGGCTTATGGGCCGATGCTCGGGCGCGTGAGACGTGGTATTGAGCTGGTAGAACCGGCGATCAGAGAGAATGACACCGGATTGGCGCTCAAGATCGGACAGATCGAGGCAAAACTCGACAGTGACTATGGCAAGCTGCTGCATCACTACATCAAGGCGCTAAAGCAGAGAAGGAACACAGAGCAGCTGACCAGTGCGCTGTTTGTGGCCCACGGCGTCGAACAGATGGGCGATGCCCTGCTGGATATCAGCGAGTCCATCCTCTCCGCCAACCTCGGACAGCCAGTCAACTTCGAGCGTTATCATTCGCTCGAAGACTCGGTGGAGATGCTGGAGACCGACGAAGACCTCGCGGATGTGCAGATCGAACGTATCGCCGATACACGCTCAGGCAGCGCCATCTCGAGCATAAGCGCATCGAACGGCAAGGATGATGCTTACATCGCCATCTTCAAGGACGGGGAGAAGCGCAAACTCAAGGAGGAACGCCAGGGTGTGGAGAGCTGGCATGAAATCTACCCCGGACTCGCGCCCAAGATACTCTCGTACAAAAAACGCGGCCAGTCCGCTGCCCTGCTGATCGAGCATCTGCCCGGCCTCACCTTTGAGCAGATCCTGTTGAACGAATCCCCGGAACTGCTGCAGGAGACGCTCGACCGACTGGGCCAAACACTGAAATCAATCTGGCGCGAGACGCGAACCAAGAAGCCCGTTTCGGCGGACTTCATGCAGCAGCTGGAAAAACGTCTGGACGATGTCTACAAGATCCACCCCGAATTCCGGCAGAGCGCGAACGGAATCTGCGGCCTGGACATCCCTTCGTTCGACACACTGGTCGAGAAAGCGGGGGCATACGAAGAGCATCTGAAGGCACCGTTCTCTGTCTACATCCACGGTGACTTCAACGTCGACAACATCATCTACGACCCGATGGAACAGCGGATCAACTTCATCGATCTGCACCGCTCCCGCTACATGGACTATGTGCAGGATGTCTCGGTGTTCATGGTTTCCAATTACCGCCTGCAGATCCTCGATGCCCCGCTGCGCCGCCGGATCATGAAGCTTGCAAAGGACTTCTACGCCGTGGCGAGGCGCTACGCCGACAAGGCGGGTGATGAAACCTTTGAATTGCGGCTGGCCCTGGGGCTGGCGCGTTCCTTTGCAACCTCCACGCGCTTCATACTGGACAAATCACTCGCCCGCAGCATGTTTTTGCGGGCCCGCTTCCTGATCGAGCAGGTGCTCGCAACCGACCCGAAAAAGGCCGGCAGTTTCAAGATTCCCGTGAAGGAGATATTCGTTGGCTGACCCCAGGATAGGTATCGTAGGCATACCCGGAAAATGGTCTACCGAAACGCTTGCCGATGCTGCTGAAAAGCGTACCGGCTTCCGCCTGGTGATCGACATGGGCAGGGTCGAACTCGATCTCGAAAACAGGCGCCTGACGTTCGAGGGACATGACCTGTGCCAACTGAACGCCCTCATCGTCAAAAAGATCAGCGCCGAGTACAGCCCCAACACGCTGGATCGGCTGGAGCTTTTGCGGGTTGCGGAAAACGCGGGTGTCAGAGTGTTCAGTGGTGCCGAAAACATGCTGCGACTGATCAACCGCCTGAGTTGCACCGTCACCCTGGGCAATGCCGGCATCCCGATGCCTGACACCCGGGTCACCGAAGACATCGACGCCGCGATGAAAGCGGTCAGGAATTTCGGCAGCGCGGTGTTCAAGCCGCTGTTTTCCACCAAGGCCCGCGGGATGTGCATCATCGATGCCGATCAGTCCGAGAAGGCGATGAAGGCCGCCATCAAGGATTTCCGACGCAACAATCCCATGATGTATATCCAGCGCAAACTCGATCTTTCGGGACGTGATCTCGGCATGGTGTTTCTGGGCGGCAATTACCTCGGCACCTATGCGCGCGTCTCTCAGGACGACTCCTGGAACACCACCATCAACAGCGGCGGCCGCTATGAGGGCTATTCGCCGCCGGATGACGTCATCGATCTGGCCTACCGTGCCCAGGTACCGTTTGACATGGATTTCACCACCGTCGACGTCGCGGAGACACCCGACGGCCCTATCGTCTTCGAGGTCTCGGCCTTCGGCGGTTTTCGCGGTGCCCTCGAGGGCGCCGGCATCGATGCCGCCGGTTCCTACACCGACTACGTAATCGCGAAACTGAAAAAACAATGAACAAAGCAGAAAGCATCCACAGCTTTACCGAAGCCCTGTACGACGGTGCAACCTTGTGCGACGAAGTCCTCTACATGACACTCGGCGAGTGCACCCTGCGTGTGCGCTCAAACTCCAGCGAACACATCAGCCAGCTGACACGCTATTTTTCTCATGTCGTCGGTCCTGCCGCGGATCCGGATATCGAGATCATCGCAATCGAACGCGAAGAACCCGATCTGGGCATCGAATTCACCGACTGGAAACGGGAACCGGGCAAGAGCGGGCGCAAGGACAGTTACCATGACTTCAGCGGCGGTCGCCTGGTGCGCAAGGTCCGCACCGGCATGGTCTTTCTGCAGAGCGCGGCTCAACGTATCGCGGCCGGTCCCTGCATCCGCTACGACAACCAGGTGATCAACTTCATCAATGCCCAGTACATGAACTGGCTGCAGAATCGCGGCTGGCTGATCTGCCATGCCGCGGGCCTGGTGGAGAATGGCCGCACCCTGGGCATCGCCGGTTTCTCGGGCGGCGGCAAATCCACCCTGATGCTGCACATGATGGAACACCCCGAGATCGACTACCTGACCAATGACCGCCTGTTCATCCGCGCAGAGGATGCGGGGATCCAGGCCGCGGGCATACCCAAATTGCCGCGCGTCAATCCGGGCACCATCGTCCACAACCCGCGCTTGCACTCACTGATACCCGCGGCCGAACGCGAAGCGTTGCTGGCACTGCCGAACGAACAGCTATGGGAGCTCGAAGACAAATACGACGTGTTGATCGACCAGGTCTACGGCCCGGACCGCTTTACCGTCGAGAAGCCTCTGGGCGCCTTCCTGGTACTGAATTGGCAGCGCAACAGTGACGAGCCGCTGAAGCTGCAACGGGTGGACCTGTCTGAACGCCGCGATCTGTTGAGCGCGATCATGAAATCGCCCGGGCCCTTTTACCAGTTCGCCGACGGCAGCTTCTTTGACGACGACATGCCGCTGAATGAACAGGCCTACCTCGAAACCCTGGCGGATATCGCCGTCTACGAGGCCAGCGGAGGTATAGACTTCGAGGCCATGGCCCAACGCATTGATCAAATACTAGGATGACCCGCCATGCCACGTGAACTGCTACTGCTGCGCCATGGGAAATCGGACTGGAAAACCGATACCGACGACTTCCACCGCCCACTCAAGGACCGCGGCAAACGGGGCGCGCAACGTATCGGGGTCTGGCTGCTGCAGCAGAAACTCATCCCGGACCTGGTGATCGCCTCACCCGCCGAGCGTGCACTGGTTACTGCAGAGAAGTGCTGCAAAGTGATGGGGATCCCTGCAAGCCGCATCAAGCAGGACAATAGGATCTATCTGGCCGAGCCCGGCCGACTGATGGAAGTTCTCGCAGACTGCCCGGCGGAGACGCAGAGGGTAATGCTGGTGGGTCACAACCCGGGGCTCGAAATGCTGCTGAAATACCTCGCCGACAAACCACCTTCGATCCCGCCGGACGGCAAACTGTTACCCACCGCCACACTTGCCCAATTGCTGATACCAGATACCTGGGAGTCCCTGGATCAGGGACAAGCAAGGCTGACGCAACTGCTGCGCGCCTCCAGCCTGCCAAAGAAATTCCCCTTCCCCGCACCAAACGGCGAGGAAGGCCGGGACCGGCCCGCCTATTACTACACCCAGTCATCAGTGATCCCATACCGCGTCAACGAAAACGGTGTGGAAATACTGATCGTCCGCTCCAGTCAGGACAAGCATTGGGTAATTCCCAAAGGAATTGCCGACCCTGGCCTGAGCCTGCAGGAATCGGCGGGCAAGGAGGCCTGGGAAGAGGCCGGCGTCGAGGGTCGGGTACTTGAGGAACCTATCGGCGGTTACAGCTACCCCAAATGGGGGGCTACCTGCACCGTCACCGTGTACGCCATGGAGGTCAGTCGCCAGCTGTCCGAGGTGGAGTGGAAAGAGGATCATCGCGGGCGCGAATGGGTTTCGGCCAGGAAGGCTGCAAGCATGCTGAGGCAAGCCGAGCTCGGCCCCCTGGTTCTGGCACTCGAAGAACGCCTCTCCAGGGACTGAGACGATGCCGAGGTTGATTGCGGCGCTGATTCGTCACGGTGACTATCGGCAACTGCCGGAGACACCCAGTGCGCACCAACCCTTTCCTCTTACGTCCGAAGGTGAAGCACAGGCAAGGCAGGCGGGTGCCGCTCTGCGAGAGACAATCAGCACCGAAGGCTGGGCTCTGTCACCCGCCGTGGACAGCTCGCAGCTGCTGCGCGCATGGCAGACCGCACGCATCATCAATGAGGAGCTGGCTGAAAAGTTCGCGACCCCTCCGCAATTGACGGGTTTCGATGATCTTGCCGAGCGGGGACTGGGCAGCGCGGCCAACCTCAGCATAACCGCAATCGAGGCGGTCGTTCGCGAAGACCCCAGATATGAGAAACTTCCGACAGATTGGAAATCAAACAGTGGTTTCAGGCTGCCGTTGCAGGGCGCCGAGTCGCTGCTCGAGGCCGGCGAGCGCGTCGCCGCACATATCCGCCTTCAGATGGGGACGCTGGCGGCTGAGAAAGTGACCGTCGACACCCTGAAACTCTTCGTCGGCCATGGCGCCGCATTCCGTCACGCCGCCTACCATATGGGGGTGTTGTCTTTTGAACGGATTGCGCAGTTGAGCATGTACCACGCTCAGCCGGTGTTTCTGGAGCACCTCGCGGACAATCGCTGGCAGCATGTCGGTGGCGCATGGAAGGTTCGCGCCGGACACAGTGAATATACCGATTGATTGGCACATAGCCGCCTTCGTTCACGAACCCGATAGCTGATCAAAATGTCCAAGAAGAAAAACCGATTCAAACTTCCCAAGTATCACGGTAAACGCTGGATACGTGATGGCCTGCCGAGCACGGGGCAGAAATGGCTCCCGGGCAAGCACCGTTCGGCGAACAAGGAACGCGCCCTGGGCCTTGCGCTGACAAATGCGGTTTCGTACAGCCCCTGGAAGTGGCCGAAACGCCCGATCTACTTTTTGGCCGATCCTCATGCCGACGCCGAGGCCTTCAATGCCTCCCTGGTTGCCTCCGGTGGGGTGCGCAAGACGGGCCCCGGATATTTCGACATCAAGCTCACAAAAGCCGGTCGCAAGGGCCTGTTCATCATCGGCGGCGATTGCATGGACAAGGGGCCGAGCAGTCTCGAGGTGCTGCGCAGCGTCCGCAACTTCATGCGCACGGGCGCCAGGGTAAAATTACTGGTTGGGAATCATGACATCCGCCTGCTGATGGGTCTGCGTGCGATGGCGTTGAAACACAACACCCTGACCGAGCATCTGTTTATCCGCATGGGGCCAAAGGTGGTGCCGCTGCTGAAAGAGGTCCATACGGAATATCTCGGCGGCAAGAAAAAACTGCGCGGATTACCGGATAAGCAGACCTGCCGGCGGGCACTGTATCCATCGTCGGACTGGTTCGACGAGTTCCCGAAAAAGGCGGCCCGTTCGATGTCGAAGGCCGGTATCGAACGTGAAATCACACGCATGCGCAAGAAGATCAATGTCTTCGAAAAGGCCTGCGATCAAGCCGGTCTGTCATTGCGTGATGTCTATGCGACGGCACTGAAATGCACCGAACTCTTTCTCAAGCCCGGGGGCGAGTTCAGCTGGTTCTTCCGCGACATGCAACTGGCCTATCGCGAGGGCTCATTTCTTTTCATCCACGCCGGACTCGACGATCAGATAACCAGCCTGATTGAAAAGAAGAGCGTTCGACACCTCAACCGCCTGTACAAGAAACAGATCAAACATGATCTGTTCGATTTCTACTACGGCCCGCTTGCGAACACAATGCGTACCAAATACCGTGACGTCGACAAGCCATTGAGCCGGCAGGGTGTGGTACGCGCATACCGCCAGGGCATTCACGTCATCGTGCACGGGCACCGCAATATCACGAACGGTCAGCGCATCATGCTGCGCAGGGGCATGATCCATATCGAGAGCGATATCACCATGGATCGAAACTCACGCAGGAAAGAGGGCCTCGAAGGCTACGGTGTGGGGATCACCATTGTTGACCAGAAAAAGATCATCGGTATCAGTACCGACTATCCGCATGCCAAGATCTTTGAGCCCGAAAACTATTTTTAACCACACGCGAAGCAAGCCAATGCGCCAAAGTAAAAACAGCTTCAGACATGAATCCCTTCAGGATGCCAACACCATACAGGACATCTTTAAATCCCTGAGCAAGGGTATCGCAAAGGGAAGACTCTCATTCAGCGATGAAGACGGAGAGATCGTCATGGAACCTGAGGGCCTTTTGAATCTTAAAGTCACCGCGACCCAGGATGAGGGGAGACACCGTGTCAATATCCGCATCACCTGGCAGGCCGATGAAACGGTGAAACAAACAAAGCCGCTGCACGTGAATGCCAGAGGCAAATAGGTCGCAACAAACAAGGAACCCTTCCATGGCCAAAGATACCCTGCCGGCAATCAGCGAAAGTGGCGCCAGCGGCGAGATCGCGGAACTTTACGCCGATATTCGCCAGACCCTGAACGTGACCGCCATCAACTATGTCTGGCGGCATATCGCCACCATCGACGGCGGCTTGCGCTGGGCCTGGGAAGCGGCCAGACCGATGTTCGTCTCCGGGCGCGTTGAAAGCGAATGTGAACACCTGTTGGCGCAGCTTTCGTACCCGAAACTGCCCCTGTTGAGCGACACCACCCTTTCCCTGGTGGGCGTCAGTGGTGACGGCCGCGACACGATCGGCGCCATTCTCGATACCTACAACCGCGGCAATCTGCTGAACATGGTTTCCCTGTCCGCCCTACTCGCCGAACCCGTCACGCCGCCAGCCGGAAAGCGTCCCAGAGCCGACCTGCCGTTCACGACCTTGCCCCTGCCGCCGATCCCGGAGGTGGCTGACCTGTCCGACGAGGTCGGTGAGCAGGTGCTGGTCCTCAATTCGCTGGGCGCCAAGCCGGGGCCGAACCGCGTGGTGGCCAGCATCTACAAACACATCGCCCTGTGGCCGGGTTACCTCTCCCTCAGTTGGACGCAGTTGGCTGCGATGGATGCAGACGGCTCGCTGTTGCAGCTCATCGAGGACACCCAGCAGAAAGCACGGCTGCATGCCGCCTACCTTGCCGGTGACCTCGGACCACGCCCCGCCGGCCCGGTGGCGGATCGGGTGCGCAGCACCGTCCATGAGTTCACCGACACAGCGATCGCCCGCATGATCCCCATAGGCCAGATGCTGCGCCAGTCGCTCGAAGGCGGCTAACGTTGATCATCCGAAAACCGCGCGTATCGTGTAGGTTACTGCGACGATAAGAATGAATATTCCGATGCCCAAGGCAATCTTGCGAAGAACTGACGCTTCTTCTTGAGGGCCGAGAAACAAACGTGCTCCCCCCACAACCACTGCCACACCCACCAACAACCTGGCATTGGAAACATCACCCACGAAGAAGCTGTAGATGCTGGCAACAAAGAACGCCGAGGCGAGAAGATACATCTGTTCGGTTTCCAATCGTTTCGCTGCGCTTACAGTACCAGCCCAGGCAGGCGCAACGGAACCCGCTTGAGCCCGAGGCAGCCTCGCTTACCTTTTTATCCCCTTCAGAACATGCTCGCAGGGATTGCTGAAGGCCGTTAAACGCGTGAAGATGGAATCGGCGACGATGTTCAGGCCGGCGGTGGCCCAGGCCGCAGCGCCATAGGCGGCGACGCCGCCCACGTTCAGGCTGATCTTTGGATTATCCAGTGTGCCGGTGACACCCGCCACGCGTTCCGCGATACCTACAATGCTGAGGCCCAGACCCTTGCGTTGGGCCGTTTTGAATTTCAGATCAATCTCACCGGTCTGCAGTTTAAGCGCACCACCGCCGAGCACATTCAGCTGGTCGGTTCTCAAGGCCAGTCCTTTGCTGCTTGTCGCGATGCCCTTGGCGACATCGAGCTGGACCACGGCACACTCCAGCTTGCCGCTATCCTTAATCTTGTCCTTCTGAAGGAGTGCACCGACCAGACCGTAAAGAACATTACCCATCGGAAGGTGACGCGCAATCGTTTCACTCAGCTTGCCCTCCCCGATCACCATCAAAAATTGCCCTTCAGCGGATTGAAGCATCGCCGCCGGTGACTTCCCTGTTCCCTTGAGACGTATATCCAAGTCAATTGGCGCCTCCGATTCATCCTCGCGATACCTTTTCCGATCGACCAGCTCACCCAGATCCATCTTGCCTTTATGATTCAGCGCAAACTGCCATTCAGTGTCGACCGGTTTGAGATCGACATCGGTCTTCACGCGTTCATTCTCGGCGCTTATGCTCAATTTGAGATGGCCTTTGTCCACAACGGCATCGAGGCTGACCTGATTGAGTTCAATCGCGACCAGATACAGATGTGCAACCTTCAGCCGCACGGATCCATCCAGCCCCTGCAATACCCCTGTCGACAGCTCCCGCGCCATGAAAGGCTGGGCATCGCCGGCAGGCTTGTCGGAATGCTCAAGAAACGTCTGCAAATGAAGTTCGCGCGATTCCAGCGTGCCTTCGATGCGCTGACCCGGCACCAGAGGAACGCTCAGTTCACCGTTGATATCACTCTTGCCGCTGGTCACTTTGAGCTTCTTGAACTGCATGCGATGCTCAGTGCCCTCGACCTGGGCAGTCACTGCGAAAGGCGGGGTATCCGGCATCTCCAGACCGAGCAGGGAATTCAGGCGCGAAAGACTGGGGCTAGAGGCATCGACCGCAAAGCGACTGCCTTTCACCTCCGCCAGACTGGCGAAAGTGCCGTCGAGCCGCACTTTGAGATCGCCTTGTTGCACTGACAGTTTTGCCCTTACGTCGCGGCCGGCATTCAAGGCTGACCACGGCCCGACGTCGCCGGTGATCTGCAGCGGCTTCTTACCGGCCTGCCCCTCGATCTTTACCTTCAGCGACTTCCACGCCTTTCCTTCCTCGAACAGATCGGCCAGCAGGCCGCCGCTTACTTCGATCTGGTAAGGCTGTTTTTCGTAAACGATCCCGGTTTTCAGGCGCACTGCTTCCTTGGGCTCCACGGTAAGCGAAAGCGCCTTCAACGCCAGATCCTCCGCCTTCTCTCCTTTCTTGGCCGGCAGCTTGACGGCCACAGACCCGATCGTGAGCTCGCCGCTCAGATTGCCGATCAATGCATCTCGCGAATCACCCGCGGTCGTGAACTGCCCATCGATTTTTTGCAGCTTCCCGTCGATTGGGGTCGAAGTCAAAAGGGCAAGCGCGGACTTGTTGATATCCAGTCGTTCGCTCTTTAGTTTCAGCTCCAGTTTGGTGAGTTCGAACAGGCCTTTGAGTTCCCCCGTCACCGCCAGTGTTGTGCCGGGCATCTCCAACTTCCCCTGGAACGGACGCTCCCCGGCCAGCGAGATCACCTGTGGTTTGGAGGTCAGCGATGCAGAGACCGGGACATCCCGGTAGGTAAACCTGGCCATGAGCTCGAGCTGTTCTCCGTCCAGCCCCCTGAACATGACCTCAGGGATATCCGCACGCTGAACCTCGCCCGTCGGCGAACGGTAGCTCAGACGCGAATTTTCCACCTTCAGTGCGTCCAGATCGAAGTCAAAACCACTGTCGCCCTCCCCACCGAAGGACCAGTTGCGCCTGCCGTCCTGCGCTTCCTCCAGTAAGATGTCGGCGTTTAGAATCGTTACCTGCTGCAATTCCAGGTGGCGTTGCAAAAGACTCAACAGTCGAAGACGCACAAGCGCACGCTCGGCGCGGGCAAGATACTCCCCTCTGGCCCATTCCGGGTTACCTATCCACAAACCCTCCACGGAGATAGCAGGCGTCAGCGACCATTCCATGCTCACGCCTTTTTCGATCCTGACCTCGCGCCCCAAGACCGTACTGACCTGGTCTGCCAGCAGGTCTTTGTTTTCATCCAGGTAGGCAACAAAGTAGCTTGCAACGGCGACGGCCACCAGCAACAGCAAACCGATGCCCGCAAAGATTATCTTGATGGCTTTCATAGCTTCTGGCCTGATTCCTGAGGCTCGCCGAGCCCGATAAAATTGAGCACTCTCGCCTCGACAAAGGCATAGAACGGATTCCAGCGCAGCCGCAGCATGTCGGACGCGGAGACTTCCAGCGCACCACGCTCTCCACGCAGCGCAATATTACCCAGGCGAATACCCGGACTCTTGCCGGCCGGGCGTCCGCCATAGAGCGGATCGTTCGGAGGAAACGGCAAAGCCACGTGGGCCAGCGAGTACACGTCGTCCGGCCAGGACAGCCGAAGCCTTTCGACGCTCGGCACATTGCTCCCCGGGTTTTTACTCGCCATGATCACCTCCCGACTTTGCTCCGTCTCGTTGGTGACCACACTCAGGGTGAAGTTCTGTCCCGAACCCTGCTGCAGCACCTGGATCACTTCGTCCGGATCCCATTTCATCAAGGGTTCCATCTCAGTCACGCGGTTGATGTCGAACAACACCAGCTCGTGGCCGTTGGCCGGCAGCCGTTCAAACAACCCGCTGACCAGGGCCGGGGTCGATACGGTCGCATCGATAACGGATGAGAATGCCAGGATCCGCGGCAGCCCGCCAAGCTTTCCGGCCTGCCCGAGTGTGGTGATACGTTCCTGGATCTCGTTGGTCAGCTGATAGACCACGGCGCCGGCATTGACCGCGAAGGAACCATACTTGAATGGGTCATATTCCGGCAGGATCACGTTCCAGGCAAGCTTCTCGAGCCCCAACAGATGCCCCAGCCGCCCTTGCCAGACCGCCAGCGCGGCGACCGAACTCACCCCGATGGCCGGCGACAACAGCGCCAGACGTTCAGCCTGCGGGAGTGTGTTGTCCTCCAGCGCAGCCAGCACATAGTGCACCGCCAGCGCGGCACCGGTTGAGTAGCTGACGATATAGATCGGTCGATCGCCGATCTGCGCGGCCAGGTGGCGCATCGCCAGGCGCGTCGCTGCGGCCATATCCTGCCAGGTGAGTTCAACCAATCCCGATGGCGCGGTGCCATGGCCCGGCATGCGCAGCCCGAGGACCTGCGCACCCGCGGCGTTCAGTCGCTGTCCCAACTGGCGCAGACTGTAAGGGGAATCGGACATGCCATGCAACAGCAGTATGCCCGCCTTGGGAGACTTTGCCGTCAGCTCGAAACTGCGGTTCCAGCCCGGCTTCCAGCGCGCCGGGTCAGACAGGCTGCCGCGATTGTATCGGTTGATCTCGGTCTTTTGGTCGGACGGTATCTTCGCGTAGACCAGCTGGTCCAGCTGCCTGAACAGACGCTCTTCGAGCGCCAGGTAATCCGTGAAAGTGTTGATTCCGGCGTCTGCCCTGAACTCCTCGTCCAGATCGGCCAGGTGCCAGACATTCAGGTCCGGTCGACCGTTCAGATAGACGACAAACACGACCACCAGGACTATGGCTGCACCCACAGTGCTGTAAACGGCCGCCAGGACCACCATTCGGGCCAGGCTGCCCAGCCGGGATAACATACGCCAGTGCCTCATGCCATGCCCCGGTGCACCCAGGGGCATTGTTGTTCCAGTGTCCTGTCCCACAAATAACTTGTCATTCAGAACACCACCCACGCGTCTATGCAAGGCGCGTTTGCGCCCGACATCGGCAGGCACGACCTGCCCTACTATTTAGAAGCCAACTGCTCAAGACGTTCAGCCAACCAAACCTTGATGATCGACTGACGAGTAACACCAAGCCGGTTCGCTTCCTTATCCAAAGACTCAATCATCCAGGTGGGAAAATCGACATTAACCCTCTTCTGTTCCCGAAGCGGACGCCGGGCCTTCGAGAGATCAAGTGCATCGGTGACATCCATATCACTATCAAAATCAGAATCGAATTTCTTAGCCTTCATAGATAGCCACCTCTTCAATTCGAGAACGACGGACGGAAATGATCCGGATGTTGTCGCCTCTGGGGGTTGCGACAGCCGACCAATGTTTTCCGCTGATACGGCCAACAATGAGAAATCTCGGCTCATCCGTGGTTTTTGCTGGGATTTCCAACATATCAGGATCGCTCCAAAGCGCCTGGGCATCGACGAAGTCAATTCCGTGCTTCTTCAGGTTTCCCTGACTTTTTGGCTCGTCGAATTCAAAAACCATTATGGTATAGAAATTATACCTTTTTGGCAGATTCGACAAGGACTTCGAACCTTTTGGCTGCCTGAAAGACTGCCATTGGATAAAGAAATTCATGCCGCAGCATTTCACCGGCGTCCGCTGGAGCTGCAGATATAGCGTACTCAGCCCGGCGGTAGGTCGGGCTGCGCCCGGCATCGGCAGGCATAGCCTTACTACCTGAAAGACCTGTCACCAATAAAAACACTTGCGCGTCCAGTGGGACATGCGGGAAGTTCGGTTATTCACAGAGCGCCGCTGATAATTCGAGCCTATCTGACCGACCTCGCTTTGGTGGACAACAACATCTGCAGTACAACGAAGGTCGCAACCGCAGCGGTCAGGTGTTTCAGCGTATGGCCACTGACGGTGTGGCCAAGAAACCCGTACACCTCGTGATCAAGATACTCGAACACCTTCGACAGGCCGTACCACAGGATCGCCCAGGCCAGATAACGCCCCAAGGTATAACGGTGCCGCGGGAACAGACCGATGATCAGCGGCAGCGCAACCATCGGGTAGTACTGCACCATTGCATAGAAGCGCAGATCGCCGCGGCCCAGAGACTCGGTCCAGTCCCAATAGATCAGGCTGGAGGCACCCGTGACAAGCAGTACAAGCAACAGCCAGCCGTTCCCCGCCCTGGAGTCGACCCGATCGGCCACGACTGCCGAGGTGATCGCCATGAAGCCGATCGACATCGGCAGGCGGTCCCAGAACAGGCGCTCATTGCTCGGTGCAAGGTGATAGTAGACCGAACCCAGACTGATCAGGGCAAGCCCAATGAAGAATATGAGATACGGGCGGGCATCAGGCGAAGCGGCAAAAATTTCCCGGCCCCGCACCCCAGCCACCACCAGCAGCCCAAGCATCCCGACCACGGCGAAACCGATATTCGACACCACGTCATTGAAGTTGGAAATGCCGAAGAAGGATCGCTGGTCGGCAAACAGATGGTAGTTCGGATCCTGCGGGATGGGGTCCAGCATGCCGACAATGAAAACCACCACGATCAGCAATCCCAGCAGGAGCCAGACCCGCTCCCAAAAAGACAGGTCGCTGATGACGCTCTTCTTCTTTCTTGAACTCACTGCTGATCGAGTTCGGCACGCAGTGCCCGCGCCTGCGCATCACCCGGGTAATGCTTTAGCAGTTGGTCGGCGTATCGTTTTGCTCCAGGCAGATCGCCACGATCGCGATGCAGGGTAGCCAGCGCGACGAGGATATCGCGATTGGCCGGATGCCGGTCAGCGGTCTGTTCGAGTATGCCGATCGCCTGCGTGACATCACCGGCCCCCTGCACCGCCAACGCATAGACGTAGGCGTAGCGCGCCAGCTCCGGCGACGATTCAGCCGCCTTGCGCAGGTATGGCAGAGACTCGCCGAGGCGTTTCTCGCGCACCAGCAGTAGACCCAGTGCATACTGCAGATCTGCGTTGTCCGCGTCGGCCTCGATACCCGAGCGCAAGACTTTTTCACCGTCCTGATCGCGCCCCTGCTGGCGATATAGATCCGCCAGGTTCACATAGGCGGGCGAAAACCTGGTGTCGAGCCGCAGGGCCGTCTTATAGGCCTGCTCGGCCTGGGGCACATCACCGACTGCAACAGCGATCAGCCCGAGGTTGAGGTGCGACTCCGGACGGTCCGCATTGACGTACTGCGACTGCGCATACTCTTCGATGGCGCGAGTCAGGTGTTTGCGGAATTTTTCGGGCAGACGCTGGCGCATCAGTGATGCGAGCAGGCGCGTCGCCTCCAGACGGACGGTTCGATCCGGATCGTCCAGCAGCAGCCAGCCCTGGTCGACCCGGGTTCGCACATCAGTCGCCTCGAGGAAGCGCACCGCCGCGCCACGCACCAGTGGGTCGTCGTCAGCCAACAGGCGCTGGATGGTAAACAGCTGCTGTGCCTGCGCCACGGCTCGCAACCTGTCCAGCGCCGTCGCCCGGACTATCCCTGACTGCCCCTTGTCGGCGGTGATGGCCAGCAGACGATCTGCGGCGTCCGGGACGCCATTCGCTGCGGCCTGCAGCACTTCACCGAAATGCGGCCCACGGTGTGTGCTGTCCGGATACCAGCCGGCAACGGCATCCGCTGCCCAATCAGTGCTTTTGTCGGCATGGCAGCCATTGCAGGCGTTCGGCGTCCCCAGCTCGGTAGAGAGATCGGGGCGCGGCACACGCATGCTGTGATCGGCGCGCCAGTCATTGACCATGTAGACGCGCTGCGGCATGTGGCATGCGATACAGGCCGCACCGTCGCCACCGCTGTCGTGATGATGATGGGCTGGCGTATCGTAGCGCGTGGGCAAATGGCAGGTAGCACACACCGCATTGCCCTCGGCAAGCAGTTTCGAGCTGTGCGGATCGTGGCAGTTCGAGCAGGTCACACCCGCCGCATACATCTTGCTCTGGATAAATGACCCGTAAACGTAGACCTCGTCCTTGATCTGGCCGTCAGGGAAATACAGATGCTCGTCCAGCAGTGACAGGCGGTGGGTGTCAGCCAGGGGCTTGCCGTATGCGTAGTCCTCCCAGATCTGGCCGCGACGCGAATGACAACGGGCACACAGCTGGATCTGCGTGTGCTTCGTACGCGGCTGGCTGCGGCTTGGTTTGCCGGTCTCGGCATCGATCGTCCATGTCGCGGCGTCGCGGTCGGCCAGGTCCACCACCAGTCCCTTGTCGGCATCGGCCTTCTTGTCCGGATCCTTCGCGGCCGCCTGCGCCCAGCTGAGATGGTCTGATGCCGGGCCATGACAGGCCTCGCAGGCGACGTTGATCTCGCTCCAGCTCGTCTTGTAACTGTCGTTTGCGACGTCATAGTTCTTCTTCAGGTTAGTCGAGTGGCACTCGGCACACTGGTAGTTCCAGGTCTGGTCGCGCGCGGTCCAGTGTTGCGGATGCCGATAATCCATCTGCTCATTCGGATACAGGTGGAACCAGCGCTGGCCACCCTCTTCGTTCAGGCGGCTGTCCCAGGCGACGCCCAGGGTCTGGATGTGTCCGTTGGGGAATTCGATCAGATACTGCTGCAGCGGATACCAGCCGAAGGTGTATGCGATGCGGTAATCGTGCAGTGCGCCATCCGGACCGTCGGTGCGAACAAAGAAGCCGGCTTCCTTGCGATAGAAACGCGAGGTGACACCATGCGCGGTGAACTCTGCGTCGGCGAAATCACCCAGTACCTTCTCCTCGCTCGCCTCGGCCATCGCCAGATCGTGGTGCGAGCCGCGCCAGGCCTTGGCCTCGACCTCGTGACATTCAACACACTGCTTGCTGCCGACAAAGGCGGGCGCGGCGAACGCCGTTCCCGCGAGCAGACCAAACAGGAAAAGTGTTGCAACCAGCTTCATGGCGTTTTCAGCTTTTATTGAGCACGCTCGACTTGTTATGCGCGCCACCCATTTTGCCCTTGAGAACCCACCAAACGATGTGTACGCTTAGGCCATACTATACACACAGAGGCAATGCCATGCGTACCAACATCGTGATCGACGACAGCCTCATGGAAGACGCCCTCAAACTCACTGGACTCAAGACCAAGAAGGAAGCCGTTGAACTTGGCCTAAGGACGCTGATTCGATTGAAAAAACAAGAAGGCATTCGGCGCTTTCGCGGCAAACTGCATTGGGAAGGCGACCTGGACGAATTTAGAACCGCCAGATGACGCTCGTGGATTCCAGCGTTTGGATCGACTACTTCAATGGGCGACCCACACTCGAAACCGAACATTTGGACAAGCTGCTTGGGGCGGAACCCGTTGCCCTTGGTGATTTGATTCTTACTGAGGTGCTTCAAGGGTTCCACCTCAACAAAGACTACGAAACAGCAAAAGAACTGCTCACGTCGCTTTCGGTATTCGACCTTCTCGGGACAGACCAGGCGATCAGGTGCGCTGAGAATTTTCGGGCACTGCGCATGAAAGGAATCAAAGTTCGAAAAACCGCAGACGTAATCATTGCCACGTTCTGCATTGATAACGATCTCCCGCTTCTCCATCGCGACAAAGACTTCGGCCCGTTTCACAAGCACCTTCGACTTCGCAACGCCCTTACTCACGCATAACAGTAAAAACGGGGACAGACCACGTCTCCCGAGGGAAATCGTGGTCTGTCCCCGGTATCTCGCGGCTAACCCGTTCCGTTACTTGGCGATCTCGAGATCACGGTACTTGCCGTAGAGCAGGCGGACCAGCTCATACTCGAAGGCCGATCCGGTTTCGTAGTAGCGGAACTTCGTCTGGTGACGCTTGTCGATTGCCTGAAGCACGTAATACGGGATTTCCGCATCGTTGTTATCGAAGTTGAGCGGATCGATAGCAGAAAACATCAAGCCATCCGCAACCAGGCCTGTGGTATCACGCAGATTCGACGGCCCCAGGATAGGCAGGACCAGGTAAGGCCCTTCGCCGACGCCCCAGTGCCCCAGCGTCTGACCAAAGTCTTCGTCCCACTCAGGCGTATCCATAAGCTTGGTGGCTGGATCAAACAGGCCGAGCACACCAAAGGTGCTGTTCATCGCGAACCGCCAGGCCGCTGTGAAGGTCGCCTCGGGCTTCAGCTGCAAAACCGAGTTGATGAAATTCTCGATCTCACCAATGTTTGAGAAGAAGTTGGACACACTGTCCTGGGCCACGGTCGGCAGGATGAATTCATACCCTCTGACCACCGGCAGGAAGATGTAACGGTCAAACTGGGTATTGAAGTTGTAGATGCTACGGTTCATCGGCCCCCAGGGATCGTAGACATCCACGACGTAATTGACGTCGGGATTGACGACATCCTCAACCGAATGCATCGCCGGAACCTCGGGCTCTTTCTGTTCGGTGGTGCTGCAGCCGGCAAGCCACAACAGGGACAGCGAAATGAACAGGACACGCGCTGGGCACATCATTGAAATCCTCTGGCTCATTTTCCTGCTCCTGCGTCAGCAAACAGGCCGAGCATGTGGTCGACATTCACCTTGTAATCCATGTTTCCGCAGTGGCCGCCCCAGGGATAGATCTTGGCCCGCGAGCCAAATACATCGGTGAAGAAATTGATCTCGCCCGGCTTGAGAATCAGGTCGTCGGCATTGTGCATCACGTAGATCTTGTCGCTGTTGCGCAGGTAACTCTCGATGCTGCGCAGGCTCAATTGATCGAGCAGCGCCTGTCGCTGCAGACCCGGCTGTTTCGACTTGTAATACGGATAAAGCAGCTCGTCGAAGTACTGCAGGAAGGTGATGCGGTGCGCCACCTTGGAGTAAGGGCCCAGGTTCTCGGTGGTCGACAGCACCCGGTTCTTTGGCACGATATAGCCGGAATTGGTCATCACATCCGTGGTGAACACCATGCTCGCCGAGGACATGCGGAAAGAGGTGCCGATCAGGGCCGCCAGCGGCTCATCGTCCTTGGGCGGGCGATTCCGGTAGACGGTGTAGAGGAACTCGTCGTTGAACTCGACGTGGTCCACCGTGGTGTAGACCTCGGTGAACGCATCCATCAGACGGTCCACAAAGGCGTCGAAATGGTCCAGACCGCCCGGAAGATTCTCTTCGAGCATCTTGTCGAGGATGTTCACCGAGTTGTACAGGCTGACCGGCGGGTTGATCATCAGGACCTTCTTGAAGTTGAAGGACCTTTTCTCCTCGTCCAGCTTGGACACGAAGGCCGCCTGCGCGCCACCCAGGCTGTAACCCGCAACATAGTAATCAGTCACCTCGATCTTGTCGCCCATCCGCTTCATCATCAATTCCATGACCCGATAGATGTCCTTGGAATCGTCCACGATATGACCCGGGAAACCCGAGGAGGAGGCAGAGATGATGAAATTCGGATGCGTGGACGAGGATACCGCCGCGACATGGAAGCCCGCGTTGTAAAAAGCCCGCGCCATGCCCCGGTTTTTCGGTGAATCGAAGCTCGCCCCGGTACCGGCGATCAGAAAGATCAGCGGCGCCTTCTTGTCGTCCTGGTAAGCAACCGCCGTGCGCAAGCCCCGCTCGTCAAACCAGAAAACATCCGGCGTCGCGCGGTCTGGGAATACCTTGAGGTGGAAGTTCCTGATATTCGCGCCCCGCAACGGCTTCGGCTCAGCCGCCACATCACGCGGCGTACCCACCACGGTCGCCGCAAAGGGATCTTTTATCGGGAAGGTGTAACCCTCTGTACCCGCCCAAGCGCAAACACTTGTCAGCAGGCCAAACAGGACCCATACACTGCTTCTGAATTTCATAACTGGTTTCCCCGGGGAAAATCGTGATCAACTCTGGCTGTCGGCTATCTGAGGGCTCGTTCAGTTACCCGCCACCATGACGTTTTCGTTAGATTTTAAGGTTGGGAGTGTATCCGATGCGACTGGCCATCTCCAGACCATATCGCGCCCAAACATGCTACTGGCCCCTCCCCCTAAAGTACCGGCCCGAGCATCGCGATGGTGTTGTTCCATAGCCTCCGTTGCCGGGCCCAGCCCTGCACTATTTCTGCGCCGACCGGGTCTGAGGCTGCGATATAGCTCTCCTGGCGCTGACGAACCGTTGCGGTCAACGCCGGATCGTAGAAAAGAATGTTGTTCTCGTAGTTCAGCTCAAAGCTGCGTCGATCCATGTTTGCCGAGCCGATCAGGGTCACCTCCCCGTCCAGGGTCAGGGACTTGGTATGCAGCAGACCACCTTTGTATTCAAAAATACGCACGCCGGCCTCGAGCAACCCGGCGTAGTAACTGCGACTCGCCGCACCGACGATCCATGAGTCGTTCCTGGCCGGGAATACGATGTTTGTGTCCACGCCGCGGCGCGCACTTGCACACAAGGCACCGAGCATGGATTCATCGGGGACGAAGTACGGGGTCGTGATCACAAGCTCCCGACGTGCCGCGTACATCAGCGTCTCGAACATCTCGGGCATGGCCGAATAACGCACAGTCGGACCGGTTCCGATCACCTGCGCGGCGAACCCCGGCTGGGGAGGTGCAGGAACAATCTGCCGCAACAGTTCGCCGAGGTCTTCGTCGACGTGGGCCATCCAGTCGCCGGCGAACAGGTGCTGATTCTGGCGCACGATGGGACCCTCGAATCGCATCAGGGCATCGACCCAGGGTGCATACTTCGCCTTTATGCGAAATTCCGGGTCGGCACAGTTCTGGCTGCCGCAGTAGGTGATCCGGTTGTCGATAACCACGATCTTGCGGTGATTGCGCAGATCGATCCGACCGCTGAGCGGCCGCAACAGCGGGTTTCCGATCGGCAGGGCGCGCGCCAGACGCACACCCGCGGCACCCATTGCCTGCCAGTGTTCCGATTTCACCATGGTGCGCGAACCCAGATCGTCCGCCATGGCCCGGCAGATCACGCCACGCGCGGCTGCCCGTTTCAGCGCTCCGACGACCTTGCAGCCGTTGTTGTCGGGCAACCAGATGTAAAACAGCAGGTGGACATGATCCTGCGCGGCGTCGATGTCGGCCACGATGGCATCGATCGCCACGTTCGAATCCCGCATCAGGTCGGCGCTGTTGCCGCCGACCGGATCGAAGCCACTGATGGATCG
>Ga0265303_10000110_pt1 | contig 37659 bp, 36 predicted proteins | sample Helome_2_FD_192494 | JGI IMG/M metagenome (GOLD analysis project Ga0265303, IMG submission 192494) | Marine sediment microbial communities from subtidal zone of North Sea - Hel_20160317 (Illumina Assembly) | ecosystem: Environmental > Aquatic > Marine > Subtidal zone > Sediment ... | reverse complement strand
TGAAACAAAAAAAAACGAGCTTAAAGCTCGTTTTTAAATTTGTATAGATGGCTTTTTATTTAGCCACATTGACCGAACGTGTTTCACGTATTACTGTAACTTTTACCTGACCAGGGTAGGTCATATCGGTCTGAACTTTCTGAGAGATTTCAAATGAAAGCTGTGCAGCTTTCTCATCACTTACTTTTTCACTTTCAACAATAACCCTCAATTCCCTTCCGGCCTGAATGGCATAAGCTTTTTGTACACCTCCAAAAGCAAAGGCGATATCTTCAAGATCTTTTAGTCTTTGAATATAGGAATCCAGCACCTGTCTTCTTGCTCCAGGGCGGGCACCACTTATAGCATCACATACCTGTACGATTGGTGATATTAAGGTCTTCATTTCTATTTCATCATGGTGGGCTCCAATGGCATTACAGACATCCGGTTTTTCCCCAAATTTCTCGGCCCATTGCATCCCTAAAATTGCATGAGGTGTTTCCACTTCTACCTCGGTATTTGGCACTTTACCTATATCATGTAATAAACCTGCTCGCTTGGCTATTTTTGGATTCAACCCTAATTCTGCCGACATTACCCCACAAAGTTTTGCTACTTCTCTTGAGTGTTGTAATAAGTTCTGTCCGTATGAAGATCTATATTTCATTCTACCCACGGCTTTAATCAATTCCGGATGCAATCCATGAATGCCCAAATCAATAACAGTGCGTTTTCCAACCTCCACAATTTCTTGTTCTATTTGCTTTTCAGTTTTTCGTACAATCTCCTCAATCCTGGCCGGATGAATTCTGCCATCCGTAACAAGTTTATGTAAAGACAATCGGGCTACTTCTCTTCGAACAGAATCAAAGCAAGATAGTATAATAGCCTCAGGGGTATCATCAACAATTATTTCTACTCCTGTTGCAGCTTCAAGTGCCCTGATATTCCGTCCTTCTCTACCAATAATACGACCTTTAACATCGTCAGATTCAAGGTTGAATACAGATACACAATTTTCAACAGCTTCTTCAGTACCAATGCGTTGAATTGTATTTATGACGATTTTCTTGGCTTCCTGCTGAGCCGTAAGTTTAGCATCCTCCATTGTGGTCTGTAAATAAGCCATAGCATCTGTTTTGGCAGTTTCCTTTAAAGATTCAAGGAGCTGGCTTTTTGCATCTTCCGCCGATAAGCCGGAAATGACCTCTAACTGTTGAACCTGACTTTTATGAAGTTTTTCAAGTTCAGATTGCTTTTTATCGTAAAGTTCAGATTTGTGCTCTAGATCTTTAAATTTTATTCCAAGTTGTTCATTTAGCTTTCTGTTCTTAGCCAATTCTCCGCTTATCTGTGATTCTTTATCCCTTGTTCGTTTTTCAGATTCGGCAATCTTTTTGTCTTTGTTAATGATTACTTTCTCGTGTTCTGCTTTTAATTCTAAAAACTTCTCTTTAGCCTGAAAAATCTTATCTTTTTTAATATTCTCGCCTTCAATATTGGCTGTTTTTAGGATAGAATTCGCTTCTTTTTTTGCATTTGCAACGGTCTTTGATGCCTTACCCTTCTCTAAGACTTTTGCTACAACTAATCCTATTACCAAACCAACTAAAGCTGCTATTGCAATTGTTGTAATATCCATAACCTATTTTAATAATTAATACCTTGCTGCCCCTAGTTAAAGTATGAATGCAGCGCTTGAAAATAATGCGAGCAGTCACTAAGTAATTTGACTTTAAAACTATTATTGTTAATCTCTAACCGGTAAAAAACAAATCGAGATCAGGTCTCAAAATGATTCATAAAACCAATTCAAATAAAAAACCCACATTGATGAAGTTCTGTACAAACTCCTATAAACAGGTTTAGGGCTAACAAGTTGATCAAGGATCCTTTACAAGAAGGCTTGCTTTTACAACCTAAACTCACCCTTTTCAAACAAATTAGTGTTGAGTTCGTCAAAAATTAAATACCAATGTGGGCAGTAACTTTGTATTATGTTAAAGAACTTATTTTATACTAAGCTTAGAGTTTACCAGCTGATCCAACGCCCTTAGGCGTTCTTTAACTTCTTTGGTATCCTCAGTATTATCTATGCCTCTTTGTTCAATCTTGGAGGCAAACTGCAAGGCACACATGGCCAAGACATCTTGTTTGTCCCTAACGGCATAATTTTGCTCAAATTTCTTGGCAAGCTGTTCTATATTCTTTGCAGCCTTTCTTAGTCCTTCTTCCTGACTCGGGTCAATGGTCAAAGGATATACCCTATCTGCGATAGAGAGCTTTATTTTCAGCTTCTCTCCCATATTTCTTATTAACACTACTCAGCAAGTTGAGCTATACAATAATCCAACTCTCTAATTAATGTATTAATTTTGAGCTTTGCTTCTGTTTTATTATTATCACTGCCCAGCATTGAATTTGCAAGCTTAAGAGAATTATATCTTTCTTCCCATTCCAAAATGGTATTCCTTATTGTCTCATCCTCATTTTTAAGAGTAACAATTTCCTGCTCCAATTTTATTTTAGACTGATTTAGCAATTCTATTTTGTGTAGGAGCTTGCTAATTTTATTCTCTAAGGAATCAACGATTTCAACCAATTCGCTCATATGCAAATTACAATACGTTTTACACAAAGTTAACACACCTCAAACGACTTCGCAATAGTTTTTGCAATTATTCCTGAAGTAATACTTTAAATCCAAGAAATAGGACTATTCCACAAATTGAAATAAATATTAAAGAAAATTATGGTTGTTAACAGACCTTTTTTCCAAGTTTAACTCGTATTAATTAAATTCGCATCAACTTAACAGCTATGAGAATACTTATATTAAGCCTACTTCTTCTTACGGTTCTTACTGGTTTGGGTCAGGAAAAGTACCCCCTAAACACTTTCAGGCCTCCTTTGGATATACCGTTAGTACTCGCGGGTACATTTGGTGAATTACGATCAAATCATTTTCATTCTGGTATTGACATTAAAACCCAACAGCGACAGGGATTGCCCGTGTATGCTATAGGTAATGGTACGGTAACAAGAATAAAAATAGGACTTTGGGGATATGGGAAAGTTATATACATAGCCCATCCCAATGGTTATACCTCGGTATATGGACATCTTCAAAAGTTTTCGCCGGAAATTGAATCCTTCATTAAAAGGGTTCAATATGAGAAAAAGTCATATGAAGTTGAAGTATTTCCGGATTATGGCGACATTAAGGTCGTAAAAGATCAGCTTATAGCCTATAGCGGAAACACAGGAGGGTCTTCGGGGCCTCATTTGCATTTTGAAATAAGAAGTAGTATTTCTGAAAAACCAACTAACCCACTTCTTTATGGTTTAGAGGTGCGGGATGCCACCAATCCAACTCTTGTTAGTTTATTTGCTTATCCATTGTCTAAAGAAGCACAGGTAAATAGAAGCAGTAAGAAGATTCAAATTAAATTCAACAAACAAAAGGATGGATCTTACCTGGCAGATAAAGTCTACGCTTCCGGAACAATAGGTTTTGGTGTTAACACATATGACAGGCAAGATCTCGCGGCCAATAAGAATGGAATCTATTCTATTCAACAATTAGTGAATGGAAAAATTTACACCGATTTTAATTTTGAATCTTTCTCATTTAAAGAAACCAGATATATCAATACTCTGATAGATTACGACCATTTTGGGAAATATCACCAGCGCATACAACGCTGCTTTATTGCGCCGGGAAATCGACTTGAAATATATAATCAACTAAATAATGAAGGAAAAATTGCTGTTGCAGAAGGACTTTACTACAAAGTGGAAATCCTAATAAAGGATCTGCATGATAATCTGGTAAAACTAGTTATTCCTGTTGAAGGAAAAAAACAGCAGCCACTGGTGCTTGAGGATGAATTGAAGACAGATTATTTTATTATCGCAAAGCAACCTAATAATTATGACCTGGGTGCTGCAAAAGTCTATTTTCCTGCAAATACCTTTTATGATAATTTTTATATGGATCTACAAAAAGGTAAGGATACTGTTATGATTCACAATAATAGGATCCCGGCACACAAAAACTTTACGATAACTTTTGATGTAACTAAATACTCTCCACAGCAGCGAAAGAAAATGTTCATAGCTCGTCTCGACAGAAAAAAGAAGGCTAATTATATGACCACTTTTAAAAGAGGGACAACCTTTACTACCAGAACCAGAAGCCTTGGTACTTATACCCTGGCGAAGGATACAATTCAACCAAAAATACGTTCTAAAAACTTTAAGGAAAAGCAATGGTTAAATAACTACCGTTATCTCAGTCTTACGATTTCTGATGATTTAAGTGGTATTGACACTTATTCTGCCACATTAAATGGTGAATGGATATTAATGGAATACGAACCCAAAACAAAAACACTTACCTATAATTTTGACGATAAAATACTAAATCAAACGCAATGTGAACTTAAAGTAATCGTTACAGATAACGTAGGGAATTCAAATACCTTTACCAGTAGTTTTTACAGAAAATAAACTTTTGAAGTGTTCTAAACTCTTATTCCTTCTTGCTCTATTGGGTTCGCTTACTTTAGTAAGCGGGCAAAAAGCATCAATAACAGGGGTAGTTCTAGGAGTTAATGATGAGCCATTATCCAATGTAAACATAACTACCAAAGGCTATGGCACCTATACGGATTCAACCGGATTTTATTTAATGGACGTAATTGCCGATGAGGAAATATCTATAATTTTTACTCATTTAGGCCATAAAAATGTAATCCTGGAGAACTTAATCCTCACTACAAATGAAACTTTTGAATTCAATCCGGTAATGAAAACTGATGTAATTCAGGTAGCAGGTGTTGAAGTTACGGCAACCGGAGAAAAAAGCGCTGAAGGTATAACAACCATTTCTGCTCAACTTGTACGAAAAATTCCGGGAGCCAATGCAGGTGTAGAAAATGTGCTGAAATTACTTCCGGGAGTTTCTTCCAATAATGAGCTAAGTACTCAGTATTTTGTGAGAGGTGGGAATTATGACGAAAACCTGGTTTATATCAACGACATTGAAGTCTACCGGCCGTTTCTAGTGCGTTCCGGTCAGCAAGAAGGCTTAAGTTTCGTAAATAGCGATATGGTCCAAAATCTGGAATTCTCAGCAGGTGGTTTTCAGGCTCATTATGGGGATAAACTATCTTCTGTCTTGGATATTACCTATAAAAATCCAACAGAATTCGGGTTGAATATTGAAGCTAGTTTTCTTGGAGCAGGAGTTACACTTGAAACTATATCCAAAAATAAAAATTTCACTAGTGTAACTGGTGCCCGATACAGAGACAATAGCCTTTTTGTAAATAGCCAGCAAACCAACGCGAATTTCACACCCGCCTTTGCAGATTTACAAACCTATCTTACTTACCATTTCTCCAGAAAATTTAACTTGAACTTTTTAGGAAACCTATCTGTTAATGATTATAAAAATGTGCCTTTTTCCAGACAGACGAACTTTGGTACAATTAGCGATCCTAAGGCCCTTGTAGTGTTTTATCAAGGCGAAGAAGATAATAATTATAAAACCAGCCTTGGGGCACTAAAAGCTGATTATTACGCAAATGATAATGTTTCATTAAGTTTTATAACTTCTGTATACCATACGACGGAAGAAGAATATTCCGATGTAATTTCACAATATGAACTAGGTGAGATTGATGCAGATCTCGGTGGCAACAATCTCGGTGAAGTAACCTCTACAAGGGGATTAGGCACTCAGTTTAACAGAGCAAGAAATGATCTTGATGCACTCATAGTGAATGTGGCAGTTAAAGGCGAACTGAATAAAAAAGAAGAGTCCTGGGAATGGGGGATTAAATATACCCATGAAGACTTTAGAGATCAAATAAGTGAATCTGAATTTTTGGACTCTTTAGGCTATTCTGTAAGGCCTCCAACTGCTGAGTTTATAAACAATCAACCGCAAGAACCTTTTAACGCAGCAATAGTACCGTACACATCTGTTTCCGCCTTGAATTTCGTAAAAAATAATCGTCTGTCCGGATATCTTCAATATAGCCGAAGAGCACTATGGAACAGCAGTAATATTTATTATAACTTAGGATTCCGGACCCAATATTGGACGGTTAGCGGGGAAGGGTTTTCCAGTAATTCTCAGATTATTTTCAGCCCAAGAGGACAGTTTGCAATCAAACCCTCATGGAGGGTCGATATGTTATTTAGAATTGCCGCGGGGGTCTATCAACAACCTCCGTTTTATCGTGAATTAAGAGACCCCACCGGTACTATTCAGCCGGACGTAAAAGCACAAAAATCTGTACATTTTATACTTGGCAACGAATATAGCTTTGAACTCTGGAACCGGCCTTTTAAACTAGTAAGCGAATTGTATTATAAGAATTTGACTAATGTAAATCCATACACTCTTGATGATGTCAGAATACGTTATGCCGCGGCTAATAATGCGAAGGCCTATGCTTATGGATTTGATATGAGAATGAATGGTGCATTTGTTCCGGGAACAGAATCCTGGGTAAGCCTGGGTTTTCTTAAAACCGAAGAAAATATTGATAACAGAGGGTATATTTCAAGGCCAACAGATCAAAGGTTTCAAATAGGCATATTGTGGCAGGACTACATCCCAACTATACCCAGTTTAAGGATGTACTTGAATCTTGTTTACAACACCGGAGTACCCGGAGGTTCACCCAGTTATGCCGATCCTTATAATTTTCAGAATAGATTAAGAGATTATAAACGTGCAGATTTGGGTATTTCCTATATTTTTGTAGGATTAGATAAACAATACCCAAAAGGTCACTGGTTATATAGCTTTGAAGAATTAAATTTTGGTTTTGAGATTTACAACTTATTTAACAATCAAAATTCCATAACCAACACATGGGTAAGAGATGTGGATAGTAAACTGGAGTTTGCGGTTCCCAATTACATGACATCCCGTGTGTTCAACCTGAAATTAAGTATGCGTTTTTAGTTAATTTAGAATGAAAAAATTACTTTTAATTACCCTTCTTGCCTGCGGCACTTTGATCAATGCCCAAAAAAATGTATACGAAAGCAGCAAATTTGATATCCTGAGTAAGGATCACCATATACTGGCTATTATTCCGTTTTTTACGCATCTTGCTTTAGAAGAAAATATTACCAAAGAGGAATCTTCTAAATTAGAAGAAAAAGAAGGCTATGCGGTACAGGATGCCCTGGAGACCTATTTTGGCCTGGGAAAGAGAAAGAAGAAATTCACAATTGATTTTCAAAATATTAAAAACACCAATGCCATACTCGCTCAAAAAAACATTACTTACAAAAATATAGATACTTATACCATTAAAGAGCTTTCAGAAATTCTGGAGGTAGATGCCATAGTAAGTGGGAATTTGGAACTAAATATCCTGCTCTCTCAAGGAATTCCTGTTGAGTTTAGCTTTATGGACTATTTCATTGGTGATTCTAATTACGGTAGAATCGGCATCAAAATAAGTGATGGAAAAACAGGAAAATTACTGTGGAAATACGAGAATGAAATCAATAAAAAATCCGGAAGAAATACAGCTGACCTGATTGATAAAATGATGAAAAAACTGGTGCGCAAATTTCCATATGACAAGGAAAGGTTAAGAATGAATAAAAATCCTAAGTCTGACTAAACTCTTTCAAAACCTCAATTACGTAGTCTACTTCTTCTCTTGTGTTATATTTTGAAAAAGAAAACCTGACAGAAGGCTTTTGCAATTCTTCAACAGACAAAATTTCTGCCAGTACATGTGAACCGCCACCGGCGCCTGATTGACAGGCACTCCCCTCCGAACAAGCAATTCCCTTAAGGTCCAAATGAAATAGAAGCATTTGCGATTTCTCTATACTAAATGGCAGGCAAACATTTACCAAAGTATAGGTGCTCCTTTCCAAATTTCCCGAATATCCGTTAAATTCAACCTCAGGTATAGCTACTTTGATCTTTTTAATAAAATATTCTTTAATGCCGGTGATATATTTTCTTTCCTCTTCCAGATCATCATAGGCAGCAACGAACGCCTCTTTTAACCCGACAATATTGTGAATTGGTTCAGTTCCTGCCCGGTAACCGCGTTCTTGTGAGCCGCCTAGTATTAGAGGTTCTAAATTGGTGTTTTTTCTTATAAAAGCAAAGCCAACCCCTTTGGGTCCATGAAATTTATGAGCTGAGGCTACCATAAAATCAATCGGTGTGGTTTGTACGTCCCATTTGAAATGACCTATAGATTGTACTGTGTCTGAATGGAAAAGTGCACCATTAGCTTTGCATATCACTGCGATCTCCTGAAGATCCAAAATATTACCAATTTCATTGTTTACATGCATTAGGCTAACTAATTTTATTGAATCATCTGCCAATAATAACTTTTCCAAATGTTGAATGTCCGGATTACCAAAGCTATCAAGGTCAACAAATTCAATATCGATACCAAACTGTTTTTGTAAGGCCTCAGCGGTATGCAATACGGCATGATGCTCTATTTTTGAAGTAATAATAGTTTGAACCCCCATGTCCTTGACAGCACTTCTTAAAATCATGTTATCTGCTTCGGTACCTCCGGATGTGAAAATAATCTCAGAAGCTTGGGCGTTCAAATATTTGGCAATTGTTTTGCGCGCTTGCTCAATTTCTGTTTTGGCGCTTCTTCCAAATCCATGAATAGAAGAAGGATTACCATAAGAGTTGACCAGGGCAGCCTGCATTTTTGCAATTACTTCTTCCCTAACCGGGGTTGTAGCAGCATTATCGAAATAGATCTTTTGCATGAACAAGCTTTAGATTGAGAAACAAAACCAAAAATAATCGAAATAAACTTAAACTCTTCACAAAATCAATTCAAGTCACTAGGATAATAGCCTTAAATTCATTTAAATTTGAGGCATGAACAGAGTATTTTTAATTTTTATTTTTTGCTTTAGCAATTCATGTGATGACGGAGATTTAATAATTGAAGCAGTAGATTTTAACGATATCAGTATCACATTCTGCGAATCTACTACAACTATTAACAGCACGCTATTCTTTAAACTCAATTCAGTCGAAGCTTTAGTTCTTGAATTGCAAAGTGGTATTCTCAAGAATGAAGTTTCTACAGACACTATTAAGAGTGCAATTCCTGGACAATCCCAGTTGATATATCGTACTTTTTCCGACAATATCTCTAATAATTATTTTTGTGATGCAGTGCCACCCATCACACCAACGGTGGTTGAGGAATTCGAAGGTGAAGGGGGAGACGTATTTATTACAACTGTGAAGAGTGAAAGCGATTCAACTATTTATGAGCACAAAATTGAATTAAGTGGAATTTCACTGGTAAATGCGGAAGGTCAGCGAATATCAGACCTGCAGATTAACGAATTTGGCACCATAACCACCCAAGAGTAATATTTTCACGTATTCTGATAAATATATACTTCAGTAGCACCTAGGCCATATTTTTGATAATCTGCATCGTAGTACTTTACATTTTCGTACCGTTTAAATAAATAATTCAATTCTTCTTTAAGAACCCCTGCACCTACTCCATGAATAAACACCACCTTTTGTATTCTTTTGCGAATGGCAAATTCAAGTTGTCTTTTAGCTGTTTCCATTTGTATATTCAACATATCATAATTGGACATCCCCTTTGAAGTAGAAACGAGTTGATTAATATGTAAATCAACTTCCATTTTGGGTGCACTACGCTCTTTTGCTTTAACTTTTCTGATTTTTGGTTTATCGGCAAGTTCCTTGTTTGCTTTCACCTGTGCAACTTCTACATTACTTACTTTTATAGATTTCATACCTTCTGTATGCATCAATTCGGATGCAGTAAAATCCATATCAAAACCTTCAGGAGTCCGTATTGTTATTAAATCGTCCTTAATAAGCATAACTACCCCTGTAATGTTATCGTCTATAACTTCAGCCTTGTCTCCTTCTTTAAAATTTCTCATTGTCCTTTCTCATTATTTATTCATCCGTTTTAGTCCAAACCTTAGAAGATTTATAAATTCCAAACATCAGTAAAATTATGCCTACACACATGGCATACTCCTTCTTAACCAACTGGTCTCCTGTAGCCATAATAATTGCACCGGCCATAATAAGCAAAAAATAAATGATTCGATTTGTTTTCATTCCTCAAAAATAATAGTATTTTTCGGTTGAATAATCTGCCAAAATGAAAATAGCTTCATCCATATTGCTTTTTTTGAATGAAGATTATATGTTACCCTGCATGAATAAGCAACTTTTAGGTATAGAATGTACTGGATGTGGTATTCAAAGAGCAGCTGTTTTACTCTTTCATGGAGAATTTATTGAGGCTTTTAAAATGTATCCGGCAATATACCCTCTAATACTGCTTTTAGGCTTTTTATTGTTAGATAATTTAATGACCATAAAATATGCAAATAAGATAAGTATATTCTTAATGATAGCCAGTGTAACAACAATATTGATCAACTTTATTTTAAAATTTTTCTAATCAAGCGAATACTTCATGGAACAACAAAAATTACCTAATGTAACCATAGCCATTGTACTTTCAATTCTTTCATACCTATGCTGCTGTTTTGGTGGCCTTCCGGCGGCTATTCTTGCAGGCATAGCCTTTTTTTTGGTTTATAAGGATGAAAATAAGTATAAAGAAAATCCGGAATTGTATTCAAATTACAGTCAGCTAAAAACAGCTAAAATATTATCAATCATTGGAATGGTATTAGGAATAATTTGGTTCTCTCTGTCCGTTTATCAGGTTAATAAAATAGGTGGTTGGGACGCTTATATGGAACAAGTTAAGGAAATGACGGAACAGTGGGAGGAATAAATCTAATTAGAAAATTAAAAAAATGAATCTACAACCCTTACCGGGGGCTAGCAATGCCTTGACGATGGGAATAATTTCCATCATAGGAGCCATAACTTGTTGCGGCCCTTTTGCAATTATTTTTAGTGCTATTGGCTTAAGTAGTGCCAATAAAGCGGAGGTGCTTTACAAAGAACATCCTGAAAATTATTCTGGTTATGAAAGTGTCAGAACCGGCCGGATTTTGTCTTATGTTGGAATGGCCTTGGCCTTAATATATCTCGTTTTCGGAATCCTTTATTTTGGAGTTATAGCTGCTTTTATTACTGGCGGAAACTTTTAAAAACAAAATTTAACGAATTAGACTTAAAAAAAAGACCCTCGTATTGAGGGTCTTTTATTTGTAACTGGCATTACAATATAAGTCCTAATTGGCTACCTCGCTCATAAATTTTAGCCGGTATAGTCGCAATTCTTCATCTTCATATTCACCATCAAATTCTTTTTGTGCTTCTTCGATATTGTCAGATTCAGCCTCAAGAAAATAATCATGAATATCGCCCTGTTGATCCTCATCCAATATTTCGTCTATCCAATAGCCTATGTTCAATTTAGTACCGCTAAAAACAATTTGTTCCATTTCCTTCACTAAATCTTGCAATTCAAGTCCTTTTGCAGAGGCAATATCATCCAAAGGCAACTTTCTATCCACATTCTGAATAATATACAACTTAAGAGCGGAATTAGCTCCTGTACTCTTTACAATTAGGTCATCCGGCCTAATTATTTCATTCTCCTCAACATAATTCGTAATAAGTAACACAAAGGGTTTTCCATATTTTTTTGCCTTGCCCTCACCTACTCCATGAATATTTATCATTTCCTCCATGGAAATAGGGTATTTTAGGGCCATGTCATCAAGGGAGGGATCCTGGAAGATGACAAAAGGAGGGATATCCAATTTTTTAGCTTCACTTTTTCTGAGGTCTTTGAGCAAACGCAATAATTTTTCGTCTGCCGCACCCCCTGCGCTTTTGGCAGCACTAATTATGGCCTGGTCATTTTCTTTGTTATATACATGATCCTTCGTCATCATAAAAGAAGTAGGGTTCTCAAAAAAAGAAGATCCAGCCTGAGTAATATGCAATATACCGTATTGTTCAATTTCTTTTTTTAGTAACCCGGCAACCAATACCTGCCTGATTAATGCCATCCAATAACTTTTGTCCTTATCAGATCCAATACCAAAAAAAGGTTTTTCATCGGTTTTGTGAGAAGCAATAAGTGCATTTGTAGAACCTATAAGTGCCAGGACAACTTCCTTTGCTTTAAACTTTTCTTTGGTGCCCTGGACTGTTTTGATTAGCTTGATAACATTTTCTTTCGCTTCTTCCTTTTCCTTAGGATTTCTGGCATTATCATCCATATCTGCACCATCGCCATTCACCTCATCAAATTCTTCTCCAAAATAATGAAGAATAAACTTTCTTCTGGACATAGATGTTTCGGCATATGCAACAATTTCCTGAAGAAGGGCGTTCCCAATTTCCTGTTCTGCCACCGGTTTTCCGGACATAAATTTCTCCAACTTTTCCACATCCTTATAAGAATAAAATGCCAGGCAGTGGCCTTCACCTCCATCCCTTCCTGCACGTCCTGTTTCCTGATAATAACTTTCAATACTTTTGGGTATGTCATGATGAATGACATATCGCACATCTGGCTTGTCTATTCCCATTCCAAAGGCAATAGTCGCGATGACTACGTCCACATCTTCCATAAGAAACATATCCTGATACCTGGAACGTGTCTTAGCATCAAATCCTGCATGATAAGGCACAGCACTCACCCCGTTAACCTGTAATTCCTTGGCTAGTTCTTCAACTCTTTTCCTGCTTAAACAATAAATTATTCCCGATTTACCGCTATTCTTCTTTACAAAACGAATAATATCCGCATCTACATTTTTTGTCTTAGGCCTTACTTCGTAGAACAAATTGGGCCTGTTAAAAGATGCTTTAAAAACCTTTGCATTTGTTATTACAAGGTTTTTAATAATATCTTCCTGGACTTTTTGTGTGGCTGTTGCGGTTAAACCAACAATCGGGATGTGATCGCCCAACCTGTCAATAATAGCCCTTAGATTTCTGTATTCCGGCCTGAAATCGTGTCCCCACTCAGAAATACAATGCGCCTCGTCAACCGCTACAAATGAAAGAGGTACAGATTGTAAAAATTGCACATATTCCTCCTTTGTGAGGGATTCGGGTGCTACATAGAGCAATTTTGTTACACCATCTAAAATATCTTGTTTTACTTCCTTAACCTGAGTTTTGGTTAAAGAAGAGTTCAGAACATGAGCAATTCCTGCATGCGAGGAAACAGCTCGAATGGCATCAACCTGATTTTTCATTAGAGCTATTAAAGGAGATACCACTATAGCTGTCCCCTCTTTTAAAAGAGCAGGAAGCTGATAACATAGTGATTTTCCACCTCCTGTAGGCAGAATTACAAAGGTGTTTTTATTTTGAATGACATTTCTTATAATATCTTCCTGTAGTCCTTTAAATTTGGAAAACCCAAAATATTTTTTTAGCGCAGCATGTAGTTCAATTTCATTCAAAATCATTGCAATTTTAGTATGTTGAGTCTGCTATTATAACGATAATCGTATTTAAACTTAAGATATATCTTTTTGTCTTTAGGCGAGTAATAATGATAAATTATATTGTTTGTAGTTTAGAATCTCCTATAAAATAAGTTTGTGTAATTTTGTTTTCTTAAATATAATACATTCTTTTAAAATCTGTTTACATATTAAGTTAATTTCTATAATCGTAAACATATAATTTCAAAACCATATTGAGTAATCACAAAGCTATATTAGCTACTGCTAAAAAAACCATCAAAACGGAAAGCGACGCTATTGCGCACTTGTCCACACTTTTGGATGAACAATTTGCACGTACTGTAAATTGCATTTATGAATCATTGGGGCGTGTAGTAATTACGGGTATTGGCAAAAGTGCAATCATTGCCTCTAAAATAGTATCTACCTTGAACTCTACCGGGACACCGGCAATTTTTATGCATGCAGCTGATGCTATACATGGTGATCTGGGTACAATCCAGAAAAATGATGTAGTGATTTGCATCTCCAAAAGCGGAAATACACCTGAAATAAAAATGTTGGTGCCGTTAATTAAACAGGGAAATAATCGGTTAATTGGAATGTGTGGCAATTTAGATTCATTTCTGGCTGAAAATGCAGATTTTGTTTTGAACACTTTTGTTCAAAAAGAAGCCTGCCCAAATAACCTGGCACCAACTACCAGTACTACGGCCCAACTTGTATTGGGTGATGCCCTCGCTATCTGTCTTTTGGAATTGCGAGGATTCAGTAGTCAGGATTTTGCTAAATATCATCCGGGTGGAACACTTGGAAAAAAACTTTACCTGAGAGTTTCCGATATTGTCGGAAACAATTTAAAGCCCCAAGTGGGCGTTGATGCTGATGTAAAGCAGGTTATTATTGAAATTTCTGAAAAAATGTTGGGTGTGACTGCCGTTTTGAACAATGACAAAATTGTTGGAATTGTTACAGATGGTGATCTCAGACGGATGCTTAACAAATATGAAAACATAAATGGCTTGAAGGCTAAAGACATAATGACAACTAATCCTAAGACGATTGGTGCAGATGTTCTTGCCATAAAAGCATTGAAAGAAATGCGATCTTTCGGTGTATCTCAATTACTGGCTGTGAATGGGGAAGATTATGTAGGTGTTGTTCATTTACATAATCTAATTAATGAAGGAATACTTTAATGGCACAAGCAACTGGAGACCATAATGAAATGTCCTTTTTGGACCATCTGGAACAACTGCGTTGGCATCTTATTCGATCAACTATTGCGGTAGTTCTGATTGGTATAGTTGCTTTTCTAATGAATGACTTTATTTTCGACACGGTTATTTTCGGGCCAAAAAAACCAGACTTTCCCACCTATGGTGTATTCTGTAAACTCTCCAGGCTCCTTGGTTTTAGTGAAGCATTTTGTGTAACGGAACCCATATTTACTGTACAGAGCAGGCAAATGGCGGAACAGTTTTCTGCCCATATTTGGACGTCTATCTGGGCTGGATTTATTCTTGGTTTCCCTTACATTCTTTATGAAATGTGGAAATTCGTCAGCCCCGGATTATATGATAAGGAACGCAGCAATTCCCGTGGTTTTATATTTATTGCTTCTTCCCTATTTTTTCTGGGCGTACTATTTGGTTATTATGTTGTAGCCCCTCTTTCAATAAATTTTTTAGGTGGTTATTCCGTCAGTGATGAAATTGTTAGGGAGATAGATTTAAGCTCGTACATTTCAACCGTAAGGGCGGCTGTAATCGCCTGCGGTTTAATATTTGAACTACCAATAATTATATTCTTTCTTACAAAAGTTGGGTTGGTTACCCCGGAGATACTTAAAAAATATAGAAAAATTGCTCTCGTTATTGTACTTATACTCTCCGCTGTAATAACACCTCCGGATGTCGCAAGCCAGATTATAGTAGCTGTACCCGTTCTTATACTTTACCAGATAAGCATCTACATTTCAAAAGTTGTATTACGGAAAGAAGCAAAAAAAGAAAATAAAAATGTTAAATCCAGTTGAGGAGTTTAATGCCTGCCGTTTTAAAATGAATGGGAAATTGTTACTGATAACAACAAAATAATAAAGAGGATCTTCAATCTGGATACGAACGGCCATATTGAAGGTGTTTTGAATGAAAAATCTAAGAATTATTGGGAGCAACTGGAGTTAGAGGAAGGTTAAAAAAACTATAATTCTGAACAGTAGAAAGTAGAATGACTTAGATTTGAAAGATAATTCTTCTGAATGAAATTAAGAGCAGATAACATAATGAAAGCCTACAGAGGGCGCAAGGTGGTTAAGGGTATTTCCCTGGAAGTTAACCAGGGCGAAATAGTTGGGCTGCTGGGTCCCAATGGAGCTGGAAAGACTACCTGCTTCTACATGATTGTAGGGCTTATAAAACCCAATGGAGGACAGATTTTTTTAGATGATACTGAGATTACAAAATTTCCGATGTATAAAAGGGCTCAAAACGGTATAGGCTATTTAGCCCAGGAGGCATCGGTATTTAGAAAATTAAGTATTGAGGATAATATCTTAAGCGTTTTACAACTTACGAAACTGAGCAAAAAAGAGCAACACATGAAAATGGAGTTGCTTATAGAGGAGTTTGGACTTAGCCATATTAGAAAGAATAGAGGAGATTTGTTATCCGGTGGTGAACGCAGACGTACAGAAATAGCAAGAGCCTTGGCAACTGACCCTAAATTTATACTACTTGATGAACCGTTTGCTGGTGTTGACCCGGTTGCGGTTGAAGATATTCAGCGAATTGTGGCTCAATTAAAAAATAAGAATATTGGTATCCTGATCACTGATCATAATGTTCAGGAAACCCTCGCAATAACAGAACGATCTTACTTGATGTTTGAGGGTGGCATTTTAAAATCCGGCATACCTGAAGATCTTGCAGAAGACGAAATGGTGCGTAAAGTCTATTTAGGACAGAATTTTGAACTTCGTAAAAAGAAATTGGATTTTTAAAATACTCCTTCAACAAGGACCAAGCAATAAACATATTTGGTAAACAGCCCGGATTATAGGAAAGTCGACGAAAATTGATTTATATTCCTATTGGAATTTATCTGTCACCAATCTATTTATCTGTCACCAATCTTATATACCATGGAACTAACTATATAAAAAAGAACAATGGCTGGTACCGCTAAAAATTTCATGGTCAAAAGCAAGACTAAACTTACAATTACAAAAATATAACGTAAGGCATTATCTTTAAAACTCCAGTTCTTAAATTTTAAAGCAAATAATTCTACCCTCGAATTTAGCAGATAGGAACTCAGAATGGTAATTATGATCAGAAACCAAGGATTTAGGATTATTTGATTTAAATAGTCATTTCCCTGATATAATAGTATTAACGGAAGTGAAAGTATTAATAAGGCATTGGCAGGAGTAGGAAGACCAATAAATGAGGTGGCCTGATTTTCGTCAATATTAAATTTTGCTAACCTGTAAGCAGAAGCCAGGGTAATTAAAAAACCAAAAAAAGGCAGGAATGAAATTTTAAATCCTGTCCATGTTAAAGCTTCTGAGGTGCCTGATAAATCGAGATTCCATCCACCGGTTTGAGACATAGCAAGCAACTGAAACATAACAATACCGGGAACAAGACCACTAGTTATTACATCAGCTAATGAATCGAGCTGGATTCCTAACTCGCTCTGTGCATCCAGCAATCTTGCGGCAAGTCCGTCAAAAAAATCGAAAACAATTCCCAGAAAAACAAAAATTGCCGCAAGTTCCAACATATTTAAAACAGCAAATACTGTAGCAATACATCCACATAAAATATTAAGCATTGTAATAAACTGTGGAATATGTTTCTTCATGGCTGGTGGTTTCAGTAAAAATAATATAATTTTTATTCTAACTCTTTCTTAACATATTTTATTCGGATATTTGCCGTTAATAGTTATTCCACAAGTGATCAGAGCACTAAGAATTCAATTTAAAAAACTTCGCTTCCTTAACTTATTATGGATAACCTTTTTTGGTTTTTCGCTTCAGGCTCAATTATCAGATAATGCCCAAATTAGTATAATTACATGTGACTCAGGCCAGGATTTGTACTCGAGTTTCGGGCATAGTGCTTTTCGAGTTCAGGACTCCGCTAAAGGAATAAATTGGGTTTATAATTACGGAACTTTTGATTTTAACACCCCTAATTTCTATTATAAATTTGCCAGTGGGAAATTGCTTTATTCCTTAAGCGTGTCAAAATTTTCAGATTTCCTTTTTACTTATGAACTGGAAAACAGATGGGTAAAAGAACAAATATTAAACCTTGATCGGGAAGATCGAAACACATTATTTCGGTTTTTAGAAAACAACCGAAAGCCCGAAAACAGAGATTATAAGTACGACTTCTTATTTGATAATTGCGCCACCAAATTACCAGAGGTATTAAAAAAAGTTCTTGGAAACAGCCTTGAATTTAATGGAGAGCATCTTATAAACCATTACACTTTTAGAGATCTGATACAACAAAATCTTCTTACTAATTCATGGTCAAGTTTTGGGATAGACCTTGCTCTGGGGTCCGTGATAGATAGGGAAGCTGCCCCTGAAGAGTATATGTTCCTGCCCAAATATGTTATGCTGCAAATGAATAATACAACTTTAGCCGAGAGCCCTTTGGTCCTTCGGGAACGTGCCGTTCTGGATTATAACAACAAAATATTTAGTAATAATTTTGGCCTATCACCACTTTTTTGGTTACTTCTTTTATTACTCTTTACCCTCACAATATCATATATAGATTTAAGAAATGGAACACGGAGCAGGAGACTCGACTTTTTTTTGTTTCTGATCACCGGATCTGCGGGATTACTCATATTCTACCTATGGTTCCTGACCGATCATTCGGCAACCGCAAATAATTTTAATATCCTTTGGGCATTTCCATTCAATATTGCAGCCTGTTATTTTCTCCTAAGAAAAGACCGAATCCCAAAATGGATGGGTAAATATATTTTGATACTACTCGTTTTAATGGCTATTACGCTGATACTTTGGATTTTTCAAATTCAACAGTTTTCTCCGCTAATTGCCGTGGTATTTGCCATACTTGGTCATAGATATGCCCTCCTTTACCGCTATTTCACAAATTCCAACCCAAGTCTCCAATGAATCTGGTTTCCGTGGAAAATATAGCCAAATCATATGGAGAATTAGTCCTGTTTGAAGACCTCTCGTTTGGTATAAATAAGAACCAGAAAATTGCGTTGGTTGCCCGAAACGGAGAAGGCAAAACTTCAATTTTGAATATTCTGGCAGGGAAAGATGTCCCAAATGGCGGTGCCGTAAACTACCGTAAAGGAATTCGAATATCTTTTCTGGAACAAGAACCAGATCTTAATTCTCAACTAACCGTAGAGCAAACCATTTTGGAATCTGACAATGAGGTTCTAGAGATTATTGCTGCCTATGAAGCAGCTCTGGACAATCCCGAAAATGAAGAAGCTTACCAAAAAGCTTTTGAGTCTATGGAAAGGAATAACGCCTGGGATTTTGAAACCCAATACCAACAAATTCTTTCCAAATTAAAACTGGACAATCTTAAAGCCAAAGTAAGCAGTCTATCCGGTGGCCAAAAAAAGAGACTTGCAATGGCCAATGCCCTGTTGAATGAGCCAGATCTATTAATTCTCGATGAACCCACAAATCATTTAGATCTGGAAATGATAGAATGGCTCGAAGATTATTTTAGTCGTAAAAAGATTACACTTTTTATGGTTACTCATGACAGGTATTTTCTGGAAAGGGTTTGTAATCAGATTCTGGAATTAGATAATGGTCAGCTTTATTCATACAAAGGAAATTATGCTTACTACCTGGAGAAAAAAGAAGGAAGAATGGAACGCGAAGCGGTAGAACAACATAAATCAAAATTGCTTTATAAGAAAGAACTGGACTGGATGCGAAGACAGCCTAAAGCAAGAACCACGAAATCTAAATCGCGTATTGATGATTTCCATACCATCAAAGAAAAGGCAAACCAACGCAGAGAGAACCATGAAATACAATTGGAGATAAATATGGAGCGTATGGGCAGTAAAATTCTGGAACTTCATAAAGTCTCTAAAGCCTACCCCGGAATTATCTTACTTGATAAATTTGATTATAATTTTTTAAGGGGAGAACGAATCGGAATTATTGGTAAAAACGGTACTGGTAAATCTACTTTCCTGAATATTGTAACAGGCTTTGAACAGCCGGATAGTGGGAAAATTGTAGTTGGGGAGACCATTAAATTCGGATACTATACCCAAAACGGGATTACAATAAAAGAAGGTCAGAAAGTAATTGATGTTATCCGGGAATTCGGGAATTATATTCCTTTAAAAAAAGGAAGACAACTCTCGGCTCAGCAGCTATTGGAGCGATTTTTATTTGATAGAAAGAAACAATATGATTTTGTAGAAAAACTGAGTGGCGGAGAACGAAAGAGATTGTATTTATGTACCGTCCTCATCCAGAATCCCAATTTCCTGATCCTGGATGAACCGACAAATGATCTGGATATTATCACCTTAAATATCCTAGAGAATTTTTTACTGGACTTTCCCGGATGCCTGCTGGTAGTATCCCATGACCGCTATTTCATGGATAAGATAGTAGATCATTTATTTATTTTTAGGGGGAATGGAATTATTGAAGATTTCCCGGGGAATTATTCAGATCACAGGGCATATGAAGACAGTGTAGTTTTAGGACAAAGGGCCGAAAAGGGAAACAGCACCCAAAGTAAAACAAATAAAACTTCCTGGCGGTCTGATGACAAAAGCAAAAAACTGTCTTTTGAGGAGCAAAAAGAGTATAACAAGCTGGAAAAATCCATTCAGCACTTAGAAAAACAAAAAGAGGAGCTTCAAAATAAATTTGCTAATACCGAATTATCTGGGGAAGAAATAGACGTTTTATCAATACAATTAAAAGATATTATAGAAAATCTTGAGGATAAAACAGAGCGATGGTTTGAGCTTTCGGTGCTATTGGAAGACTAATTCACAAAGCGGTAATTGCAATATTTGAATTTACTGATAATAAGAATCTACTTTTATGTCTGGTACCTTTCAATATCTGAAATTTTGGTTTAAGGCAACTAACCAGCATGGAATCCATTCTCCATTTATTTATCGTTTTGTTACGAAGGGTCTGTATATAAAACATAAATACTGCAGATCAAAATCACTGAATATATTTTTCAAATGCATTAATTACTTCAAGCCAAAGAGTATTGGTTTTGAAGAAAGAAATGAACTTTTAAGAAATAAAGTAAAAGACGAATTTCCATCACTTTCCTTTAAAGATCCATTTGATATAAAATACTATTGGACACTGGTTACAGAATCTCAAATTTTGGCTATGGAAAACTACGCCAAACAGCAACCCAAGGGAATAATATATATTAGCGATATCAGGAATAACAAGACCTCGAAAGTACTGTGGGATAAATTACTTCTTGCCGATTTTGTGACAGTTAGCGTTGATATGTATTTTGGGGGCCTTCTTTTTTTCCATAAAACACAAGCCCGGGAACATTTTAAGATTCGAATTTAAACTCTTAACTTTAAGATAGATTATTTATAAACTATGAATAACATTTATAAACTATGAATAACAGTATCTATTACATATTAGCCGCAGTGGTCCTGATCTATTTAATCATTTCTATTCTTGGTAAAAAAAACTCAAAGAAAAGAAAATCAAGGAAATTCATGGATGGTTATGAGCGGAAGGATAAAAAGAAAAAAGAGTGAATCTTTTATGGTTTCCTATTTATCACAGAGTAAAAATTTCATATAAAGCCAATTTCCTAACTTGCAACTCAAAAGTTTTAAAATAGCCTATGAAAATATATACCAAAACCGGAGACAAGGGCTCAACTTCACTTTTTGGAGGTACAAGGGTTGCTAAACATCATATTCGCATAAACGGTTATGGTACTGTGGATGAACTAAATTCATGGCTTGGACTCCTAAGGGATCAGGAAATGGATGTACACTCCAGAGAGATTCTTATTATTACTCAGGATAATTTGTTTACCGTAGGTGCTATTTTAGCCACGGACCCGGAAAAAGCACAATTAAAAAGTGGTAAAGATCGCCTGAATATCCCTTTGATAAGCATGGCGGATGTAGAGCAATTAGAAAATGAAATGGACATTATGAACGAAACTATGCCGCCAATGACCCATTTTATCCTTCCCGGTGGTCACACAACAGTGTCATACTGTCATATTGCTCGTACTATTTGCAGAAGAGCGGAGCGAATGGTATCACTACTACATGAAAATGAGCCTGTTGATAGCATGGTTTTAACTTACCTCAACCGTCTTTCAGACTATTTATTTGTATTGGCACGGAAGTTGTCATACGATTTGAAGGCGGATGAAATAAAGTGGATTCCAGAGAAAAATGGCTAATAATTACACTTTTTCTTCGTTATGAAATTATCAAAACCTTAAATTGTTGATAAAATAAGTGATTTTACTTAGATTTTACTTGGCAATATGGGTTTAAAATCTATTTTTGCAAAAATTTTAAAATCTGAATTAAGCCATGTATTGGACATTAGAACTAGCATCTTATTTAAGTGATGCACCCTGGCCAGCTACCAAAGACGAATTAATAGATTATGCTATTAGAACCGGAGCTCCTTTGGAAGTAGTTGAAAATTTACAATCTATGGAGGAAGAAGGCGGTGAGATATACGAATCAATTGAAGAAATATGGCCGGATTACCCTACAGAAGAAGATTACCTCTGGAATGAGGATGAATATTAAAGAAGTTTCCTAAAACCTATTAAAAGTCTCATTTGAGGCTTTTTTTTTATGTAATTTTGACAGGTTTAATGAAGTTTAAGGAGAAATATTAAATCTGGAATACCTTTTGCTTTAAAAAGGATATTACAATTCTATGGCATATTGCTCATTATTAAGACTTATTCAATTGCACTTTAAGTCCTGAAGAGCATGCTATCAAAACATGAATAATATATGAGTATATTAAATTCAGTCATCAAGGCATTTGTAGGTGACAAGGCTAAGAAGGATGTTAAGGAACTACAACCTCTTTTAGAGGAGATAAAATCCTTTGAGGCAGCGGTTGAAAGCTTGGACCATAATGCACTCAGGCAAAAAACAAAAGAGTTCAAACTAACAATATCAAAGGCATCTGAAGAACTACAGAAGCGGATTGACATATTGAAAGAAGAAGTAAAAGCCTCTCTGGATGTTGACAGAAATGAAGAAATATATGCGGAAATTGACAAACTTGAAGACGAGGTCTATAAAATTACTGAGATCACCTTAAACGAGATCCTTCCTGAAGCCTTTGCTGTTATTAAAGAAACCGCAAAGCGATTTGTAAATAATGAAACCATTACTGTTGAAGCCACAGAATTTGACAGATTGCTATCTGGCTCCAAAGAATATGTAAGTTTGGAGGGTGATAATGCCCTTTGGCTTAACTCATGGGATGCCGCAGGAAAGGAAGTCACCTGGGATATGGTACACTATGATGTACAGTTAATCGGCGGGATTGCTTTGCATCAGGGTAAAATTGCAGAAATGCAGACCGGTGAAGGTAAAACACTTGTTGCTACGCTACCAATGTACCTGAATGCGCTGGCAGGAAAAGGGGCTCATTTGGTGACTGTAAATGACTATCTGGCTAAAAGGGATAGTGCGTGGATGGCACCAATATTTGAATTTCATGGACTTTCCGTGGACTGTATAGACAAGCATCAACCTAATTCTGAAGGGAGAAGAGCAGCTTATAACGCAGATATTACCTATGGAACCAACAACGAATTTGGATTCGATTACCTTAGAGATAACATGGCCCATACACCTGGCGACCTTGTACAACGGCCACATCATTATGCCATTGTGGATGAGGTAGATTCTGTTCTGGTTGATGATGCCCGTACTCCGTTAATCATCTCCGGGCCTGTGCCGGAAGGAGATCGTCATGAATTTAATGAATTGAAGCCCAAAGTTTCAGACATTGTTCAAAAACAACGTCAGTACCTTACTGGAGTTCTGGCGGAAGCCAAAAAAGAAATCTCAGCTGGAAATACCAAAGAAGGTGGTTTTCAATTGCTTAGGGTACACAGAGGCTTACCCAAAAATAAAGCCCTTATTAAATATCTAAGTGAAGAAGGCATAAAACAACTGCTTCAAAAAACTGAGAATTTTTATATGCAGGATAACAATCGGGAAATGCCTCAGGTAGATGCGGAATTATTATTCGTTATCGACGAAAAGAACAACCAGATTGAACTTACAGATAAAGGCATTGAATATATTTCGGGAGATCACCAAAAAGACTTTTTTGTAATGCCGGATATTGGAAGTGAAATTGCAAAAATTGAAAATCAAAACCTGGAAATCGAAAAGGAAGCATCAGAAAAAGAGGCATTATTCAAAGATTTTGCAATAAAAAGCGAACGTATCCACACTATGAGCCAGCTATTAAAGGCATATACGCTCTTCGAAAAAGACGTGGAGTATGTGGTTATTGAGAATAAGGTGATGATAGTTGATGAACAGACCGGGCGTATTATGGACGGGCGCAGATATTCAGACGGATTACACCAGGCCATTGAAGCGAAAGAGAATGTAAAAATCGAAGCGATGACACAGACTTTTGCTACGGTTACTTTACAGAATTATTTCAGAATGTACAAAAAGCTTTCAGGTATGACAGGTACCGCAGTAACGGAAGCAGGTGAATTATGGGAGATCTATAAATTGGATGTTATGGAGATCCCAACAAACAGGCCTGTAGCAAGAGATGACAGAAACGATCTTATCTATAAGACCAAAAGAGAAAAATACAATGCCATTATCGACGAAGTTACGAAACTCTCGGAACAAAAAAGACCGGTACTTATTGGTACGACCTCTGTGGAAATATCTGAATTATTATCACGAATGCTCGGTATACGGAAAATTCCACACAATGTTTTGAATGCGAAACTGCATAAAAAAGAAGCAGATATTGTCGCAGAAGCTGGTGATGCGGGTGTCGTAACCATTGCAACGAACATGGCAGGACGAGGTACGGATATAAAATTATCTGAAGAAGTTAAAAAAGCAGGGGGCTTGGCCATTGTAGGTACGGAAAGACACGACTCCAGAAGGGTCGACAGGCAGTTGAGAGGACGATCAGGACGACAGGGAGATCCCGGAAGTTCACAATTTTATGTCTCTTTGGAAGATAACTTAATGCGGCTTTTTGGTTCAGACAGGGTTGCAAAAATGATGGATAGAATGGGTCTGGAAGAAGGAGAAGTGATCCAGCATTCTATGATGACCAAATCTATTGAACGTGCACAGAAAAAAGTAGAAGAGAATAACTTTGGTATTCGTAAACGACTTCTGGAGTATGATGACGTAATGAATGCCCAACGTGAAGTAGTTTATAAAAGAAGACGGCATGCACTGCAGGGCGAGCGACTTAAGGTAGATATTGCAAACATGGTTTATGATACATGTGAAGTAATTGCAGATACCAACAAGGCTGCTAGCGATTTCAAGAATTTCGAATTTGAACTCATCAAGTATTTTTCCATTACCTCTCCGGTTACAGAAGAGGAATTCGCCAAACAGAGTTTTCTGGAGATCGCAAATACAACCTATGCTGCAGCCTATGATTATTACCAGAGTAAAATGGAGAGAAGTGCCGCCACGGCTTTCCCTGTAATTAAAAAGGTATATGAGGACAGCAGCAATAAATTTGAACGCATTGTAGTTCCTTTTACCGATGGTATTAAATCGCTAAATGTGGTTACCAATCTTAAAAATGCCTATGATACTAATGGTAAAGAATTGGTTACAGATTTTGAAAAGAATATAACGCTAGCCATAGTTGATGACGCTTGGAAAACTCACTTAAGGAAAATGGACGAGTTAAAACAATCTGTCCAGTTGGCTGTTCACGAACAGAAAGATCCTTTGTTGATCTATAAATTTGAAGCTTTTGAACTTTTTAAAAGCATGATTGACAACGTAAACAAAGAAGTAGTTTCCTTCCTGTTCAAAGGGGAATTACCTTCAGCTGACACCAATGAGATTCAGGAAGCCAGGAATGTACGAAGACCAAAAGAAAAACTGCAGACCACTAAGGAGGAAATTCCAAATAATGATGAATTAGCTGCGCGGAACAGAGCAGTAGGGCAAAATCAAGGTGGTAGAGCCCCGATTACTGAAACCATTGTACGGGAAAAACCTAAAATTGGCAGAAATGAAAGGGTCACTATAAAAAATGTAATGTCCGGTGAAAGCAAGACTGTCAAATTTAAACAGGCAGAGCCCCTAATAAACCGAGGGGAATGGGTATTGATTGAAGATTGACAATTAACTACTATCACTAAAAAGGCGTCCGTATATGGACGCCTTTTTTGTTTATACTGCTATATCTTTAAGTATTAACACCTTATTTTCCTTTTATATGAAATTTTGCAGACCTATATTCCCGACTTCCATTAGCATGCTAGCTACTTCTTCCCTAATGGAAAGGGGATGCGATATACTTACCGAAAACCGCTATCGACGGATGAAAATAAATGTCAGGCCATTCTGGATGCGAAAAAAGTCAGGCAAAAACCCGATTGCAGTTTTTCAACTGCTGTTAGAGCCCATATAACAATAAAATAAAACACTTTTTGGTATTGTAAATAATTAAATTACTATTTGTCAGCATAGCTGTTGAATATTTGGTAAAACATATCTAGCTTTACACTATTAAGGGAATTCGCTTCCCAAATACGGTTGCGATTTCCTATATGTAGAATGGCTACATTAATGAATATAACTTAAGACCATGGAAAAAGCAATCAAACATCAGCACAGAATACAGGATAAAATACGCCTGACCCTAAGGGTTAGCTATTTTGCATCTATTTTCTCATTGGTATTTGGCTTGATTTGTCTTAGTTTTCTGGATATTTATGAAGTAGTTCCCCATATATTTATTGCCTTTGGCGCGTTGAGCGTAATTAATAACCTGGCCTATGCATCTCATAAAAACCTAACTCTTACCTATAACATCCTTTCTATACTTGGCTTAGCATCGGCTACAGCTATCACCATGTTAACAGGCGGCATAAACAGTCCGTTTATTTTTGTACTTGCAATAGTTGTGTTTGCGGGATACGCAACTACACGCAATTATGGGCAAATCTATTTGTATATAACTGTTTTGATAATTACTTTAATTTATGTTCAGGGAATTTCCGATTTTTCTTTGACCCGGAATGTGGTTCCCGCTGAGAGTCAAAACCTTTTTAGCTTTTTAAGCGTTTTGTTCTCCGTATACCTTCTGGGTGGTGTTCTTGGTAAAAACCTCTTAAAAGCGCACCACAACCTCTATAAAACCAAGATGGAAGTTGAAGAAAGGATACATGAGAAAGACACACTTCTAAAAGAAGTGCACCACCGGGTTAAAAATAATCTACAAACGGTTTCCAGCCTGTTAAGTCTTCAATCAAGGGGAATAGAGGATGAAAAGGTAAAAAACCTTATAAAAAGTAGTCAGAACAGAGTTATCTCCATGGCGATGGTTCATGAAATGCTTTACATGCGCGACGATTTGTCCAAAATAGATTATAAATCCTATGTTGAGGAATTGAGCGAATACCTGGTGAAATCTGTCAAGGGTGCCGATAGTAATGTTAAGGTAAACATTAATATTCCAGAAATAGAATTGGGCATAGATACTGCTATTCCACTTGGACTTTTAATAAATGAGGCACTTACAAATGCCCTTAAATATGGGATAAAAGGTAATGAGCAAGGGGAAATTCATATTGAGTTAAAGAAAATGGCCGATAAAGACTACCTACTCAATATTGGGGACAATGGCGTTGGTTTTTCAGAAGAAGTGAATTTCAAAAATACCCGTTCCCTCGGCTTAAAGCTTATTCATAACCTGGCCCGCCAATTAAAAGGTTCCATAATCAGGGACTTTTCCAAAAAAGGTACCAACTATATCGTGAATTTTAAAGAAATAGGTGAGAGTGAATTTCATCAATCAGTAGCATAAGGAAAACCTAATTAAATATGGCTATTTTATGATCCCGTCACATATGTTCGAGCTGTAAAAAGACTTTTCTTCCTAAGGCAATTTATACCTATATTTAGCCGACTAATTCAAAAATTGCCCTCATGAAGAATATTTTTCTAGCATGCTTTTTACTTAGTAGTACCCTCGTTCTAAGTCAGGATTACTTTCTTAAAAAATACCAGCCTTTTAATAGCAACATTCCTTCTCCTGAAGAGTTTTTAGGCTATGCAATTGGAGAACGTCACACCAGGCATGATCTTATTGTCGCCTATATAGAAAAACTTTCAGAACTCTCTGATCGGGCCTCTATTTATGAATATGGAAGAACATATGAGGGACGTAAACTCGTAATCTTAACGATTACTGCTCCGGATAATCTGAATAATTTGGAATCTATTAAGGAAAGGCACCTTGCCTTTACAGATCCCGGCAAATCCTATGCCCCGGACGCAACACTTCCAATTTTTATTAATTTGGGTTATGGAGTACATGGGAATGAGCCATCCAGTTCCGAAGCAGCCCTTTTAAGTGCTTATACTTTTGTAGCTTCTGATAATCCCGAGATACTTAATTATCTAAGCAATGCAGTAATCTTTATAGATCCAACTATCAATCCTGACGGACGGGACCGTCATACACAATGGGCAAATAGCTATCAGGGTAATCCACTTGTGGCAGACCCCCAGGATGCCGAACACAACGAATACTGGCCTGGCGGGCGCACCAATCACTATTGGTTTGATCTCAACCGGGATTGGCTTCTGGCAATAAACCCTGAGAGTCGTGGTAAACTTAAGTGGTATCACGAATGGTATCCCAATGTGGTTACAGACTTTCATGAAATGGGTTCACAAAGCACCTATTTCTTTGAACCAAAGAAAGCGAATGGTTCTCTTAACCCTATTATGCCTAAAAAGAACTATGAAGATCTTAATAATATGTTTGGAAACTATTTTGCAAAGGCCTTAGACAGCATTGGCTCATTATATTTTACCAAAGAAGTTTTTGACGGTACCTATCCGGGTTACGGCTCTTCCTATCCTGATATTCAGGGTGGTCTTGGGCTGTTGTTTGAACAGGCCAGTTCAAGGGGGCATAAGCAGAAAACTGCCTTTGGGGAAATCACATTTCCCTTCACTATACGCAACCAGTACACATCGGGTATCACTACTGTGAAAGCTGCTGTTGAGAACAAAGACTATCTGCGATCATATCAAAAAGAGTTCTTTAAAACGGCGATGATGAATTCGGCAATAAAAGGAATTCAAGGATATAGCTTTGGAGATCGCTATGACAAAAACAGGGTAAAGGCATTTATTGACAAGCTATTAATCCACAAAATAAACGTATATAAATACGGAAAAGATTCCTATGTAGTACCCACATCCCAGCCCCAGTACAGAATGGTGCAAACCATGTTTGAAACTTATAAAAAATACCGTGACAGTGTTTTTTATGATGCTTCTGCCTGGTCTGTGGCAAATTTCTATAATATTAACTACAGAGGATTAAAGAAGCTTCGTCGGGGAGATAGAATAAATTCTACAGCTGATCTTGTAAACGTACAACCTGTACAAAAATCTTCCTATGCATATATCATCGATTGGGATGATTACAATGCCCCTGCAGTTTTAAATTTTCTTCAGTCTAAGAAGTTGGTTCTCTCTTCTGCCTTTAAACCATTTACCACAAAGGTAGATAATACCAGCAAGTCTTTTAATTATGGAGCCTTAATTCTACCCGTAAGCCTTCAAAAGAAAGATGCGGATGAAATATACAAATGGGTGCTTGAAGCACAGGAAAAATATCAGGTCCCAATATATGGGTTAGCCACAGGTTACAACAGCCGGGGAATTGATCTGGGCAGCAGGCATGTTCATCCGTTAACAAAACCTAAAGCCGTAATGCTAATAGGAGATGGAACTCGCTCTTATGAAGCCGGAGAGGTATGGCATTTATTAGATAACAGGGTACATATGCCAATTACAAAAATACCTGTCAGGAACTACGATAAGGCAAAACTAGACAAATACAATACCTTGGTGATGGTTTCAGGCAAGTATAGCCTTACAGAGAAGCAGCGAACCAAACTTTCAGACTGGGTTAAAAAAGGGAATACACTTATTACTATCGGAACCGCCACCAAATGGGCTATCGATAAAAAACTGGTTAAAGAGAAACTTACCAAATCCGAAGTAGATTCTACCAAAGCTGTATTGCGAAAACCATATGTGGATGCTGATGAAAACCTGGGTAGAGAAAAACTGGGAGGAATTATACTCAAGGCCGATCTGGATGTTACCCATCCGCTGGCATTTGGCTACAGAGATACAGACATTCCGGTTTATAAAAACAATAATGTATGGCTTTCTCCAAGTAGAAATGAATATTCCACAGTAGCAAAGTACTCAAGGAATGCCCTGATAGATGGTTATATAAGTAGAAAGAACAGCGAAGAATTCTTAAAATCTTCTGCTTCACTTATAGTAAGCCCCCTGGGTAGTGGCAGAGTAGTATTGTTTGCGGATAATCCAAACTTTCGGGGATCATGGTATGGTACTAATCGATTGTTTTTAAATGCCCTCTTCCTGGGTGATAAAATTAAGATTCCAAAGAAAAATGATTAATAAGCCTTTTGGCATGGATGAAGTCTGAGATAGATATCACAGAGATGAGGTCAATAAAGGCAGGTGCTATGGTCAACCTGGTGATGGCCTTATCAGGTTGGATTGCCTATTCATATCCGATTGCCCATAGCCGTAATTTATTTCCAAATAGAGCTTAGCTCTTGGCCCTGTACATACCAGTCCGGAAGTGATATAATAAACATCCCAAAAGGCCAGTAAAAAGAAAATTAGAAATATAATGCGACTCGTGCTTTATTAAAAATACAAAGGGAGGACTTATCTGCGTCCTGTAGGTACTTTAATAGGTCTTAGAACACCTTTGGTTTTTGGAAAAACAATTGTATAACTTACTAAAAGTGCAACGGGTAATAATAGAATAAATAGTATCATAGGTTTGGGAATTATGCTAATTTGGGTTTATTTTTTTTGGTAGAAAAAGCCAAAGCTTTCTTTATTCTTGAATTCTTGAATTTGTATAAGCGCGCAACAGCGTCTTCTTTTGTTCCCTCAATTTGCCCACTATTGTGAGAAAGAAGAAGGCTATAATCCAGAACAATATCCATTTGAAATGTTTCAACTTTACCATAGTCTGTAGTTTTTTGGGCTAGAGCAACAGCTCCGAATAAAAGTATAAGTAATAAGGTTAAAAAGGCTTTCATGTTATTAGATTGGGTATAATAAAATAACTACAGAAAGTGATATCCTTGGGGTATAAATCGCTGAAAGCACCTTATTTTTCGGTAGCTGGGAAAATTTGCGATAAAGCGATAAAAATTTCGGATGAAAAGAATCGAAGTAAAAAACCCTTCATCGGTATTTTGGGTAATTAAGCCGGGTTTGTAGATGGATTATACATGAATGATTGACAGATTAGGACAACATTGGCTTATTTTAAAACCAACTAGTCATTTCGACATGAGTTGCGAAGCAACGATTGAGAAATCTATCCTTAATATTATAATTCAATTATTACCTTCCCTCTTTACGTAAAACGACCAATGGAGGGCTGTTTAAGACACTCCTGCTGTTACTAAGGCCAATTAAGAGAACAAGTAACGTTATCCCGGGCAGCAATACTAAAAAGGGTACTAGCGAAGGCATAAATGGTGCTTTAAAAACAAATGTGGCCAGTAACTGACTGCTTATCAGTGAAAGTAATATGCCTATACCACTTCCCAATACTCCGAGGTAAAAGTATTCAAGGGCTGTGATTTGCAGAATTTGTTTACTTTTTGCACCCAGGGTCCGTAAAAGAACACTTTCTTTTATACGCTGATATTTACTGGTGCGTACAGCCCCTATTAATACAATGATTCCAGTGAGGATACTAAAAAAGGCCATAAAGTTAATTACCCAAGCAATCTTATCAAGGACATTCTCTATGAGCGTTACGATTTGCCGTAAATCGAGCACCGAGATATTGGGGAATTTTTGAACCAGTTCTCGCTGGAGGTTGGCTGAAGCCTCGGCCGTAGGCGCATTGGTTGTTATTACATGAAACTGTGGGGCATTTTCCAAAACTCCTTTAGGAAAGACCAGATTAAAATTAGGTTGCATTCTTGCCCAGTCCACTGCGCGAATATTACCCACAACTGTTTCCATCAGAACACCTTGTACATTAAAAACAATAGTATCACCTATTACAACTTCAGCATCTCTTGCAATATTATCAGCTATGGAAATAGGGATAAGACCTTCTTTTGGAATTTCTGGTACCCACTCACCTTCAGTAAGGGTCTCCGAAGAAATCATGGTATCACGGTAAGTAACCCGAAATTCGTGATTTAAAACCCATTTATTCATTGTCAGGGTTGTGTCCTGTCTAAGATCATTCGCAGCTCGTCCTTTTATCGTCTGCATACGCATAGTAACTATTGGAATGTTATCTAATACCTGAAGACCTTTAGGGGTTATGCTATTTTCAACATCTTCCTTTTGCTCGCTCTGCACGTCCAAGAGAATTATATTGGGAGTGTTACTATTGCTATCAAGTTGTGCCATAGCTAACAGTATATCTTTTGTAAAATAGAGGGTACTAATTAAAAAAGCACCAACTCCAATTGCTACCAATAATACCATAGTCTGATTATTAGGCCGAAAAAGGTTCAACAGGCTCTGTCTTGAGGTAAATCCCCATGAGGAGGGGAAGTATTTCTTAATTCCTTTCATAAAAAGCGTGGCAACACCGGCCAATATTGAGAAAGTTACCGCAATACTGATCACAAAACCCAGGGCATAACGCAAGTCTTCTAAAAGCCAAAGGGAAAACAGGAAAATAAAGATTATTATTCCCATAAACACAAGCGCTCTGGCTTTTCTGGGACGTTCCTCCGGTGTTTCCTGTATACGAAGAACCTGCAATGGAGAGACATACCAGGTACTCAAAAGTGGCAATAGTGCAAATAGTACAGACATAAACACGCCCAACAATAGCCCCATTATAATTGGTTGAGGTGATAAAGACAATTGCACCTCAAAAGGCAAAAACTCCTGTAAAAGGCTTGGAAATGTCAACTGCAGCAATATCCCCCCTAAAGTTCCTATAACGCCCCCCAGAAGGCCCATACCTGCTATTTGAATCAAATAAATAAGGAAGGTCTGTTTTCGGCTGGCACCCATACATTTAAGCACGGCTACCGACCTCAACTTTTCCTTTATATAGATTTGTACAGAGCTTGCGATACCTACACAGCCCAATAAAAGAGCAATAAACGCTACGAGGTTAAGGAATTTTCCAACATTTCCGTAAGAACTACCGAGTTGTCTGCTTCCGGATGTATGTGTATCCAGATCTGCATTTTCAGCATCCAAAATAGGGTCGAGTTCTTTGTCAAGAGCATCGAGATCCATCTGAGGTGGTGCCACAAAATAGTAGTTATAGTCCAGTCGGCTCCCAACCTGTAGCAGGCCTGTTCGTTCAATAATGCCAAATGGAATAATAACCGGAGGTGCCACAGAACTAGCAAATGCGCTATTCCCGGGTGCAGATATAAGTGTCCCCGTAATTGGTAAACCAGCATTGCCTATTTTGATTGTATCTCCAACTTTTAATTCAAACTGCAGCATTACGGTGGCGTCTACAAGAGCTCCTTCTTCAGAAATATATGTTGTTGCCGCATCTGCAGGCTCTGTCTCTAATTTCCCATAGAGTGGAAACGCACCTTCAAGCCCCCGCACACGCACCAGTTTACTGCTCTCATTTTTTGGAAATGCGGCCATGGATGCAAAATTTACTTCCATACCTTTCGAACCGCCTAATGAATCCATGATTCCCCGCACTCTTTCATTTGGAAGTTGTCTTGAATCTATAATAAAATCAGCTCCCATAAGCGATTTCGACTGAAGACTAATATTTTCTTTAAGATTATCACTAAAAGATTGGATTGAAACCAGCGCTGTAATGCCAAGGATGATAGAGGCCATAAACAAGATTAGTCTGCCCCCACTCGCCTTTCCATCACGCCAGGCCATTTTAAAAAGCCAGCCTGTGCCTGCAATAGATGAGGCTTCCTGTCGCTTTTTCACGAGATTGCTGTGCTTTCATTAGCAGCTATCTTTCCTCCTTTAAGCCTGAGAATATGCTGAGTCCGTTTTGCAAGGTCCAGGTCATGTGTTACAATAACCAAAGTAGTACCTGCTTCTTTATTAAGTTCAAAAAGAAGTCTTACAACTTTTTCTCCTGTTTCTTCATCAAGGTTACCGGTTGGCTCATCGGCAAAAAGGATAGAAGGCCTATTACTAAAAGCTCTTGCCAGAGCAACCCTTTGTTGCTCACCGCCTGATAACTGAGAGGGATAATGGTGTGATCTGTCTGCCAATCCTACTTTATGTAAAAGTTCCATCGCCTGTTTCCTGGCATCCTTTAGCCCTTGTAATTCTAACGGAACACTCACATTCTCCAGCGCAGTCAGCGTAGGAAGTAACTGAAAGTCCTGAAAAATAAACCCCACTTCTTTATTGCGCAAAAGGGCACGTTGATCTTCACTTAATTCGCTAATTCGGGTGCCGCAAAGTTCTACGTAACCAGAATCGGGTTCATCTAGACCTGCACAAAGCCCCAATAAAGTAGTTTTGCCGCTACCTGAAGGGCCCACAATGGCAAAGGTATCCCCTTCTTCTATTTCAAAGGAAATAGAATCCAGAACAGTTAGTTTTTTAGAACCACTGGAATAGGTCTTCCCCAGTTGGTCAACGTTTAATATCTTTGACATTGATAGAAATTAAATTTTATTTGCAACAACGCAGCAAAATAAGGAAATGATTTCGACTTTTAGACCCTTAAACCATGAAGCGCATCTTAAAGTTTCGTTATTTTTTAGTGTTTTTACTATTGGTGGCTTGTGGAGGAAAGTCCGGCCAAACCACACGAAATTCTTCTGTTGCAACCGAGCAAACGGATAATAGTGTCGATAATACCGATAATAGCAAAGTTATTTTGTTTTTTGGTGATAGCCTTACAGCAGGCTACGGTCTTGACACGAAGGAGGCATTTCCGGCAGTAATTCAGCAAATTGTTGATTCCCTTAATTTAAATTACACGGTTGTAAATGCCGGACTAAGCGGTGAAACAACCGCCAGCGGCAGAAATAGGCTTGACTGGGTACTGAATCAAAAAGCGGATGTGTTTATTTTGGAATTAGGAGCCAATGACGGTTTGAGGGGTATCCCTTTAAATGAGACCCGGCTAAACCTCCAGGATATTGTGGATTCAGTTAGAGAGAAAAACCCGGATACGGTTATTATCCTTGCGGGGATGCAGATACCGCCAAACATGGGTCAGGAGTATACAACAGAATTCAGAAGGCTCTTCCCTGAACTCGCAGATAAGAATGAAACGCTTATTATTCCCTTTTTACTGGATAAAGTTGCAGGTATTCCTGAATTAAACCAGGAAGACGGTATTCATCCTACCGTTGAAGGACAAAAAATAGTGGCTAATAATGTATGGGAAGTATTGGAACCGGTACTGACGAATTAACCAAAATATACTCTAAACTCACTACAATATAAATAATATGGAAAATATCATCAATGCACTTTCCTGGATAGATTCTGCCGCTGCCACAGTTTGGATTCTACTTACAATAATTATGTTCTGGCTTCTTTATAAAGTATATGAAACAGAAGGGAGGAAACATCCAGTCTTCCACTTCGGTGTTTTCCTGCTGGTCCTCGTATGGTTATATCCACTATACACCTTTCTCTTAAACCAGTTGGAAGTTGCCTTTTTGGGCAATCTAATTACCCTATGGGCAACCGTAACCTATATGCAAAAACTCAGGAAACTCCCAATTAAGGAATATAAATGGATGATTCCACAAATTGTCTGGATCATTATCGCCTCCTTTTATGTAGGATGTATGCTTATCCAGAAATACCTGATGGCCTAAATGAACGATATTAAAATGAAAATTAAGAATTAAGAATTAAGCCAATTTAGCTTTGTTTCTTTTTGTAGTAAAAGATAAAGCTTTCTTTACTCGGCTATTCTTGTTTTTGTACAAACGAGCAACAGTGTTTTCTTTAGTAGTTGAAGTAACTATACTCATTTCTATAGTTTCTACTTTGGTATCAACTTTAGAATCCTGAGCTTGAGCAGCTACTCCGATAAAAAGAACAAAAATTAAAGTTACAATCGTTTTCATCACTTGGGGCGTTTTATATATATAAAACGCCCAATACGCATCTCATCCCGGTTGTAATTCGTCGAAAAACCCTTATTTTTCGGTATCTGACAAAAACTTGGATTAAGTGCAAAAAAGTGTCGATGAACGGATCTAACCCCTAAAACACCTTAGCGATTTAATGTGTATTTAACCGATAATCGGAAGACAATTCAACGACAAAAAATAGGAGAAACAATAAAAAAAGAATCCTTTAAAGCTGGTTTAGAGCTCAAAATAATGCGATAAATGCTAATTTTAGCTCGCATCTCTAATCAATTTCTTTCTAAAAAACCCATATATGAAGACAATTTGGACGTTTGGTCTCTTCTTTATCCTGCTATTAGTACATATAAATAGTTCCAAAATTACAAATCGACAGCCTCCTCCCCCTTCTGTACTTCTTTATTCCGATTCTTTAACTCAGGCTTTAAATGAGCTTTATAGTAAGGGTTATATAAATGGCTTCGCAGTAACCTTAGTGAATGGGTCCGGACCCCTTTATCTAAAAGGATTTGGTTATATGGATGTTGCAGCAAAAAAGCCTTATACAGATAGTACAATTCAAAATATAGCCTCTATTTCAAAAACCTTTATTGGAATTTCACTCATGAAGGCACAGGAATTGGGAAAGTTAAAATTGGATGATCCTGTAAATAGTTATCTCCCTTTTAAAGTAATCAACCCATATTTCCCTGAAAAAGAAATTACCATTAGGCATTTAGCTACACACACTTCAACTATTACGGATACCAAGTATTACGATAAAAAATCCTATGTATTAAAAGATGACATTCCTGCTGATAAACTAAAGGATCTGAATGAGACCTTTAATTCACCTTCATCTAAAACAACTTTATTAGAATTTATGCCATTGGTTTTAGACACTAAAGGAAAATATTATAAGAAAAAGGGGTTCTTGCGTGAATTACCTGGAACAAAATTCGACTACTCCAATATAGCTGCTACTTTGGCAGCTTTGGTCCTTGAACAGGCCACAGGAGTTCCTTTTGATGCATTCACCGTTAACTACATCCTGAACCCATTAAAAATGGATGATTCTGGCTGGTATTATGATCAGATTGATTTGGCTATGCATTCTAAACTGTACTCCGACAAAGAAACTGAATTACCCTTTTATGAATTAATTACTTATCCCGATGGCGGGATGCGCACTACCGCAAAGGATATGGGAAAGTATCTGTCAGAATTGATCAAAGCCAAGGCGGGTAAAGGAACCCTTTTGAATCCGGACAGTTACAAAGAGTATTTTAAAGAACAACTTAACGAATCTCATTTTGAGGAACGCGATAGCGTATTCCCGTATAATGATGAATACAATATGGGCATCTTTATGGGGCATAGTGGCAATGGAGCCATTGGGCACACCGGTGGTGATCCAGGCGTGTCCTCATTAATGTTTTTTGATCCTATAACCGGAATAGGCAGATTTTTAATGATAAACACTTCTTTAAATAGCCAGGAAGGCGCAAATGAATTTTTTGGTATTATGAATGCCCTGGGAGAATATTCGGCTAAACTGAACCAATAGTGCTTTATTAACTCAATTATTACAAATACAGTTAATGCAAGTGTTTTTAAGAATTCTAAGGGATTAGATATTAAGCCAATTTAGCTTTGTTTCTTTTTGTAGTAAAAGATAAAGCTTTCTTTACTCGGCTATTCTTGTTTTTGTACAAACGGGCAACAGTGTTTTCTTTAGTAGTTGAAGTAACTATACTCATTTCTATAGTTTCTACTTTGGTATCAACTTTAGAATCCTGAGCTTGAGCAGCTACTCCGATAAAAAGAACAAAAA
>Ga0265303_10000107_pt1 | contig 37776 bp, 28 predicted proteins | sample Helome_2_FD_192494 | JGI IMG/M metagenome (GOLD analysis project Ga0265303, IMG submission 192494) | Marine sediment microbial communities from subtidal zone of North Sea - Hel_20160317 (Illumina Assembly) | ecosystem: Environmental > Aquatic > Marine > Subtidal zone > Sediment ... | reverse complement strand
CGATATAGATAAGCGCTAACCGCGTTTTGTCGCTGGCCCACTTATCGCAAACATCGACACCGATGTTGTAATATTGAGGGATCTCCCACTTGAAGTTATGGCATACTTCCTCGTAAGTTCCGCCCCTGAGCATTTTTACGTCTCCCTAAATTCAAGAAATACCAAGAAAATTAGGACAGGATAGGCGAAATGCCTTGATGACATCACTGCATCTTGACGGAGCATAGCGTAGCGGATTCTATTAGCCCGGTATGACCACAAAATTTCCAATGTGTTTTTTTGCCAGAAACGCTTCTTGCGCTTTTTTGATGTCAGTGATTGAAAATTCCCGGGCCAGTAAAGGACGAATTTCACCTTTTTCGATGGTGCTGACGAGATTTTCAAATATTCCCACCGGCATCACAGTGGCACCGTGCATTTCAAGATCTTTTAAGTACAGGGTGCGTAAATCCAACTCAACAATGGGTCCTGCGATAGCTCCTGAAGTCACGTAGCGTCCACCCCGGCACAACAGATTAAACCACATCGAAAAACGAGTACCCCCGACAACATCGGCGACGGCATCAACTTCTCCACCCGGCAACCTTTCCCGAATCTGATGCTCAAAGTCTTTCTCGTTTCTATCGATAACTTCGTCGGCTCCCAATTCCCGAACGGCATCCATTTTTGCCTGACTGGTAATTGCCAGAACCCAGACTCCTCGACTTTTCGCTAACTGTACCAGAGCTGAGCCCACCCCGCCGGACGCGCCCGGGATAACGATTTTATCGCCGTCATTTAGTCTGACACGATGCAGCATATGTTCTGCGGTCGAATAAGAGCAGGGAAACGTAGCCAATTCAGCATCCGTTAACGCGGAGTTTATCAAGAACGCATTTTCCGCGGGTACGGTTGTATATTGGGCAAAGCCGCCGTCCCGTTCGCTGCCCAGATAGGTTGCCAGATTCCGATTGCCCGGATCGGAAGGATCACGCAACCAGGGATCAACAAGGACGCGTTCTCCGACGCGTTCTGAAGAAACAGCGCCACCCACCGCCACGATACGACCGGTAACATCGGCACCCTGAATGCGCGGAAAGACAACCGCAGCTCCTCCCCAGGTGGCATCTTCTTCCGATAATCGGTCCAGACTACCCGAACCGCCGGTCGAAGTTGTACCGTTGCTGACAGATTTTGAATACCAACCGATCCGGGTGTTGATATCGGTGTTGTTCATTCCACACGCACCCACATTGATGAGCACCTCGTTGGCTTTGGGTTCAGGTACGGGTATATTATCGCGAACGATTAATTTCTCTAATCCGCCGTGTCCCGTGAGAACCGCTGCAGTCATAGTGTTCGGAAGAACCATTTCACTTTCTCCCTTTCCGACAGCATCGGCTGATGTCTAAGAGAGTTTTACTTCGCAGTTTTGGGTTGGAGTTGGCATTTGACCACAACTTCATTTTGAGAGTCTGTATTACCCGCTTCGTATGTTAGCCATAGAACTGCTTTTAAATTTAATTCGGCATGCTCCCAGGAGGCGAATAATTGTCTTGTAATGGGTGCAGTTGTTTTTGTTCGGTCACTGAGATCCTCCCAATTCCTCTGGCATATCTCAAAAGATGATCGCCAGCCGATGCCATTGAAATAGGCGTCATAAAATTCGAGCACTTCAGCAGGTGGATTGGTGGTTTGAATTTGATACGTTACAGATTTGGTTTCTTTGGAAGCATCAAATAATTTTTCGACATTATACCCCCCCTGAAAGATCGGAATTTCAATGGTTGGATGCGGATCTAGCGCTGAACTGATAGAAATTGAATGACTGAGGTGAATGCAGATAATTAGCGATATCAAATGGATGAGTTTGAATTTTATTTTCATGTTATTCAGTATGTCATTTTTCCGCCTTTAACATACCCATCAATGAGAAGGGTTGCAAGATATTCAACGAACAATATTCATGTTGTTGCGGGTTTGATGTTCGGACCGAGAACTCGTACAGCGTTATCAAAGAATGGGACAATGTTCAACAGCGGTTAAGATTCCTGACCCACGCCCAGCTCCTGGCGAACGAAACGAATACTTTCAACAACGGCCGCATACTCCCGACGGCGGGCCTCCTCGGGGCCGTCGTTTCCAGGGTCGAACTCCACCTCAATGTTAAGGCGTTTCATATTGGGGTTCGCTTTGATGACCTGATATGCTTCCCGCATAGGCACATCTCCTGTACCGGTCGCGACCCCGGTGATGCGGCAACCGTATTGGTCAAATACAATACGATGATCTGAAAAATGATTGGTGAAGGACACGGGCGCCAGCTTGCGGATAGCGGTCAGCGGGTCTTCTCCCACCATCAAGGAATTATTCGTATCAACGCAGACCCCCACATAAAGGTGATTGACGCGGTTGATGATCCAAAGCACTTCATCGCTAAATGCTTCGGTGTGATTCTCCAGGCAGAGCCTGACGCCCGCATTCTGGGCAACGGGAGCGGCTTTCTCGGCCTTGCGTGCAATTTCTTCCAGTTGGGGGATCACCACCGGATGAAAGGCTGAGCCGCACACCGGGTGAGGCCTTTTGACGTCCATGCTGATTTTACCGATATCCGAACCGATGGACTCGGCAATAGCGATCCCCTCCTCCATGGTATGCGTCAGGCGATCATCGTATTCGGATGCGTCCAATGAGAAATTGTATTCCAGAAATAATCCGCTTTCCTCCGCAGCCCGGCGAACAGCATGCAGGTGGGCCTGATCGGTTGAGCCCAGATCAGCGGCAGTCAGGTGCAGCCCTTCGAGTCCCAGTTTCTTGGCCTCGTCCATCAGACCGAAGATGTCCCAAACCGGTTCCCACTGAAGCATGAAGCCGCCCCAGTTCTGCCCCATGCCGTGCAAATGCAAACTATACGTATGTAAACCCAATAGCATAACGGAATCTCCTATCTGGAAATTGAATATTGGCTATTGAATATCTCGATGCTCGCGGATTACCACAAAAAGCACAAATATGAATTTTAAGAGCCCAGAAGCTATCTCAAAAAGAGCAGATCGCGCTCAAGGGCCCCCGCTATAGGCGGGATTTCGCATCAGATCTTAATTAATGTAAAGGTGCTCAAAAGGCGCAAACCGATTCAAAAGTGGAGTATACACGCTAGTATTCGAGCATTTTGAATCGGTTTGATGCACACCTTAATCTTCATAAAAATAGATGTGTAATCCATTTATCCTGGATAACACAGCCATTGAGCGCCTGTCCGCCGCAGGCGGGTTAGATGCCTTTTTGAGATAGCTTCTAGTGGCTCATCAGCGTCTTACCCTTCTTCCCCAGTCCTTCTTTGAAACGGGTCGGTCGTAAGGGGTTGTCTTTGGGATCCAACTTGCCGGTGACGAGCTCGCTGATCCGCTTGCCCGCCTCTGGAGAGAGCATAACGCCGGCCCAATAGCCGCAGTTGACATAAAAACCGGGAACTTCGGGCACCGGGCCGATCAAGGGTTGGTCATCGGGCGTATACATGTAATATCCGGCTGACGTATTCATATCGGGTTGCCTAACGGTCTTTTCAATTTCTTCGAAAAACGGCGTTAAACGCTTGACTTTGTCCAGGGTTAAGGCCGGAAACTCCCAATCGGTATGCACTTTCTCAGAAGGCTCGCTGACCGGTTCATCCGAATCCACCCAACCGGCAATCACACCTCCCGGCTCAGGGCGCCAGTATGAATTGTTGTTGACATCAATTGTAAACGGAGCATTTTCTGGAATGGGCACAGCAGTCTGTATATAAACCTTTTGGCGACGGACCGGCTCCAGGGGCAAATCCAGGTTGACCATGCGCCCGATCTCAGCCGCAAAAGGACCGGCCGCATTGACCACAGCGCGGGTCTGAAGGATTCCCCGATGGGTTTCCACCCCGCAGATCCCTTTTTGATCCATTTGAATCCCGGTGGTCTTGGTGTTGATGAAAAACCGGGCGTCACAGCCTTTGGCAAACCCCTGGGTGGTCTCATGGCACGACAACCAGCCGTCCCGCTGTCGAAACGTCGCGGCCAACACAGAAGGAGAAAGAAAAGGAAATCGAGCGATGATTTTATCACGATCCAAGAATTCCGAGTCCGTTACGCCCAATTTGTGTTGCTGTGCCACGTTCTCTTTAAGATCGTCAACCGTAGCCGGGTCATCGGTCAGAAAAAGATATCCCTGTTGTTTGATGGAAATGCTATATCCCGGTAGTCCGACGACGTCATCAAAGTGCTCGAACATCTCAATACTCGGTATCGCCAGGGCTGCCATGGCCGGCTCCGCGAATTGGGCCCGAAAGCATTCCGCCGATGCGGGTGTCGTCAAGGTCGACAGACCGTCACGCATCTCCACGACAACAACATCCCATCCGGCCCTGGAAAGCCAGAAAGCCGTCGCCGTACCGACGATGCCGCCGCCGATGACCACTGCATCGGTTTTACCGAAATCATTGTCGCTCGGTGTAAAAATTTTCCCCATCTCTTAAGCCCTCCTTATCCTAACGGTTCACAGGTACAGGCAAAATTGGGTTTCAGGTGTCAGGTTTCGGGTGTCAGCATGATAGAGCTGAAACCTGATCACGGGCACCTGACACCCGACACCTGAACCGCCGCCGGCGGAACCTTTTGAGATTGAATCTTTGAACCCTGCTTGCCCTCCGTAGCCTTAAAGGCGAAGGAGGGAACCTCTGAACGGGGCACTAAAAGAGACCCCGTGCTTCGAAATCCCCGACAACTTCGGGCAAACCGGCACGCAGAAGAGTCTTCTTCGTTGGAATACCGTCTTCATTCCACCCCCTGGCGGAATAGTACCAGGCCAGCAGCTGATGGATATCTTCCCTGGATATAACATGTCCCTCGTTTGGTCCATCTGCAATGGGATCTTCAGTTAACCGTGCCGGGGGCAAATCGAGATGCCGGCCAAAACCGTTTATCTCCCGCACCGAAAACGCCCGGGTCAGATGCCAGATGCGCTCGGAAATCTCCAGCAGATCTTCCCAGGTTTTCGTCACGCCGGTGATCAGTGAAAACAATTCGGCGTAATGTTCTTCCTCGAAGCCCAGTTCCATCATTTGAAGCCGGCAGTTTCCCAAGGCATCGAAGAGAGAGCGCTTATGCTGGGATGCGATCACATATTCCGCGCAGTGCTCGCTGACAAGCGCCTTGGGCTGCGCTTCAATCTCCGTCTCAGAGGCAATCAGATCGTGCACGTTGGTCCAGGCACCGGCGATATCGTGGCCCAGCACCCAGGCGCGGTTGTGATGGGCCCCCACATCGGCTGTCAGATAGGCCAGCATCATCGAGGGAGCATTGCGGCATTCATAGCCCGACCACTCCAAACCTTTGACGTGGATGGCAAATCGCTCCGAGCCCTTACCCGTCTTTTCTGCGGCAATTTTGACGCCTTCGGCCAACAGGTTGCCGATTCCCTCTCGCTTAGCAATCTTATGCAAAAGGTAAACGACCGCATCCAGATCCGAAAAATCGATCTCTCGACCGATTTCGTCACGGGTTAAGATCCCCTTGTGAAAACATTCGATGGCCCAACCCACGACGACGCCGGCGGAGATGGTATCGATACCCAGTTCATCGCACAAATAATTCGCATAAGCCACTTCCTCGATGGTCTTCAAAACGCAATTTCCACCGAACAAGGCGATGGTTTCATATTCGGGTCCTTCCACGTAGGCCGACCCCGACGGTGTCTGGGTGTGCCCGTACTTTCCGCAGGGCGTTGGACAGCTAAAGCACCCCTTATCGGTAATTTTCAGCCGGTCGAGGATTGCTTTGCCGTTTATATTTTTATAATGCCCGGCATGCGAGGTCTGAAAATTGCGGGTGGGAAATACACCGACTTCATTGGTCCAGTCCGTTATCCCGGCCGTGCCCTCCGGCGTCCAGCCCTCAAAACCGGGTTTGGCCATGACCTTTTGGTAGGCTTCTTTGCCTTTTGCGTAGGCTTTTTTTAGATCGGCAACCGGTATACTCCCGGTACCTCTTACCGCAATGGCCTTTAGATTTTTACTTCCCATCACGGCCCCGACACCCGTTCTTCCGGCCTGGCGTCCAAAATCATGGGAAATACAGGCGTAGCGCACAAGGTTTTCTCCCGCCGGCCCGATGGTGATCACCTGATAATCCTCTCCCAGATAATCTTTAAAATTTTCCTCCGCCGTAATCGAGCCCTGCCCCCAGTATTCCGCAGCCGGGCGAATCTCAACCGTATCGTCATTGATGAACAAATAGCTGGGGTGCTCCGCCTTGCCTGTAATCACCAGTACATCATAGCCGGCATATTTCATTTGCGGTCCGAAATGCCCGCCCAAATTGCTGTCGGCATAGCCGCCGGTGGCCGGAGATTTGGTGCCGAAATGGGTCTTACCGCTGGCTGGCAGAAAATGACCGGTGAGTGGGCCGGTAGCTGCAATCAGCATGTTCTCCGGATCAAGCGGACCAATTCCGGGCGGAATTTCATCGTACAACATTTTCGCCACAAAGCCTCTGCCACCGATGAACTTTTCCACCAACGAATCGGGCAGTTGCTCCCTCCGGACAGCCTCATTACTCAAATCGACGCGCAGGAGCGTGCCCGCATATCCGTACAGCATTTAGGCCACCTCACTTTCTTGATTTTCAACCCATACAATCGCATTGCGCGGGCATGTTTGCGCGCATTCCCCGCAGAGATTACATTTTACGGGAATATCAGAATTTTTTTGCGCAAACATCACATGCTGCGGACATACCTCGACACATATCATACATCCCGTGCACGCATCCGGATCCACGATATAGGCACCATTTTGAAGTCGAATGGCATCCTCCGGGCAATTGTCGGCGCACTCGCCGCACTGGTTACAGAGATGGATACGGTAATCGCCCGGTGCAGGAAAGCGGGCTTCGATACGCAGCAATGATTTGGATGGATTAACCTCTCGGAAATTTTCAATGGCACAGGCCAACCGGCATGTGCTGCAGCCGGAACAATTTGCATGTATTGCTTTTAATTCCACGGGTCTTCAACTCCTTTGCCTTTGACAAATTCGTAAAAAGCCGAATTCATCAGGTGTTTTGTGTTTAGTATTTAGTGATTCGGCCTGGATTCCTTGCGCCACTGCTTTTCCATATATTCCATTTCTTTGATAATTTCTGCTGGCAATGACGCGGTATTGAGATCCATCAGTTTCCGGGTTTTTTCTTGCAATCGCTCTGCAAAATGAATTGATCCCTGTTTGAGCCACGCGTCATAATTTGTACGGTCAAACAGATCTGAATACCACACGTCGCGGAAATGCCGCATGGTATGCTCCTCTTCCAGATAGTGCCTACCGGGTCCAACACGATCAATCAGGTCAAGCGCCAGTGTTTCATCATTAACAGGGATACCGCGCATGAATTGATTCACCATAGAGAGTATTTCGTCGACCAATACCAGGTAGTTTGGTGAGATGACCGCTGAATGGTCGAGCAAACCAAGGTCATGGACCAAATTGGCACCACTGAGTGCCGAACTCAAACAGGAGAAAGTCGCCTCGATGACGGCCTGGGGATCGTCATGAAACTTGGCGTCGGAGCAGCCGGCCGTACCAAAGAAAGGCAGATTATAATGCTGTGCCATTTGGACCATGGCGGCAGTCATCAAGTTCATCTCAGGCGCACCATAGGAGAAAATGGCTGTGGCCATATCCATGATCGTTGTAAGGGCGCCATAGATGACAGGCGCGCCCGTTCGAACAAGCTGTGCAACCACCAGGCCGCTAAGCGATTCAGCACTACCCTGCACGATTGTGCCGGCAAGGGTTGCCGGAGAGGTGGCGCCGGCTTGAAGCCCTGAGTAGAAAACCTGGGGAATACCTTTTTCAGCACAAAATATGACCTTCTCTACCGTATTATCGTCATACCACAGGGGAGAAATCGCGGAGCAAATTGCGGCGATGGACGGTGCCTGCCGAAAGCGTTTCTCGCTGCCCGCGATCAATACGGCCATATCATAGATCGCGCGCAGACTGTTAACATCCTTGCAGCAAAAAAATAGCGGTTTTTCACAGTAGGTCAACGCCTGCTTGGCAGTCACCCGGTCGGCGATTGCGGCCGGTACATCAGCGGCAAAACCAAGAATCATCGACCAGGCGTAGTTGGGCAACGCATTTGTAATCGTGGCAGTGACACGACAATCCTCACTGGTGAAAAGGCGGCGGACATCAGTGCAAGGGTCCAAATATTCCATGCAATCCAGACCGGCGCCATACCAGCTTTTATGGTCCTCCAGCATGAATGCGGGTTCACCATTTCGTCTCCCCAATGCAAAGCGGGCGGGCGATGCGTGTATGGCGTCCGCGACTATCTGTGCAGGAATGCGTACCCGGTCTCCACTCACACTGGCACCCGCACCGTCCAGCAATTCCAGGGCCTTGACGTGGGTCATCCGGATGCCGGTGCGTTCCAGAACCGCCATCGTGGCCAAATGTATTTGCTCAATCTGATCCCTACCGAGCACATTCAAAGTGGGCTGGTTGTATAGCTCGCGACCGCTTGTTACCATCTGCTCTGCTTACCCCTCTTACCTGAATCTTGCATAAAAATTAATGAGAAGCTGGGATTATACTTAATGACAACATGTTAAGTAAACTGTAGAAGCAAAATCAAATAACGTTCAACTATAATGAGTAAAAATCATTTTATCTCATTACTTTTCACCCTGCGGGCGAGCCCGCCAGAGGCGGACAAGCCGGAGGCTTCCATCTGCTGCGTTATTAAGGGCGAGCAATAGTCCACTATGGCTTCGCCCTGAAGTGCCTTGCATATGAAAGCCTCCGACTCGTGCAAAATTCAGCTAATACCTGAATCTTGCATAAAGATTAATGAGAAGCTGGGATTATACTTAATGACAGCATCTTCCAAATTAGTTTCAAATAAGGCTAATCCTCGGCTTTGACTGTTAGGAGTTAATCCCCTGTGATGATGTTACCGCATCCAGAATATCAAGTGAAGGTAATATAAAATGATTCACACGACGTTGAAAAAGCCTTACGTGTTCAGAGATGAGGTTTACCGCTTCGAGGTCATTGCCTTGCTTGAGCACCTCGATTAACGACTGATGATCTTTGATAGACAGCTCGGCGTGAGACTGCATATCATATGACGCCAAATCTTTGCTGAAACACATATAGGCCAGACGCTGGGATTGATTTTGCAGATTGTCCAGATAGGAGAATAAAAATGTATTTTCCGTGGCTTTGTAGATGAAACGGTGAAACCGGCTGTTCAACAACGTCACGTGCAAAAAGTTCTTTTCGAGCCAGGCTTGGCGTAAGTCGCTGTTTATCCGCTCGAGATCTTCAACCTGATCTTTTTTGATTCGGTTGGCTGCTAAAGCCACTGCCGATCGTTCCAGGATCAACATGGTTTCGAACAGATCTTTGAGGTTGCTCAAAGTGATGTCCTGCACGAAAAACCCCCGCCCGTGAACAATCTCAACGAGGTTTTCAGCGTTCAAACGAAAAAGCGCTTCCCGGATGGGCGTGCGGCCGATCGAAAGCTCTTTGGCAACCCACTCCTCATCAACCTGATCCCCGGGTCCCAGTTTTAACGTTACAATGAGCTCTTTAATTCTTTGATAGGCAATTTCACTGAGTGGCAGAGATTTTATCTGCTTCTTTTTTTTGGACATGATCATGTTTTTCCGGATTATAGATTATAAGAGACTATGAAATATCAAAAATATATTGTCAATATATTTTTATTATTTTATAAATTGAGAAAGCCAGTATCTGTGAAATTTAAAATTCCGCCGCTTCGCGAGACCCTTGTCATTTAACCGGCAGAAATAATGCCTGCTCAGAAGATGCCGAAAAATCAGATTTGACCTTGACAGTGCCAAATTGATTATTTATGGTGGAGACGATTCATTTATTGGATAATACTTAAATATTTATTTTTATTCTTGTTTTTTATGTAATTAAAACTCTCAACTTTTTGTTGTTAGATTGCTTTTAAGTTTATTTAAATAATTATATTGTATTTTTAACCTTTCCCGCACAACGCAAAATACTGCAAGCAAAAGATAATGGTTAGAATTCTAAACCGTAAGTAATTAGTTATTCACAATAACTTTAAGAAAAACGCAAGAAATAACCATTTTATCAGTGCATTTTGCGCTTCCATCACTTTCTTATCCTATTGATATTATAAATAGATGAAATAATATCACGTGGATTTTCATATAGTGTTCGCCTACTGCCAACCTAAGGACGCAACGAAAGGAGGATGTAATGAAAAAAAAGGAAACCCTTCACCCGGCCATTTACGATCTTAAGGTCGACATGGACAAGGGGAAGCTCACACGCCGCGATTTTCTGAGATATGCTACGCTACTCGGAATGTCTGCGGCGGCAGCCAGTCAAATGGCAGGTCTGTGGTGGCCTAAAAAGGCCTTTGCCGCCGAACCGGTGCGTGGCGGGACACTCAAAATTGCCGGCCAAGTCCAAAAAATCACCCATCCGGCCCAGTTTTCATGGGTGGCGCCCTCACAGGTGGGGCGTCAGGTCGCCGAATACCTCACCTTTACCGATGGCAAAAACATCACCCATCCCTATCTGCTGAAAAACTGGCAGGTAAGCGATGATCTCAAGACCTGGACCCTGAACCTTAACCAGGGCGTCAAGTGGAACAACGGAGATACGTTTACGTCAGAGGATGTGGTTTTCACATTCAACCAGTGGATGAACAAGGACGTGGGTTCCTCCATGCTGGGTCTGGTCGGGAAATACCTGGATCTCTCAGGGATTGAAAAGGTCGATCAATACCAGGTCAAACTCCATCTGAAGACACCCGAGATCGCCCTTCCCGAACACCTCTTCCATTACCCGGCTCTGGTTTTGAACGCCAAAACCTTTGACGGCGACTTCATCAAAAAGCCGGTCGGCACCGGCCCGTACACCCTCGAAAGCTATCTGCCGGGTGAGCGTGCCGTGCTCAAGGCGCGCAAAGACTACTGGCAGAAGGGTGCCGACGGTAAGCCGCTGCCCTACATGGACGGCATGGAATTCATTGACATGGGAACCGAGATGGCCCCCCAGATTGCCGCCATTAAAGCCGGCGAGGTCGATATGGTCGACCTCGGCGATGTCGCCGGTGTGGATGTATTCCAGGCCTTGAACAAAGATCCCAACATCAACATGATACCGTATACCAGCGCATCCACCCGGGTCCTCCGGATGCGGGTCGACATCAAACCCTGGGATAATAATAAAGTGCGGACAGCCCTGAAGATCTGTCAGCACCACGAAAAACTCCTGTCGCTGGTTTATTACAATGAGGGTCTCCAGGGACAAGATTTCCACGTCTATCAGCTGCACCCCGAATACTGTGAAAAGCCGATACCCAAGTACGACCCCAAGCGCGCCAAACAACTGTTGAAGGAGGCGGGTTACCCCAACGGCATCGACGTCAATCTGGCTGCGGGCACCTGGCCGGATGTGGTGCGCTACGCGGAAGTCCTCAAGCAAGATGCCGCGCCGGCCGGCTTCAGGATCAATATCCAGACCATGCCCACCAGCCAGTACTGGGAAAAATGGACCGAGGTCGATCTGGGGATCACCCCCTGGATGCACCGACCCATCGGCACCATGGTGCTGAACCTGGCCTACGTCAACGACGATGCGGGCAAGCCGGTGCCCTGGAACGAAACCCGCTGGTCGGACCCTGAATTCTCTAAACTGCTAAAGGAAGCCAACGGACTGCTCAACGTGGATGAACGCCGCAAGATCTTCTGCAAATTGGAGAATATCCAGCAACAGCGAGGTTCCATCGGAATCCCTTACTGGAGAAACGCGTGGTACTGCCTCAGAAAAAATGTCAAAAACGTGTCTGGCGTTCCATCTTTGTACATTACCTTCAATGATGCTTGGCTTGCATAATAGAAACCCGATATGGCTCAGGCGGTCTTTACGATACGCCTGAGCCTACCACAATTGAGCAAACAAATGAAAATCTCGGTATTTTATACGCTGATTCCTGATGGAGAACTGCGGGGTAAATCATGGCAAAATTTATCGTAAGACGTATTCTTTTGCTTCTGCTCACCATGGTTCTGGTGTCAATGGCCGTCTTTTTGATCACCGAGTCTTCACCGGGCAATGTGGCCCGCAATGTCCTGGGCGCCTTTGTTACCCCGGACCAGGAAGCCTCGTTCCTGGCCCAGGTGGGCCTGGATAAACCCGTCTATGTGCGGTATTTCTACTGGCTCTTCGGCAGTGAATGGTCGGCCGCCCGCAAAGTGGGGTTGCCATTGAAACGCGTCACCACTCAAGACGGCTTCCAGGAGTGGTGGGCTGTGCGGGACGATGGCGCCCTGATCCGCTGGAAACTTGACGGCGAAGATCTATACGCCATTGGTCGGCTGCAATCCGTTGGTGCCGACACCAAATATAAAAACAACGAAAAATGGCAGACGGACGCGAGCGGTAAAAGCGAGTTCTGGGGCGTTGATGATGCCAACCATGTGGTTCGCTGGGAAAAAGGCACGGACAAAGAGGTTTGGACCTTTATTACCGGAACCGGGTGGAAGAAGAGTTCCGGCGGTGCCATAGAGTATATTCCCTTAAAAAAGGGATTTATCCGGGGGGATCCCGGTGTCTCTTTTCGAACGGGTCGGCCGGTTTCCGACAGTATCTGGACCCGGTTGCGCAACTCGTTGTTTCTGGCCGGGACCGCCTTTGTGATCGTCATGCCCCTGGCGCTGATTCTCGGAATTCTCGCAGGATTGAAGGAAGGCAGTTTCCGGGACCGTGCGCTATCGATTGGCGGCATGATGTTTTCGGTGACCCCGGAGTTTGCCACCGGAATCTTTCTTATCCTCATCGTAGCCGTTTGGCTGGGCTGGCTCCCGGGCGCCACGGTCATTGGTGAAAAGGCGCCCTGGGAACGGCTGGATATGGTCATCCTGCCCGTGCTGACCCTGACGCTGATCGAATTGGGTTACATCCTGCGCATCACGCGCGCCAGCATGGTAGAGGTCATGAAGTCGCCGTATATTCGGACCGCCTATCTCAAAGGGTTGCCCTACTGGCGAATCGTGTTCAAACATGCATTGCGAAATGCTTTGATGGCGCCGATCACGGTCATCATGCTACACGTCAACTGGCTGATGGGCGGCATCGTGATCGTGGAGGTTGTCTTCGGCTATCCCGGTCTGGGCAAGTACCTGCTCGACTCCGCGATGTTTAAGGATATCAACGCCCTGGAAGCCGGAGCCATGATTCTGGTGTCGGTTGCCGTATTGACGCAACTGTTCGCCGATATTATTTATACATTTTTGAATCCGCGCATCAGATATGCGTAGGAAATTATCTCACGCACAGCCGCAAAGCCCGCTAAGAGGAAAAAATAAAAAATTAGCTTAACAAATCTTGGCGTCGTTGGGCCTTTGCGAGAAAACAATTTTTGTAAGCTGAGGAGAAATCATGGCAACAGCTGAACAAGCAACCGCTCCCATTAAGGTTGAAGAAGCAAAGCCTGGAATCTTCAGACGCATTTGGGCCGGGCTTTCCATTATTTTTGCATCCAAAATAGCAGTGGTTGGACTCACAATTGTCCTCTTTTGGATCATTGTGGCGATTTTTGCCCCGTTATTCACCCAGTACACCCCCTTGGAGCAGGATTGGAAAGCGCCGAATCAGGGTCCCTCAGCATCCCACATTCTGGGAACCGATGAGCTGGGACGAGATCTGTGGTCTCGGTTGATCTATGGTGCCCGCGTGGTCCTGGTGCTCATGCCGATAACGGAAAATTTCTGGATACCCGGAGGAACCGCGGTTTGGGGGGTGGTTATTGCGTTGATAGTCGGTGCGACCCTCGGGTTGATGGGTGGGTATTACGGCGGATGGATTGATGAAATCATCATGCGTTTGCTGGACGCCATGATGGCGGTCCCCATCATACTGCTTTATATGATCATCATGGCAGCCCTGGGCGCTTCCGCTGTAAATGTCGTCATCGCCATCACCATTGTCGGAACACCCGGTATTGCCCGGCTGGTGCGCAGTCTCACCCTGGATATTCGCACGCGTGAATACATCCGGGCTGCCGAGACCCGGGGAGAAAACCCGTGGCACATCATGTTTTTTGAAATTCTGCCCAACGCCCGAGGCCCCATTATCATCGATGCCATGCTCCGCGTGGGTTATGCCATCTTTGCCATGGGGACACTGGGCTTCCTGGGCCTGGGGATACCACCACCGTCTCCGGACTGGGGAAGCATGGTGGCCAAAGGACGCGAATTTATCCTGACCGGCAGCCCGTATGCTGCCCTGTGGCCTTCCGTCGCTATTGCTTCTCTGGTGGTCGGCTTGAACCTGCTGGCCGACGGCCTCAGAGAAGAATCCATGCGGTATCAATAGTAATGACAGTTGTCCGTGGTCAGTTGTCAGTTGGTATAGATTGGGTGTCAGGTGTCTGTTTTTCAGAGAGCAGAAGTCAGATGACAGAAGACAGATAACCACAATTTTAATCATTCCCTTGAAAGGCAGAAACAACCCATGCAAAATTCTAGCGCATCGACAAACAACATTGTCCTTGACGTAGATAACGTTCAAATAAATTACGAGACCCGCAAGGGCGATGTAGAGGCCATTCAAGGTGTCTCCTTTAAAGTCAGAGAAGGCGAAACCGTTGGTCTGGTGGGCGAATCCGGATGCGGCAAGAGCACCATTGCCTTCGGGATTGTTAATTTTCTGGGACCGAATGGCAAAATTGTGGAAGGCAGTATCCGCTTTCAGGGAGATGAGCTGGTGGGCCGATCTGAGGAAGAGCTCAAGAAACTGCGGGGAGACCGGATTTCCATGGTATTTCAGGACCCGATGCAGGCGTTGAACCCATCGGTGAGACTCGGTGAACAACTGGCCGAGGTCTTGACCTGCCACAGAGATATCTCCCACGAAGAGGCCTGGGAAAAATGTATTCAAATGCTCAAGCGGGTGAACATGCCGGATGTCGAAAATGTGATGCAGCGCTATTCGCACCAGATCTCCGGCGGTCAGCAGCAACGGGTCGTTATCGCCATGGCCATGCTCAACAACCCGGCCCTCATCATCATGGATGAACCCACAACAGCCCTGGACGTTACCGTTGAAGCGGCCGTGCTGGATCTGCTCGATGAGCTCAAACATGATTTCAACGCCGCCAATATTTTCATCACTCACAACCTGGGAGTGGTTGCGCGCGTCAGTGACTATCTCTGTGTGATGTATGCCGGGCAAATGGTGGAAAGCGGGCCCCTGACAGAGATCTTCCATGATCCGCGGCACCCCTATACCATGGGGTTGCTGGCCTGTGTCCCGCGGTTGGGGGACAGCAAGCTGGAGTCTTTGCTGCATCCCATCCGGGGTCGGGTGCCGCCTCCGGCAGAGCGTTCCAAGACCGAATGCATTTTTGCACCGCGCTGCGAATATGTCACCGATGACTGCCGCAAAGCCCGTCCGGGTTTTACGCATATTTCATCGGAGCACGTCGCCCGCTGCATCTACGCAACAGAAATTCAAGATCGCGCTCTAACCAAAAAACGGAAAAAGGTACCAGAAGCACAGGCGCAGGCTGAAGCCCCCACAGAGGATTTGCTCAGCTTTGAACATCTTAAAGTCTACTATCCTCAGGAATCGAACTCGGTGGTCAGCCTGTTTGGTATGGGCGAAAAGAAATTTGTCAAAGCTGTGGATGATGTCAGTGTCAGAGTGGCAAAAGGGCGAACGCTGGGTGTCGTGGGGGAGTCGGGCTGCGGAAAATCCTCTCTGGTCAAGGGGCTCATCGGCCTGGAGCCGGTGACCGACGGCGACGTGCAGTTTATGGGTATCGATACCACCAAGCCGGTGACAGAGCGGGATACAAAGTTGATCAAAGAAATGCAGATGGTCTTCCAGAATCCGGATTCGACTCTCAACCCGTCTTTCACGGTGGGCTCACAGATCGCCCGGCCGATCAGGCGTTTTAAGACCGCGCCCAGAAATCAAGTCAAGGACGAGGTTATAAAGCTGCTGAAGGCCGTGCGTCTGCCGCCTACATTCTACGATCGCCTCCCGCGACAACTCAGCGGCGGCGAAAAACAGCGTGTCGGCATTGCGCGCGCGCTGGCCAGCCGACCCGATTTGATCATCTGCGACGAGCCGGTTTCCGCCCTGGATGTCTCGGTTCAGGCCGCAGTTATCAACCTGCTTTTAGAGATTCAGCAAGTCTTCGGCTCATCCATGATTTTTATTGCCCATGACTTGAGCGTGGTCCGCTTTTTCTCCGACGACATTGCCGTCATGTACCTGGGGCAGATTGTAGAGATCGGTCCGGCGGACGCCATCTACGAGCCGCCGTATCACCCTTATACGGAAGCCTTGCTCTCGGCTGTGCCCATTCCGGATCCGGATGTTAAGCAAAAAGAGATTCGCCTCAGCGGTAACGTGCCCAGCGCGCTGGATCCCCCGAGCGGATGTCGCTTCCATACGCGTTGCCCCCGAAGACATGAAATGTTACCGGATGAGGGGGAAATCTGCGAAAAAGACACACCCCCCTGGCAAGACTCGCAAAGGGGGCATCGCATCCTCTGTCACATCCCCATCGAGGAACTCGCTAAGATTGATCCGGTGATACATAGGGCCGATACTTAAAAAGAGAAACTGTACTGGCAAAATAAAAAGACCGGCTTTTCAGCCGGTTTTTTTGTTTTATCGAGATCATCTAACTCAGGCGATTCAAACGTTTAGCGAACCGCAACCACCGGGCAGGGGGCATTTAAAAGGACATACTGGGCTGTGGAGCCAAACATTAATTTACCCACTTTTGAGGTTTTTTTAATTCCGATAAAAATCAGTTCGACGCCGTTGTCTTTGGCAAATTGAACCAGGTCTTCCCCGGGAGAAAGGTAATTGACAGATACGGCTGTCTCACAGTTTATATTATCTTTATTGAAAGGCCTTTTTAATTTTTCCAGTCTGTCTTCGACCTCTTCGATATCATCTTTTTGCAACGTAGGTCCTTGTTCTAAAGAGGTCATTATCAGGATATCAGCCTTGAATGCGGTGGCATATTTTTGGGATAGCACCAACGCCTTTTTATCAACGTCCAGTTCATCATAACCCACTAATATTTTCATTTTGACCTCCTTATCTGTCTTCACATTCAAAAAGCACGGGACTCCGTTTTTAAATAGTAACCGTAGTAAACTGAAATGCTTCTGTCAAGATAACTTCGAGGCCGGAAGAATTTGGAAATTTACACAACAACGCACAATGGAACGCAAAAATAAGCCTTTGCGTTCCCGGTGTTTATACGGTAAATAACACCCTAATTGATCGTAAACAATATGAAAAAAGGGGGGGGGGAAGTTTTAAGATAAAGGTAAACCTTCAGGAGATTTTGATAAAATTTACATCAGGAGGCATCATGATTCAGACAGGTTCAATTGAAAAAAGATCGGTTTCGTTCCGGGTTCTGAGTGACGACCAGATCGAGGAAATTAAACGGGCGGCTTTCGAAGTCATGTCCAAAGTGGGATTTCGCGTCCATCACGAAGGCGCCCGCAAAATGCTCAAGCAAGCCGGCGCGACGGTCAGCGGGGATATTGTCAAAGTTCCGGAACACCTGATAAACGCTTGTCTTTCAACGGTTCCCAAAGGCTGGACGATCTACGATCGGGACGGTAACCGCGCTATGGAAGTAGAAAGCCGCAAAAGCTACTACGGCACCTCCACGGCCAGTCCGAATACGAAAGATGCGTTGAGCGGCGAAATTCACCCGACCCGCGTGGCCGATATTGCCATCGGTGCCAAAGTGGCCGACGCTCTGATGAACATCGACTGGGTCATGCCGATGGGTTCTGTTCAGGATGTACCGCCTACAGTCGCCGATTTGTTTGAATTCGAAGCTGTTGTGACAAATACCACCAAACCCATCGTTTTTTTAGGATATACGCCTCGCGGGGTTGAGCTTGTTTTTGAGATGGCAGCCGTCGTCGCCGGCGGCATCGAGAAGCTCCAAGAACGGCCATTTGTCATTTTTTATCCGGAGCCGATTTCACCGCTCGTCTGGCCGGCGGATGTGATTGACCGCCTGTTTGTCTGCGCCGATCTGTCTTTGCCGCAAATACAGGGGCCAACGATTCAATTCGGCGCAACAGGCCCGGTAACGCTGGCCGGCGCTGTTGCGCAGGCTACCGCCGAAGCCATGATGTGCCTGGTTCTGGCACAACTGCGCAAACCGGGGTGCCCCATCGGTCTGGGTTGCAACTTCGGCTTATTTGATATGGCCGCCGGCCTGCTGTCAATCGCCGCGCCGGAAACGAGTCTGGCCCTGGCGGCGCAAGCGGAGGTCGCACAATCCTTCCAGCTGCCCACCTGGGGTCTGGCAGGGGCAACCGACGCGAAAGTGCTGGATGCCCAGGCCGGATCCGAATCTGCTTTTTCCATTCTGGCCCAGGGCTTGGCCGGCCTGAATCTGATACATGATGTCGGGTATATGAGCAACGGGATGGTCTGTTCCGCCGCCCAATTGATTCTCGGTGACGAGAACATCGGGATGGCCAAGCACTTTATTCGCGGCATTGAGGTCAACCGCGAAACCCTGGCGCGCGATGTGATTGAAAAAGTCGGACCCGGAGGACATTTTCTGGATCAAGATCACACCTATAATCATTTTAAGAACGAGCTCTGGGTACCGCGCTTAATGACGCGATCGGCCTATGCGGATTGGCAAGACCAGGGCGCCAAAGATATGGCCGCCCGGATTCAGGAAAAACTTGAAGATATTGTTAAACATTATGAAGCACCGGCCCTGCCGGACAAAACGCGGGCCGCTTTGAAATCGATTCGACAGAAGGGTGAAAAGGAACTCAGCAAAGAGGGAACCGACCATTAGGTCTTAAATTGATCAACGATCTTTTGAATTTCCCGGGCCTGCTTTGCATGAATCGGCACCGGCTGGTGATCTCGTAGGATGTTTTGAAGCTTTTTTTGGGAGCGCTCCAGTAAACTTGTGCCTCCGGCTGAATGCCATTCTTCATAGCCCATGCGGCTGATCAGCTTGGGACGCCACTGGGTTTGGCGCAAATATTTGAGGGTGTGGGGGTGAGTCAGAAAATCGCCTTCAGACGCCGCTTCCCGGATGGCATCCAGCGCCAGCGTGTCATCATCAACGGGAATGCCCTGCGCCAAACGTCGGATCTGATCAATTACTTCATCAAGGATCACCACCAACTCCAGGCTACCCGTGCGTCCAAAATCCAGATAGCCGATATCGTGATTTAAGTTCGATCCAGCCATGGCGGCAATAAATGTCTCCAGGCCAGCCTCAAAAACTGCCTGTTCATCCGGAATCTGTGCATCGGTGGTTCCCGCATAGCCCCAGTTGGGCAAGTCATAATACTGGCTCATTTCAACTATCGCCTGGTAGGACAGTAGAAACTCGGGCGCATTATAGGAACACTCACCGGAGGCCATATCCAATACCGCCGGCCCCATGCCCATCAGAAACGGTGCGCCTTTGGATTTTAGCTGGTGGATCACGAGGCCGCAAAAACACTCTGCCAGACCCTGAGCCACATGCCCGGCGATGGTCATCGGAGCTGTAGTTCCGGCAATCGGCGCCGGGGAGTATATCAGGGGGACGGATGTTTGGGCGCAAAACAACAGCTTATCCAGGCTGTAAAAAGGGTGCTTTAAGGGGCTGATCGGATCGGCATAATGGATCATGAGCGGCTTTTCGCGCAACTGCTTTTCTGAACCTCTGAGAATGCGGCAGATCTGCCACATCTGAGCGAGGTCATTCCGGCCTTGGGCGGTACTGACGATGGGCTTGATGGAATTAGCGGTCATGGCTTGAAAGCTGACCAGATATGCTTGTTGCGGCGGATAGTCAGTGGGGTGCGCAAACGACATGATAAAGTCGATATTGGGTAGCGCATCGGCCACGCGCGCCGCACGGCTGACGTCCTCAAGAACACACGGGTGCCGCTCGTTCTTGATCGAGTCATGTGAAAAAATAAGATCCGAGCCGGTGCCAAAATACGCGCGACGCCCCCCGACATCCATGCAATGGTTTGCCTCCCGATCGTAAACGGCAATGTTTTTGGGTGCGCTTTCCAGGGCCTGTGTGACCAGATCGGATGGAATTTTTACGATATGGTCATTTTCAACACTGCAGCCAGCATCGGCGAGCAGTTCGAGCGCCTGATCATGAAATATCTTCATGCCGATCTGCGCCAGGATTTTGAGCACCGCCTGATGGATTTTGTCCTTATTTTGATTCGAAAGTAAATTTAAGGTCGGTGCAAAAAGGCGGGAATCTATGTTCATAATGCCGCTTCATTGCCTCGCAGATTGAAATCAGGCTGCCGGCTGAGTTGCGTAGTGCGGCCGGGTGAGGCTCAGCTCAGCCAGTTTTTCGACCGTCGGATGACCGGTGTCATCCCAACCCATAATCTTATAAAACTCCTGCTTCATGGGCTCCATCCACTCGGCCGGTTTTGAGGGCTCTATACCGGCATTATACTCTTTCTCAAAAAACATATCCGGTAGCCGATCATTCGAAATTCCGGCCCCGTGTTGCAGGTTAAACAGCCGCTCGAGGTTGACAATCCTTTCGCCGGCCATAAAAAGCTCGGTAACGCTCACTGCCCGGCCGCTCAATGCAGAAACGAGTTCGGCCTCACTCACCAGATCATAGGTGCAAATCAGACAAAGCGCCGGAACTTTACAGAGCCCCAGACAGTCTAACACCGAACCGACAATCATGGATCGTCGCACCAGTTCGGCTTTTCCCTGTATCGACCGCGGATCGGACGAAACGGGCGTGCCGAAGACCTTCGTCGCTTTTTCCGGCAACCATTTGTACTCCAGGGTTGCATAGATATCACTGAAATCTGCGCCCCGGCTGGAAACTGAATACCCGAGGGCCGTCCCCATCATGTTATAGGGGTGATAACCGGCCATTTCCAGGCCTTTAATGTGTGCCGCATAACGCTCGGCTCCACGACCAATGATCTGCGCTGCCCGACGGACACCTTTGGCAAGGATTCTACCGAACCCTTTGCAATCGGCCATTTGCCGGATCAGCATTTCCATTGCCTCCCCGTTACCCCAGTTAAGATCTAATCCGCCGGTATCCGACGTGGTTAAAATACCGCGATCAAAAAGATCCATGGCAAAAGCAATGACGGTTCCGGCTGAAATGCTGTCAAGACCCAGCCGGGTACACAGATTGTCCAGATAAACCAGGGTCTGCAAATCGTTTAACCCGCACTTGGCGCCCAGCGCCAGCATGGGCTCGAACTCGGGCCTCACGGCTTTTTTGCCTTTTAGTCTTCCGGTTGAAAATTTTAGATCGGCTTTACATTGAACCGGGCATCGCGGACAACCGTGTTTTCGCGTAATATTTTCTTTCAGATGCTTGCCGTCAATACGCTTGGCGGCCTCAAAGTGATAGTCGCGGTAATTTCGGGTGCCCAAAATACCCAGTTCATCCGCCCAGTCAACATAACCGGCTCCGCCATGCGCTTTCATGCTCTTGAACTCAGGCGAGTATTGCATCTGCCACAGGTAGCGCTTGATGGCTTCATGGGTGTTATTTTTAGGGCGAAATGCAGCTTGGGGCCTTTGGGTTTTAATTACAATGGCCTTCAATTTTTTGGACCCCATAACGGTACCCATGCCGGTGCGCCCGGCCGCATGATCCCGTTCGGTGATGATACAGCCGAAACTGCATCCGTTTTCGCCGCCTGGACCGATGGCCAGAATATTTAATTTTTCTGTACCCAGCCTGTTTTTTAGCAGGTCCTCGGTTTCCCACGTATCTTTGCCCCAGAGAAATTTGGCGTTGCGAATCTCAATAGAGTCACCATCAATCCAGATGTACACCGGTCTCGAAGCCCGACCGCGTATGACCAACTGTTGGATATCGCCCATACGCAGGCTTATGCCAAATCCGCCGCCGACGTTGGAGCCGCCTAAGATACCGGTTAAGGGAGACAGAGCATTGATATGCAGTCTGGAAGACGCCGGTGCCGCAGTGCCGGTCAGCATGCCACACGACAAGGTAAGAATGTTCTGGGGTCCCAAAGGATCGGTTCCGGGAGGAATTTGATCATAGAGGAGCTTAACATTGAGCCCACGCCCGCCAAAATATTCTCCGGTCAGGTCTTCCGGGTTGTCAGAAAGCTTCCATGTTTCGGTGGTTAAATCGATATCAAGAATTTGCCCGAATACGCTCATAATAACGAGAAAGCACCTTTCGATTTCAAATTAACCCACATTGGGTCTGAGTCTGCTACAACAATTTAATTTAGAGAATTGCGAAATCTGTGTCAAGAAAGAAAACCCCTACCATCGCTAAATATAAGTTCGGCATATAAGCATGTTTACTCAACACATTTTTACCAAATGAGGTTTTCAATTACTGAAGTGCACCGACCTGTTTTTCTACCGCGTTGACGATCTTACCGCTGCGCATCAACGCCTTGACAGCGGCGATATCTAAGGAGAGAATGCGGTCCTTTTCAAGGTGGGGAACCGTCTTCCGGATTACCTGGTAGGCGGCCAGGGTGCCCTCGCCGGGTTTCAGATTGGTAAACAAATCGAGCGCCTGGGCGGCACTCAAAAGTTCAATCGCAATGACATCTTCGGTATTGCTGACAATTTCTCTGCATTTTCGCGCCGAAATGGTTCCCATCGAAACGTGATCTTCCTTATTCGCCGAGGTGGGAATTGAATCGATACTGGCCGGATGACAGAGTACCTTGTTTTCAGAAACAAGGGCCGCAGCGGTGTATTGGACGAGCATAAATCCGGAATTAAGTCCGCCGTCATCCACCAGAAAAGCCGGCAGGCCGCTGAGCATGGGATTGACCAGGCGTTCGATTCGTCGTTCCGAGATATCCGCCAGCTCGGCAACAGCTATTCCGAGGAAATCCATCGCCAGCGCAACCGGTTGACCGTGGAAGTTGCCGCCCAGTAAAAACGCTTCTGAATCTGCAAATATCAGTGGATTATTAGTGGAAGAATTCATCTCGGTTTCAATCACATCGCGGCAATAACGGATGGCATCCCGCGTGGCCCCATGGACCTGTGGTGAACACCTTAATGTGTAGGCGTCCTGAACGCGGACGCAATCTTTATGGGAAGTGATGATTTCGCTATTTTGGGTGATGCGTGCCATGTTATCGGCTGCGGCTGCCTGGCCGGGATGGGGTCTAACCTCGTGGATTTTGGGATCAAATTCCATGCGGCTGCCCATTAGTACTTCCAGGCTCATAGCCGCGGCGATGTCGGTCAACTTGGCAAGCCGGCCGGCATCATAGACCGCCAGCCCACCGATGGCGGTCATCACCTGAGTGCCGTTGACCAGCGCCAGGCCTTCACCGGCTTCCAACTGCAACGGCTTAAGACCGCATTTGTTGAGTGCCTGTCGACCGGTTAGCCGCTGCCCCTTGTAAAAGGCTTCCCCCTTTCCGATCAGAACCAGGGCAAGATGGGCCAACGGGGCCAAATCGCCGCTGGCCCCCACCGAGCCTTTTTCAGGAATGAATGGACTCACCCCCCAGTTCAAAAGCGCCACCAGCTGTTGTACAGTTGATAGATGAATACCGGAATGGCCCCTGGCCAAATCCTTTATGCGCAACGCCAGGATGGCTCTGACGGTTTCCTCATCAAAAGGTCGGCCGACACCGGCGGCATGGCTCATCAGTATGTTTTTTTGAAGGCGACGGGTATCGGCTCTGGATATGGAAACATCACTGAGGGCGCCAAATCCGGTGGTGATGCCATATATTCTGCGCTCCTCCTGCACCCAGCTCTCAATCAGGTGTCGACTTTTTTGTATCTGCTTCTCTGCGTCAGTGGTCAATTGAACCTGTGCGCTGTTTCTGGCAATGGCAATCAGGTGCTCCAGAGCCATACCTTCCACACCCAGAAATATGGTCTTCATAACATTTGCCTCATTTGAATCGACAGTATAGAAATCGCTTGAAATTAGAATAGACCGGTGAACGAAGAGCTGTCAAATATTACCTTGCAAGGATTTTCAATACAAGTTATCTTTTCCCGCAACGAATTCCGAACATCACAAGCATATATACCGCTTTCCACAAAAAACACCCAATTACGGAATTGCGGCATAAGTGGTTGTAGAAAAAATGTTTCAATACCGGAACGTTTTTTGACAACCACTATAAAGCCAATCAATTAAGGTATCCAGGATTAGACATTTCAACGCAAAATGCTGCTGGGACTGCACACATATAGTCTTTATCTTCACGGCATCGGACAGGCCTGGGCCGACTTTAACCTGCCCTGGCCCAGGCAGTTGAGCACCTTGGAACTTCTGGACCAGGCGGTTCGCTGGGGACTAGACGGCCTGCATTTAGATGACGGAGTTCTGGAAAGTCTGGAACCGGCTTATCTTGAAGAAGTCGGCATGGCAGCACGCGAACGGGATCTGTACCTCGAATACAACTTTTCCATGGACCTTGGCGGACAAAAAATCGGAATTCAGCATGACCCGGCAGAAGCGATTGCCACTGCAAAATTTTTAGGGGCGGATATCGTCAAGCTCAGTATGGACTTAATCCGGCCGCGTCCGGTAGCGGCCAGCCGTTTCCATCCTGAAGTAATGGCGCAAATAAAATCCGTTGCCTCCCGGCTAAAACTGCTGGTCCCGGCCGCCGAAGACGCCGGCGTCAAAATTGCTGTGGAAAATCACTGCGACACTTTTTCAGAGGAGATCCTCTGGCTGTTGGACCGGGTCGACAACCCGCTGGTCGGTGCCTGCATCGATACCGTTAATGCCTTGATGGTCATGGAAGATCCGATGGAGGCCATTGAAAATCTGGCTCCGCGTGCTTTTACGAATCATTTCCGGGACGACCGCATCGAATTTCAGCGCCACGGATTTAAGCTAACGGGAACCGCCGTCGGTGACGGGGACATTGACATAAAGCGCGCCTATGAGATCATCAAAACCCGATCATCCATGAAACGAATTAATATTGAAACTGAGATGGAAATACCTCTTGATGATAGGGAAACGGCCCTGAGGATGGAAAAAGAGACTATCGTGCGTAGCATTAAATATTGTCGGGAGGTTTTAGGAATAGCACAAGACAGCCCGCGTTAAGGGAAAATTGTCATGGAAGTTAATGCAAGGATTTCAAAAGCAATGACGATTAAACTGGAAGACATGTTTGATGACCTGCCGGAAATGCCGCCATTTGTCGCCGGCATCCGCAGGGCCCCGGCCCGCCATTTCACACTTAATCAAAAGGATACCGAACTCGCTTTAAGGAATGCCCTGCGCTATGTTCCGCAAAGATGGCATCAACAGCTGGCACCCGAATTCTTAACGGAACTGCTGACCCGGGGAAGAATTTACGGATATCGATTTCGACCCGCAGGCCATATCAAAGGCCGGCCGATCGATGCATACCGCAGCCCCTGTATCGAGGGCCGCGCATTTCAGGTCATGATCGACAACAATTTGGACTTTGATGTCGCGCTTTACCCATATGAATTAGTAACCTACGGCGAAACCGGCCAGGTCTGTCAGAACTGGATGCAGTACCATTTAATCAAAAGATACCTTGAAACGCTAAACCGGAAGCAAACGCTGGTTATGGCATCCGGCCACCCGCTGGGATTGTTCACATCATCACCGGCGGCACCGCGCGTCATCATCACCAACGGCATAATGGTGGGCTGCTTTGACGATCTGCAAAACTGGAACCGGGCCGCGGCCCTGGGGGTCTCCAACTACGGTCAGATGACCGCCGGTGGGTGGATGTATATCGGCCCCCAGGGGATCGTGCACGGCACTTACAGCACCATTCTCAACGCCGGCCGGGACAAACTCGGCATTCCGGCCGATCAGGATTTAAGTGGACGCTTATTTGTTACCTCCGGCCTTGGCGGCATGAGCGGTGCTCAGGGCAAGGCCATCGAAATTGCCAACGGCGTGGGTATAATTGCTGAAGTCGATTATTCCCGGATCGAAACCCGGCTTGAACAGGGATGGGTCAGCCGGGTAACCGAGGATCCGGCTGAAGCTTTCAAGGCCGCCGCACAATATCAACAGCAAAAGAAGAGTACGGCGATCGCCTTTTACGGCAATGTGGTCGACCTGCTGGAATATGCTGTCAACCACACCATAAAGATTGATCTCTTATCGGATCAAACCTCCTGCCACGCGGTATATGATGGCGGTTACTGCCCGCAGGGGATTTCCTTTGAGGAACGCACCGAGCTGCTGCGCTCCGGCCATGCCGGTTTCAAGGAAATGGTTGACGCCACGCTGCGGCGCCATTTTGAGCTCATCAAAGCTCTGGTGGATCGGGGCACCTATTTTTTCGATTACGGCAACAGTTTTCTCAAGGCCGTCTTTGATGCCGGCGTCAGCGAGATCTGCAAAAACGGCAAAGATCCCCTTGATGGGTTCGTCTTCCAGTCCTATGTCGAAGACATCATGGGACCGATTCTTTTCGATTACGGCTATGGCCCATTCAGATGGGTATGCTTGAGCGGAGAAGAAGAAGATCTGGTAAAAACCGACCGGGCGGCCCTGGAATGCATCGATCCGCAAAGACGCTTCCAGGACAGGGATAACTATGTTTGGATTCGCGATGCCGCAAAGAACCGGCTGGTGGTGGGAACGCAAGCGCGAATTTTATATCAGGACGCCACGGGGCGCATGAACATCGCTTTGAAATTCAATGAAATGGTACGCAACGCTGAAATCGGTCCGGTCATGCTGGGCCGCGATCACCATGATACCGGCGGCACGGATTCGCCGTTCAGGGAAACTGCCAACATCAAAGACGGCAGTAATATTACCGCTGATATGGCGATTCACTGCTATGCCGGCAATGCCGCCCGGGGCATGAGTCTGGTGGCCCTGCACAACGGCGGCGGAGTGGGCATCGGCAATGCCATCAACGGTGGATTCGGGCTCGTTTTAGACGGCAGCGAGCGGGTCGATGCCGTCATCCGGCGCGCGATCCCATGGGATGTAATGGGGGGTGTGGCCCGCCGGGCATGGGCCCGCAATGCAAATTCAATTGACACCAGCATCCAGTATAACAAAATGCGTGCGGGGTCAGATCACATCACCATACCCTATATCGCCGATGATAAAATGGTGGCGGACCTGGTTACGAAAGCATTTGCTGACTTGAAAAAATAATTCATCGCAGAGACGCAGAATTCGCAGAGAGATAGTTTTTTTTGCCTTGTCGCTGAGACGCCGACAAGGCAAAACCGCTCAGCCCTGCGGGCTATTAAATTACTGTTATAAACGTCACTTAAAAAACAATTCAAGCAGGTAATTTTATCTGTATGGAATTTGTCGGAAGCTGATTGTTTTTTGCTTTCCGTCCTCTCAATGGAAAGCAAAAAGAAAAATAAACTCAGCGAACTCTGCGGTGAGAAAAATTAAATCCAGGAGAAAGACATGGCTGGGATGAAAAAAATAATCGAATGTGTGCCCAATTTCAGTGAGGGACGAAATTCGAAAAACATCGAAAAAATTGTGGCGCCCTTTCGGGGCAAAAAAGGTGTTAAGCTTCTCGACTATCAAACAGACAAAGATCACAATCGGATGGTCGTTACGGTGGTCGGAGAACCGGATGCCCTCAAAACAGCCGTCATCGCGGCAATGGGCTGTGCCATCGAGGTCATCGATATGAGAACCCACCAGGGCCAGCATCCGAGGATGGGGGCTATCGACGTCGTTCCATTTATTCCGATTAAAAACGTCAATATGGAAGAAGCTATCGCCTTTTCCAAAGAAGTCGCAAAAAAGACAGCCCAAAAATATTCTCTTCCCGTTTATCTGTATGAAAAATCGGCCAGCCGCCCTGAAAGGCAGAATTTGGCCAACATTCGCAAAGGCCAATATGAGGGTATGATAGAAAAAATCAAACAGGCAAAATGGAAACCCGATTTTGGCCCCGCCAAGATTCATCCCGCAGCCGGCGTGACCGCCATCGGTGCTCGAACGCCGCTGGTGGCCTATAATGTCAACCTGGACAGCGGCAACCTCGAGATTGCCAACGAAATTGCTAAAAAGGTCCGGCATATCAGCGGCGGGCTTAGATACTGTAAGGGCATCGGCATTGAATTAAAAGACCGGGAATTGGTGCAGGTATCGATGAACCTGACCGACTACAGCAAAACCGCTCTATACCGGGCCTTTGAACTGATCAAAGTCGAAGCCCGCCGCTATGGAGTCAATGTGATCGGCAGTGAAATCGTCGGGCTGGTCCCCATGGAAGCGCTTATTGATGCGGCAGAGTATTATCTGGGGCTGGAGGATTTTTCAATGGAGCAGGTGTTGGAATCTCGAATTTGGGAATGATGTTTGGAATTGACTGAATGAATGATACATTCACCGCCCACTCGCCCTGTAATAGGACTCGTTCGAGGAGCAGAGATCGCAGAGATAGTATTCTTTTGATTTGCCGCTGAGAGGACGGCAAATCAAAAACACTCAGCCACTTCGTGGCTACTTCCTACATAAAGTAGATGATGCTTTTAAAATTTTGAGAATAGAATCCCCGAAAGGGTGTTGTTTTTTCCTTTCTGCCCTCTCAGCAGAAAGGAAAATAATTGGAAAACTTTGCGAACTCCGCGTCTTTGCGGTGAAAGAAACGGAAAGGCAATGAACGGAAACCTGATAATAAAAAATGCTGCTGAGCTGGTGACCTGCAGCGGGTTTGCGGCCAAACAGGGCCGGGAGATGGTCGATCTGAAAATCATCTATGATGGGGCTGTGTTGATAAAAAATGGGGTCATTGAGGCCACCGGCCAAAGCGAGGATATTGAGAAGCAGTTTAAAAAGGCCGGCGCGGATCAATCCGATTTTGATATGATCGATGCCCGCGGCAAAGCCGTGCTGCCGGGTTTTGTCGATTCGCACACCCATCTGGTATTCGGCGGCTACCGGGCCGAAGAGTTTGCATGGCGTTTGCGCGGCGACAGTTATATGCAAATCATGCAGCGTGGCGGCGGCATTGTTAACACAGTAGAGGCCACCCGGCAGGCCTCGGCCGAAGAATTGCTACAATCCGGCATCCAGCGACTGAACTCCATGCTGTCGTTTGGCGTAACCACCGTGGAGGGCAAAAGCGGGTACGGCCTGGACCAGGAGACCGAAATCAAACAGCTTGAAGTGATGGCCCGCCTGGATCAAATTCACTACCTGGATGTGGTGCCGACCTTTTTGGGCGCCCATGCAGTTCCGGAAGAATATAAAGGCAAGCAAGATGCCTTCATCGATTTCATGGCCAAAGACGTCCTGCCCCGGGTAACCGATCAACAACTGGCGGAATTCTGCGATATATTCTGTGAAAAAAACGTCTTTTCGATTGAACAATCCCGCCGTCTGCTTTCCAGTGCAAAGGACCTGGGACTGAAGTTAAAAATGCATGCGGATGAAATCGTGCAACTGGGTGGGGCGGAACTGGCAGCGGAGCTCGGGGCAGTCTCGGCGGATCATTTGCTGCAGGCCTCCGACCAGGGCATTAAAGACATGGCAGCGGCCGGTGTCGTGGCAACCCTTCTGCCGGCCACCGCTTTTAGCCTGAAAGAACCGTATGCCAACGGTCGCAAAATGATGGATTCAAATTGTGCCGTGGCGCTGGCCACCGATTTTAACCCGGGAAGCTGTTTTACGGAATCCATTCCGCTGGTATTTGCGCTGGCAACACTTTATATGAACATTTCCACCGAAGAAGCCATCAGTGCCCTGACCATAAACGGCGCGGCCGCCCTCGACCGGGCGGATCAAATCGGCAGTATCGATGCCGGCAAAACGGGCGACCTGGTTGTTTTGGAATTTCCGTCCTACACCTATATTCCTTACCATCTGGGCGTCAGCACCGTTGAAAAAGTGATCAAACAGGGCAACCTGGTTTATGATAAAGAAAATGGAGGTATCATCCATTGCTAAAAAATTTGACTATAATCGAATTTTTAGAACAGACGGCTTCGGCGGAACCCTTGCCCGGGGGCGGCTGCACGGCTGCTCTCAATGCCGCCCTGGCAGCCAGCCTGACAGAAATGGTGGCCAATTTAACCATCGGCCGCAAAGAATTTCAGGCCGTTGAGGATGAAATGCAAAAAATTGCGCAAACCGCCGCGGATCTGAGAAAGAAGCTGCAGAACGATATCGACAATGATGCGCAGGCGTACCAGGAAGTGCTGGCGGCCTTTAAGCTGCCGAAAAAAACAGGCGAAGAAAAAAAACAGCGCTCCAGAACCATTCAGCAAGCATTCAAAACCGCGGCAACGGTTCCGCTGAGCGTTGCCCGGGATGCATTAAAAATAATGGACCTGGCTTTTCGGGCAATTACGGCCGGGAATCAAAATGCCGTTACCGATGGTTTAGTTGGCGTTCTGGCTGCGCGATCGGCAGCCCTTGCAGCAGCATACAATGTAAAGATAAATTTAAGCGCCATTAAAGATACGGTATTTGTGGCTGAACTAACCCGGGAAATCGAGGAACTTGAGCGTCATGTGCTCGAAAAAGAAAAGGAGATTCTGGCAGCGGTGAAAATTTGCAAATAATTGTCGGGCCCGATTTCCGTATACCGTTTTTGTTGGAAGCCATAGGCCGATACCATTTGGTCAACTTCTTCCGGTGATAGCCTCACCGGTTTCGGAGGCCCCGGCGATCCCTCCTTTTTGTAAAACTCAACTATGGCCAAAACCCCATTGGGTTTAATGACCCTTATAATTTCCTTCATCACTTTCCGGTCAACTTTATCTGCCACAAGATCATGAAGCACCGTTGCCATCAAGCAAACATCCACACTGTCATCTTCGACCGGTATGTGCTGTGCCACATCACTGACAAAGGTCGTCATATTCTGGATCCCTTTTGAAGCGGCTTCTTCTCTTAAGACACCAATTCCCTCTTCCCATAGATCAACCGCATACACCTGACCGTTCTCGCCGATAATATCGGCTATTGCAAGTGAATAGGCACCCCGACCGCAGGCCACATCCAAAAAAGTGATGCCTTTTTTTAAACCGAGCTCTTGAAAAAAGGCTACCGTGTCAATCAGCCCAAAGCTGCTTTTGCCGGCACCTGTCGGTTTGGTTGCAGGATGTTTCGTCATTGTCATTTCCCAGATCGATAAACAGATCGTAAGCTCCTACCTGAAGTGAGCGATTGTCGAGGTTGTCGCCCCGGTGAAATAGGCTCCGCATTTCACTGGGCAGGCAGCTACAAGGAAGATGGCGTTCCGCTATAGTCAACTATGCGGGACGACATCTGACACAGTAGATGCGGTGAGATCGGCAATCCCGAAGGGTTTCAAATTAAAAATATTAAAAAGATTAGAATTCCTTAAAGTTAAAAATGACCCCATATTTTTAATTTGAAACGCTCACTTTAGGTTAAAGGAAAGAATAGAGACACGGTGGTTCCCTCTTGCGGCCGGCTTTGCACTTCTATTTTACCGTCATGGGCTTCCATAATCGTCTTACACAGACTCAAGCCCAATCCGTAGCCCCCGGTATCTTTGGCGCGGGACTTGTCCACCCGATAAAACGGCTCGAAAATATGCGCTCGTTCCTCTTCAGGAATACCCATTCCAAAATCCGTAATCCGCACGACGACATAGGATTCCTCGTATTTAGCAGATATTTGAATGGGTGCACTATCGGGTTGTGAATATTTAATCGCATTGTTAACCACATTTTCAAAAATCGTCTTGATCTGCTCGGGGTCTATATCGACCTCAATTTCAGAAGGAAGATCAACAATTTCAATGCCCAGCGGCTGGTTTTCAAAGGCGGCCGTTGTCTGTTTGATAAGATCAACCAGGTTGGTGGGCTGTTTTTTTAAATTTTCATATTTATGCTGCCGGCGCGCTGTTTCCAGAATCTCGCTGACCATTTTCTCCATTTCTTCAATGTCACTTTGAAGGCTTTGTTTGGCCTGGCTTTCTGCCAAAAATTCAAGCGCCACTTTCATGCGCGTAAGGGGGGTCCGCAGCTCATGGCTAACATCATAAAGTAACTGTTCTTTGGTGTGCAGCATGTCCCGGATGCGATCGGTCATGTCATTAAATGCAGCTGCCAGATCCCGCAGTTCATCCGACTTTTTCAACGGCACCCGGTGTTTTAAATTCCCACGACCGACTTCCTTTACACCGGCGTTGAGCCATTTAACAGGTCTTAAAATATGACGAATCACAAAAAAGGCCCCTGCCAAAATCAGGGTTAACAGGAGCAGCATGATCACAAACAGCCGGTGGCGGGCGCTATCAACTGGTAAATTGCGAGACGGGCCAAAGATAAAACGGCCCTCCTCTGCCGTGACTTCGATGATATGCCGTCCCCTGTGTCTCCCATAACGAACGTCGGGATTTTGGCGCAAGCTGCGAAAGCGGCCCCTGATTTCTGTTGGCAGCTCATCTGATGTCGTCCAGCGAAGATTCGGACTTTCGTAACGAACGTCCAAAAAAGACTCACGGGCAATTTCTCGGGCGCGTTCCAGGTTTGGGGGGTTGCCTATATCGGCAATCAGATAATTGAGGTATTGGACTACATTTTGATGAAATGGGCCGATGAACTGGTTGCGAAGGTGTATGAAAAATCCACCCACCACCAGGTTGATGCAAATACCGGCGAGGATAATCACCACCAGAAGCTTGGTGAAAACCGAGCGGAAGATTTTTTTAAACCGTTGGGTTGGCATGTGTAATTGAAAAACCTGATTTTAAATTGGCAGAATTCCGTTAATATTCACTTTTCATTATTCAATTGGCAATAAATACGTATCCACTTCCCCAAACCGTCTTAATAAACTCAGGAGATTTGGGATTGTCGTTAAGCTTTTGACGCAGGCGACTGACAGCGATGTCAACCGAGCGATTGAAGGCATCACAGTCCATACCTCGCAGTTCCTGCAGAATCTGGTCACGATTCAACACTTTCCCGGCATTCCTGGCCAGCAATGTCAGAGCAGTAAACTCATTGGTTGTCAGGTTAACGGGATTACCATCCAGCAGGGCAATGCGTTTATCCAGATCGATGGTCAGCCGCTCAAATGTCAGAGTCTGATTGTCGCTGAGTTGATGTGCGCGGCGTAAAACAGATTGAATCCGGGCCACCAGTTCACGGGGTTCAAAGGGCTTTGCCAAATAATCATCGGCCCCGAGCTCCAGCCCAACCACCTTATCCGTAATTTCTCCCCTGGCCGTAAGCATGATAATCGGAATGGTGCTGGTCTGGCGAATCGCTCTACAGACTTCGAAACCGTCCATCTCCGGCAGCATGATGTCCAGAATAACCAGATCCGCCGAATCCCGCTTCAGCTTTTTTAGCCCTTGGGTCGGTCGGGTAGCCGTGATGACCGCATAACCAAAATCTTTTAAAAAATCTTTGAGCAGCTGATTCAGTTTGGTGTCATCATCAATAATCAGGATAGTCGAAGCCATACAATTTTGGATTTTAGAGTTTAGACTTTAATTCTAGACCTACTAATAGTTATTTAAAGTCGTCTCAAAAATAGTAGGTAACCCGCCTGCGGCGGACAAGCGCCCAAGGGCCCCCGCTATAGGCGGGATTTCGCATCAGATCTTAATTAATGTAAAGGTGCTCAAAAGGCGAAAACCGATTCAAAAGAGGAGCATACACGATAGTATTCGAGCATTTTGAATCGGTTTGATGCACACCTTAATCTTCATAAAAATAGATGTGTAATCCATTTATCCTGGATAACACAGCCCTTGGGCGCCTGTCCGCCGCAGGCGGGTTAGATGCATTTTTGAGATGGCTTTTATTCCCACCGATGCTTATGCTTCTCATGAAACCATTCCAGCTTGGCCACCAGCTTTTCTTTTTGATCCGGTGTCAGGGTGCGGTGAAAATCAGCCAGACGGACCACCGCCAGATCCATTATTTCAGCCATCTGTTCTTGCTTCTGAGCGATGAGTTCTTTCATCCGCTGCTGATCAATTTCTTCCTTACGCAGCTCGGCCATCAACTCCGCATGCATGGCCGCTTTTTTAGCATGCATTTCTTTGGCTTTAGCCAGAAATTCTTCTTTGATCTCATCAAGTTGTGCTCGTTGGGGGTCGTTCAGATCGAGCGTCTCGGCAATGTAATCCACCATAAACTCCGCTTTACCGTGCGCGGAATGAGAGCGACATCCGGAGAAAACCAGAGCAGCTGAAATAAAAACACAGATTAATGAGATTGTTAAACCTTTTTTTACCATGATTCCTCCTTTGTTGTAAAACAACATATAAGAATTGGGAAAGAAAAAGAAATTATCGATGGTAAAAACATAATTCAGATTAAGCCAGAATGCTTTTCAGCGGTGTAACAGTTTGTAACAAATTGTAACAACGGCATTTGGGGGGATTGCAACCATTAAGGTTCAGTCAGCCCTGCCCGTTTGCGGGCGGGGCTGCACCGAACCGGCAATCAGCACCGGGAGGACTGAATTACAGCGGTATTTAATTCCGAAGGCTTGGGGGGGAATTATGAAAGCCAAATCGATCAAAGCCAAGCTGATCTCAATGTTTATCTTTTGGGGCCTGTTTCTGGCGACCGGCATGCCGAAATGTGTGATCAACGGCCGGGTGGTGGATGCTCAAACACAGTATCCAATAAAAGGCGCGAAAAATTCGAAAAAACTTTTAGGCGGCCCAGATCGCCCAAGCCCAAATAGAGTCCATCTATTCATAAGCAAGGACGCGAATCAACCCCATCGTCGCTCCGGTGTCATCGGTGGTGGGAGCATCACTGACGGAAATTATTCTCTGCACTTTCTTTTCTTCGATGAATTTGTTTACGAGAGCGTCAAGTTCTTCGAGCTCTTTTCTGGCATGAAAAATTTTTAAAGGACTTGCAAACGTTTTGACTTTAATCATGTCGCTTCCTCCTTTAAGAAAAGGTTTTCGATCCCGAAACCTTTTCTGTGTTTGGTTGGTTCGTGTTTTGTGTTTAGATTAGATTCCAATGAATTGCCAAACACTAAATACTTGATTATTCGAGTTGAGGATAGTTCTGCCAAAAATCCTAAACTGTTTGAAAATAATACCGCAATAAAAAGCGGCAAGTGGTTACCGGTAAATTTTGCTTTACAATAAATGAACTTGCGTTAGTTTTGGTGAGAGTGTCTAAAATTTTTGCGGGAGATATTTATGAAAGCGTTAGTAACTTTTATTGTGATGATCAATTTGTTGGCGTGTGCTGCGAGCTTACCACCCGATAATTCTCAAACCGCACCAGATACCGCAAATAAGGCAGTGCCCGAAAACACGTCAAACGCCTCTGGTCCCGCCAAACCGGTTAAATCTCCCCACGGTTATATCATAACCCAAGATTACGAATTGGGTCGCTTCGGCGGTTTTATCGGTGATTGCACCGATAAAAAAAATTGGCCGTATTACTGGCAGTGTATGAGTGAAAACGCGGGCAACGGTGGTTTTAAATAAACCCGATGGGCCACACCCATTATAGGGGTTGTCAAAAAAACGTTCCGGTATTCCAACGTTTTTTTCTACAACCCCCTATGCCGTAATTCCGTAATTGGGTGTTTTTAACCGGGTGCTTTGCTCCCGGTTACACCCGCACCGATTAAGGCACTACCGTGCCTTTGATTTTTTCGTTGATGGCGGAAAAATCCAAGCCAACCGCTCTGCGGGTGGTCGAGCACTCGGAACATTATTATGAAAATCGGTATAAATGGGGGGATGTTGGAGTAGGGACATGTGGTTTTGGGTTCGGCAAGTTACTTTGATTGTGGTATTTCACCAGTATAGCTAGAAGTTGCTGCCGCTATTGTTGACACAATCAATAATTTTGGAAGTTGTGCATAGGATAATAATCCTTGAACGCTCGCCTAAGGTGCGCCTGGAGCAACGCGGAAGGTGTCACCCTTGAGGCGCTTATGTATTTTTGGCTTCGATTCTGTGACCAGCAGACTGTAAGGACCTAAAGAAAAGGCGGCGTTTCAGATTGTATTGAAACGCCGCGCTCATATGTTGCTAATAGCCTCCGTGAGCGTTCAAAACATCCGTCAGTTCGTGGCGGCTATCGCTTCCTGATCATCCGATTTGCAGTTCAGAATACGCTTCAGAAGCCCTCGAAGACTTTTATGCTACGATCAGGCGAGGTCGAAGCGGTCAAGGTTCATTACCTTGTTCCACACCGCCACAAAGTCGTGCAGGAACTTTTCTTGGGAGTCCTCACTTCCGTAGACTTCCGCCAAAGCCCGGAGTTGGGAGTTCGAACCGAAGATGAGGTCGACACGGGTGCCGGTCCACTTGAGTTCGCCTGTTGCGCGATCACGACCCTCGAACATGTCTTCGTCTTCCGAGGTTGCCTTCCACGTCGTGCTCATGTCGAGCAGATTCACGAAGAAGTCATTGGTGAGCTTCTCTGGCCGATTGGTGAAGACGCCGTGCTGGGACTGTCCGAAGTTGGCATTCAAGACGCGCATACCGCCAACGAGAACCGTCATCTCTGGAGCGGTCAGCGTCAGCAGTTGTGCACGATCAACCAGCAGTTCCTCTGCCGATACGGCGTATTTGGTTTTGAGGTAGTTACGGAACCCGTCTGCAGCCGGTTCGAGTACGGCGAATGACTCCACGTCGGTTTGCTCCAGCGACGCATCCGTGCGTCCCGGCGTGAAGGGAATGGTCACATCATGACCGGCATTATTCGCAGCTTGCTCGACACCTGCGCATCCACCCAGGACAATCAAGTCGGCGAGCGAAACCATCTTCCCGCCTGACTGCGCGCTGTTGAACTCCTTTTGGATTCCCTCAAAGGTCTGCAGCACGGTCTTCAGTTGGGCCGGCTGGTTGACTTCCCAATCCTTTTGCGGCGCAAGACGAATGCGCGCCCCGTTCGCACCACCGCGCTTGTCGGAGCCACGGAACGTGGATGCCGACGCCCAGGCGGTCGAGACCAGTTCCGAGATCGACAGGCCCGAGGCAAGGATCTTGCCCTTGAGGTCTGCGATGTCCTTGGCGTCGATCAGCTCATGATCGACTGCGGGCATCGGGTCTTGCCAGATCAGTTCCTCCGCCGGGACCTCCGCACCGAGATAACGCGAGCGGGGGCCCATGTCGCGGTGGGTCAGCTTGAACCACGCCCGGGCGAAGGCGTCTGCTAACTCTTCCGGGTTTTCATGGAAGCGTCGTGCAATGGGCTCGTAGATTGGGTCCATCCGCATCGCCATGTCCGCGGTGGTCATGATGATCGGGACCCGCTTCGACGGATCGTCAGCTGCCGGTGCGAGATTGTTGTCAGTCGCCTCCTTCGGCGTCCACTGCCAGGCGCCGGCGGGGCTCTTGGTCAGTTCCCACTCGTTGCCGAACAGCATGTCCAAATAGCTATTGTCCCACTGGGTCGGGGTCGGCGTCCATGCGCCTTCCAAACCGCTGCCAATCTGATCTGCACCTTTACCGCTACCATGGCTGCTCTTCCAGCCGAGGCCCTGCTCTTCGATACCAGCAGCCTCGGGTTCAGGTCCGACCAGCGCCGGATCGCCAGCGCCGTGGCATTTGCCAAAGGTGTGTCCGCCAATGGTGAGCGCGGCGGTCTCCTCGTCGTTCATCGCCATGCGCGCGAACGTCTCCCGAACATCCCGGCCCGAGGCGACCGGGTCCGGTTCGCCGTTCGGCCCTTCCGGGTTCACGTAAATCAGGCCCATCTGCACGGCGGCGAGCGGATTCTCGAGATCCCGGTCGCCCGAATAGCGTTTATCGCCAAGCCACTCGGCCTCAGAGCCC
>Ga0265303_10000105_pt1 | contig 37860 bp, 36 predicted proteins | sample Helome_2_FD_192494 | JGI IMG/M metagenome (GOLD analysis project Ga0265303, IMG submission 192494) | Marine sediment microbial communities from subtidal zone of North Sea - Hel_20160317 (Illumina Assembly) | ecosystem: Environmental > Aquatic > Marine > Subtidal zone > Sediment ... | reverse complement strand
TACCTGTTGGCGATGCCGGCGCTGGGCGTGATCCTGGGTTCCTTCGCCTCGCGCAACCCGCTGGCTTCAATCGGCGGCAGCCGCGAGATCAAGTTGATGGTCGCCTATGAGCTGCCGCTGGTGCTGGCCCTGCTGGTGCCGGTGATCCAGGCCAACAGCATCCGCCTGGGTGACCTGGTGACCGCGCCTGCGGTAGCCGGCAGCCTGTCCGGGGTACTGGCCCTGCTGGTGGCCATTGCCTGCATGCAGGCCAAGCTGACCATCGTGCCGTTCGATATGCCCGAAGCGGAGACCGAACTCAGCGGTGGCGCGCTGATCGAGTATTCCGGACCGCCGCTGGCGATCTTCAAACTGACCCGGGCGATGATGCTGTTCACGCTGCCGGTGTTGCTGGCCGCTTTGTTTTTCGGCGGGGCAATGACTGCAGCGGGATGGTTACCGAAAGTCATCGGCCTGTTGGTGTGGTTCGTGCTGGTGGCGCTGACCATTGTCATTCGCAACACCACGCCGCGAGTGCGCACCGATCAGGCCGTGCGATTCTTCTGGGGGCCGGTCAGTGCCGTGGCGGTCATTGCCGCCGTGCTGGCCTGGGCCGGGTGGTAGCCATGAACTATACGATCAATGCACTGACCCGTTCGCTGAATGCCTTTCACCTGGCAGGCAGCGCGTGCAACAACTGCGACATCGAGATTCTCGACGCACTGACGCCAAAGTACGATTTAGAACGATTCGGGGTGACCCTGGTGGGCAGCATCCGTCATGCCGACCTGTTGCTGCTGTCGGGTGTGTTCAACCGCAAATCGGCCATTCGGGTAAAAGAACTGCTGGCGCAGGCGCCCAGACCTTACCTGGTGATTGCGATCGGCGGCTGCCCGGCCACCGGCCTGATGTTCAAGGATTCTTATAACTGCGATGGCCCGCCCAGCGAGTACATCGCCATCGATGCTTTTATTCCCGGCTGTCCGCCCAAACCCGAAGCCATGATCTCCGGACTGGTCAAGGTGATCGAAGCCTTGCGCAGCGGAGAGCTGGTGCCGGCCTGCCTGCAACAGCCGCAACAGGAACCAGACTATGTCTGCCAATAGAACCATCAACCGTATCTGCGGGGCGCTGGGCGACCACGTCCTGAAACTGGAGCGCAAGTCCGAGCGCCGGGCGTATATCGAAATCGCACCGGAAACGGTTTTTGAAGCCAGCTCGGTGATGTTCCGTGAAATCGGTGCGCGGCTGCAAATTGCCACCGGCATCGACACACCGGCCGGTATCGAGGTGATGTACCACTGGGCGCTGGACGGCGATGACTGCGTGGTCACCGTCCGCACGCTGCTCAGTCGCACCAAACCGGAGCTGGAGTCGATTGCGAAGATGTACCCGGCGGCCGAATGGATTGAACGGGAGATCTGGGAATTACTGGGCGTAGCATTCGATGGCCACCCGGACATGCGGCACCTGCTGCTGGATGATTCCTGGCCCGCCGGTAACTATCCCATGAGGCGCAACCATGGCTAAGCGCACCATCGTACCGATCGGGCCTTACCACGCCCTGCAGGAAGAGCCGGAGTTCTTCAAGCTGCACGTGGAGGGCGAAACCGTAGTGCACCTGGACATAGAGCTGGGCTACAACCATCGCGGCATCGAGAAACTGTCCGAGTCGAAGGATTTCGAGGAAACGGTTTTCCTGGTCGAACGGATCTGTGGCATCTGCTCCACCTCGCACCCGATCGCCTGCGTGCAGGCCGCCGAGGATGCGGGTGAGATAGAAGTGCCGGAGCGTGCGCTGTTTATCCGCAGCGTAGTAGGAGAGCTTGAAAGGATTCACTCGCACCTGTTGTGGCTGGGCCTGGCCGGGCATTTCCTCGGCTTCAACACCATCTGGATGTGGGCCTGGCGCTTCCGTGAAGACGTGCTCAATATCCTGGAACTGATCACCGGCAACCGCAACCACTACGGCATGATGAAACCGGGCGGCGTGCGCCGTGACATCAACGACACCGATATCCCGGCCATCCGCACACTGCTGGAAGGCCTGCAGGATCCGATCAAGATGTTTCGTGACGCGGTGCTGGAGGATCCACTGATCCATGCCCGCACCCGCGGTATCGGCATACTCAGCCTCGAACAGGCCGTCGCCTATGGCGCACTGGGCCCCACGGCCCGCGCTTCGGGTTACGACATCGATGTGCGGCGCGACCACCCGCATGCCGCCTATGGCATGGTGGAGTGGGACGTGATCACCACGCAAAACGGCGATGTCTTCGACAAGGCGGTGGTGCGTATTCTCGAGATGTTCGAGTCGATCCGCATCATCGAGCAATGCCTGCACCAGTTACTGATCGTGCGCGGGCCGGTGGATTCCGATCCGCCGTTTATCCCACCCGGTGAAGGTGTGGGCCATTACGAGGCGCCGCGCGGCGAGGTGTTTCACTACATCCGCTCCGACGGCAGCAACCGGCCGGTGCGTCACAAGGTGCGCGCACCCAGTTTTATGAATGTGCCCACCAATCGCGAAACGGTGCTGGGCGAGACCGTGGCCGACGCCACCATCATCCTGGCGGCGGTCGACCCCTGCTACTGCTGTACCGAACGCATGGCGGTGGCACTCAACAGCCCGGGCGGCGAACGCCTGTGGGGCGCACAGGACCTGATCCGCATGTCCTGTGAAAAAACCTGGAAACTGATGGACGAGACCGGCCTGTGCGGGCCACGCCCACCTGTATTTGACGACTAGAGGTCAGCAACACCATGATCACCGAGTTGATCAGCCATCCGTTGATGCTGCCGGTAACCATCCCACTGGGCGCAGGACTGATCTGTCTCCTGATATCTGCGCCCACTTCACGTGTCGCGGACGGTATCCGTTCCCTTCTGGCGGTGCTGGCTGCGGCCGTGGTTTTTTGGCAGGTCTGGCAATTGTTCGGCATGCTGGCTGGCGGTCCGGTTACGGCTGAACTGCGTCTTTACGTTTGGCCACTTTTTTCCCTGCGCCTCGATGCATTGAGCGGCTTTATCCTGCTTGCGGTCGCGGTGTTCGGCTTGCTCATTTCGATTTTCTCGATGGGCTACATGAAGGGCAACCCCCGCCAGCGTGCCTACTTTACTTATTTCCTGTGGACTCTCAGCGCCAGTTGCCTGGCCGTGCTGGCCAACGAATTATTACTGCTGCTGGTGTGCTGGGGCTTTCTTGGCCTGTTGCTGTACCTGATGATCGGCCTGGCGGGACCGGATGCGGCCGGCGCTGCGCGCAAATCCCTGATGGTCATTGGCGGTTCCGACGCGCTGCTGCTGTTCGGCATCGTGCTGTACTGGCAGATAAGCGGTTCTACCGCGATGAACGGTTCAGCCTTGGCGCTTGACAGCCCGGCGGCTTACGTGGCCTTCCTGGCCTTTCTGTGCGGCGCTTTCGCCAAGGCCGGAGCGGTTCCTTTCCACAGCTGGGTGCCGGATTTTGGTGAGAAGGCTGATGCCCCGGTGTCGGCCTACCTGCCGGCCTCGCTGGACAAGTTGCTGGGTATCTACCTGCTGGCACGCTGCATGCTGGACCTGTTTGTGCCGACGCCCGCCATGTACTTCATGCTGATGCTGCTCGGCTCGGTGACGGTGCTCGGCGCCGTGCTGATGGCGCTGGTGCAGCACGACCTGAAACGCCTGTTGTCCTACCACGCGGTCAGCCAGGTGGGCTACATGGTGCTGGGCATCGGCACCGGCACGGTCATTGGTCTGGCCGGCGGGCTGTTTCACATGCTCAATAACGCCATTTACAAGAGTGCGCTGTTCCTGTGTGCCGGCGTGGTCGAGAAAGAAACCGGCAGCACCGACCTGGATCGCCTCGGGGGACTGGCCCGGCTGATGCCGGTCACGTTTGTTGCCTGCACCATAGCGGCCTTGTCGATTTCCGGTATCCCGCCGCTGAATGGGTTTGCCTCCAAGTGGATGATCTACCAGGGCGTGATCGCCTCCGGCAGCGAAGGCGGCCTGAGTTGGGTCGTGTGGCTGGCGGTGGCCATGCTCGGCTCCGCGCTGACCCTGGCCAGTTTCGTCAAGGTGCTGCACGCGACTTTCCTGTGCAAGCCGTCGCCTGAGGTGCAACAAGCGCAAATTCACGACGGCACACCGGCCATGTTGTTGCCGCTGGTCGTGCTTGCGGCAAGCTGCGTTTTATTCGGTGTGTTCGCTTTCCAACTGCCGTTGGCACAGCTGGTGCTGCCAGCGGTTCCAGGGGGCGATGCACTGGTTGCAGAGGGCGCCTGGTGGTCCGGCCTGGCCACCCTGCTGATCCTCGGCTCCATCGTCATCGGCCTGCTGATTTACTGGCTGACCATGCGGGCCGGCAAGTTGCGGCGGGTCAGCACTTACATCGGTGGTGAGCGCATGCCCGAGGTCTATGTCAGCGGTGAGGCCAGCGGGCCGGGACGGCATGTCGAGGTCACCGGCGTTGATTTCTACGACACCATTGAAGGCCTGCCGGCGCTACAGCGCTACTTCCGACTGACGCGGGCCAGGGCATTCGATATTTACCACCTGTTGCGCAAGGGCGTGAACTACCTGGTTCAGTCTTTGCGGGCAGCCCATACCGGGGTGCTGCCAGCCTACATGAGATGGTTCGTTACAGGACTATTGGTCGTGGTCTGGGTGGTAACCCAGACCCAGGGATAATGTTATGACTGAAGCGCTCGCACTGCTGATATTGCTGACGGTCATTGCCGCCATCATCACGGTGGTCACGCCCAACCTGCTGTATTCGGTGATCAGCCTGGGCGCGGTCGGTTTTCTGTTGGCCATCGCCTTCATGTTCCTGGCCGCGCCGGATATCGCTATCGTGCAGATCGGCGTGGAAGTGGTCAGCGTGGTGATCCTGATCCGCGCCACGCTGGGCCGCGAAACGCAGATGGTGAAAGCCAGCCGTACCGTGGTCGGGGTGGCGTTTGCGGTGGCCTTCGTCGCCGTTATCGGCCTGTTCGGCATCCAGGTCTTCAACGAGTTTCCCGCCTTTGGCGTGCCGGTCATGGAGCGCTTTGGCGACACCCCCTCAGCCTTTTACCTGGCCCAGGGCCTGGAGCAGACCGGTGCACCCAACATCGTAACTGCGGTGCTGCTCGACTTTCGTGCCTGGGACACGCTGGGCGAGGCGACCGTGTTGTTCTGTGCCGCCCTGGGCACGTTGGCCATCCTGCGCAGGAGAGCGAAACATGACGACTGAAAGACAGCCGGGAATGAGCATGATCGTGCGCACGGTGACGCGCTGGCTGAAAGGCCCGATTCTGCTGTTTGGCATCTACATCGTGCTGTACGGGCACATTACACCGGGGGGCGGCTTTGGCGGCGGCGTCATCATTGCCTGCGCCTTTATCCTGATCATGCTGGCGCTGGGCGCGCAACACGGCCTGCGGCTATTCAGCATAGGGGTGGCCTCACGGCTCGACAGCGCCGGCCTGTTGCTGTTCCTGGTGATTGGCTGGCTGGGGACGGGCTGGGCCAGCGGGTACTTCTTCGCCAATTTCATCACCACGCCTCCCGAGGCCTGGTTCACGCTGTTCAGCGGCGGCACGATGCCGGCGATGAACATCGCGCTGGGCCTGAAAGTCGCCAGTGCGCTGTTCCTGGTGTTCACGGTGCTGACCGCATTGAAGATTGCCGCCACGCCAGCGGATGAGGGGGCCGGCTGATGATTTATTCACTGTGCCTGTTATTGATCCTGGTCGGGCTGTACGGCGTGGTCGCCAGCCGCCAGACCGTGAAGATCGTGATCAGCCTGGTGATCATGCAGCACGGAGTGCACCTGTTGCTGTTGCTGATCGGCTACCGTGAGGGCGGCAGCCCGCCGATTGTCGATTCAGGCCAGGCGCTGACCAGCTTTGCCGGCCTGTCGGTGGACCCGTTGCCACAGGCGCTGGTACTGACCTCGATCGTGATCGGGTTGGGTGTGCTGGCGCTGATGGTGGCCCTGTGTGTGCGCTTGTATGAACGTTATGGAACGTTTGACGTGACCGAGATCCGGCGCTTGAGAGGTTGATGTGGGCGATTTTGATATGTTTGGCGTTGACATCCGCACCCTGGTCCCGCTGTTCGTGGCTGTGCCACTGGCGGCTGCGCTGCTGATCCAGTTGATCACCCGCGAGCGGCAGCTGCTGTCCGGCTGGCTGACCAACGTCACCATGCTGTCGCTGGTGCTGATGAGTTGCCTGGCCATTGGCGGCAGCGCGCTTTATCACCTGGGCGGGTGGCCGTCACCCATCGGCATTGACCTGCGGCTGGATAACCTGGCTACGCTGATGCTGCTGGTGATCAACACCGTCGGGCTGGCGGTCAGCCTGTATTCCATGGATTACATGCGCCGCTACACAGCCACTGGACATTTTTACAGCCTGTTCCTGTTGATGGTGACCGGCATGAATGGCGTAGTGCTGGCAGCAGACCTGTTCAACCTCTATGTTTTCCTGGAAGTGGCGGCAGTCGCCTCGTATTCACTGGTGGCCTTTGGCTGCGCCCACGAAGAGCTGGAGGCGTCATTCAAATACATCGTGCTGGGCTCGCTGTCATCGGCGCTGATTCTGGTCGGCGTGGCCCTGGTCTATGGCATCACCGGCACGCTGAACATGACGCAGATGGCCACTCGCGTAGCCGAAACGGGGATGGACGCACCGTTGTTACTGGCTTTCGCGCTGTTTATTTGCGGCTTCTCGTTCAAGGCGGCGCTGGTACCATTCCACGCGTGGTTGCCGGATGCTCATCCGGCGGCCCCGGCACCCGTGTCCGCCATGCTGTCCGGTGTGTTGATCAAGGCCATCGGGGTTTACGTGCTGGCGCGACTGGCCTTCAACGTGTTTGGTGCGGGTGACAGCGAACTGTCGTTGCTGCGCTGGTTGGGCATAGTGTCGATGATTACCGGCGGCCTGCTGGCGGCGGGACAAAACGACATCAAGCGCCTATTCGCTTACAGCAGTATTTCACAGATTGGTTTTATCGTGCTGGGACTCGGCCTGGGTACGCCATTGGGCCTGGTCGGGGCGCTGTACCACCTGGTCAACCACGCGCTGTTCAAATCCCTGCTTTTCCTGAACGCGGGCACGGTGGAATACGCCACCGGCACGCGTGATCTGCGCAAGCTGGGCGGGCTCAACCAGGCCTTGCCGGTGACCGGGGCCACCTCGTTGATCGGTTCGATGTCGATTGCCGGCCTGCCGCCGTTCAACGGTTTCTGGAGCAAGCTGATTATCGTGCTGGCCTGTGTCGAGGCCGGCTATTACGGCTTCGCCATTGTCGCCGTGCTGGTCAGCATCGTGACCCTGGCTTACCAGCTCAAAGTCCAGCGCACGGCATTTTTCGCCGCACTGCCCAAAGAGCTACCCGCGCTGCTCAGCAAGCCGGGCCGCGAACCACGGCTGATGTCGCTGGCGATGATCCTGCTCGCCATCGGTTGCCTTGCCATGTCGCTGGTAGTGCTGGGCGGCTTGCGTGACCCGTGGTTAATCGGCGCAGCTCAGCAAACCCTTTCGGCCGGACCTTTTTGAGGCATTGCCATGAAGCAACTGTTGAACAATCATTTCGTCCACAAACGGATGCCGGAACGGCTGGTGCTGTTCGCTGTGGCTTTCGTGTTCTGGCTGCTGCTGGTCTGGCCGGTGTCACCGGTGGACGGCAGCCTGTTGGTGGGCGATATCGTCATGGGTGTGTTTGTGGCGGCTTTTGTTGCACTGGTGATGCAAGAAATTGTCCGGGTCAACTTTATCCGCTTCCTCAATCCCAGGAGCTGGTTCTGGATATTCATCTATTTCTTCGTGTTCACCTGGTACGCGCTGCGCGGCGGCATTGATGTGGCCTACCGGGTGCTGCACCCGGCCATGCCTATCCGGCCGGGCATCGTCAGGGTCAAGAGCGTGCTGAAGACATCCACCGGGCGCACCGCGTTGGCCAACTCGATCACCTTGACGCCCGGTACGCTGACACTGGAAGTGACTGATGACGGCGTGTTTTACGTGCACTGGCTGTACGTGACCACGCTGGATGACGAGGAAGCCGCCAGGCAGATCCTGCGGCGCTTCGAGTGGTACATACAGAGGATATTCGAATGATCACTGAACTGCTGTTTCCGGCGCTGATCATCGGCCTGCTGCTGTGCTGCGGCTTTTGCCTGTTCCGTATCGCCAACGGCCCGACCGCTGCCGACCGCATGGTCGCCATCGATATCCTGGGTACCGTGGTGGTCGGTTTCGTCGCGATCCTGATGGTGCTGACCGGCAAGGCCTACTTGCTCGATGTGGCGCTGGTCTGGGCGCTGGTGAGTTTCGTGGCCACGCTGGCGCTGGCCAAGTACCTGGTAGGGAAACGGCTCGATGAATGATTCACTGACAACATATCAGATCGCTGGCCTGGTGCTGATTGTAATGGGCGTGCTGTTCGATCTGTCCGGCTGTATCGGCCTGGTGCGGCTGCCGGACGTGTACAACCGCATCCAGGCTTCCACCAAGTGCGTGGTGCTGGGTACTGTGATGATCCTGCTCGGCGCGGTGATCTGCCTGGGTTCGATACACGTTATCGTCAAGGGTCTGATCTGCATCCTGTTCATTTCGATCACATCGGCTACCGCCGCCCATGCATTGTCGCGTGCCGCGCACCGCTCGGGTGTGCCGCTGGCAGATTGCAGTATCGTCGACCGTTACGCCAGGGATCAGAAACCGGACAATGAACCACAGGAGGGCGCCTTATGAGAAAGCCAGCCTTCATGCAGCCGCGGATTCTGAAACAGGCGATCCTGGCCGCGCTGGGTCCGGCCTATACCACGCGTTTCCCGGCTGAACCGTTCGAGCCGCAGGAAGCTTACCGGGGACGCCCGCGCTTCAATGCCGAAGAATGCATCGGTTGTGGCGCCTGCGCCCAGGTCTGTCCGCCCAAGTGCATTGATGTGATTGACGACCTGGCTGCAACACCACCGGTGCGCCGCCTGGTACAGCACCTGGATTCCTGCATTGTTTGCGGGCAGTGTGAACGCTACTGCCCGACCCGGGCAGGCATCCGCATGAGCCGCGAGTGGGATTTCGCCGGCTTCAAGCCGGAAGACTTCGAGGAGCGCATCGAAAAAGAACTGGTGATGTGCGAAGTCTGCGGCGAAGTGCTGGCGCCGGCCGACCAGCTCGCCTGGCTGAGCGACTGCCTCGGCCCCGCCAGTTTTGCCAATCCCACGCTGGCAATTTTCAATGGCATGCGACTGGGTTATGCAGAGCAGGGCGTACGCAGCACGGCGGACGTACCCTTGCGCCAGGACCGCATGGCCCTGCAGTGCCCGAAATGCCGTCGCAAAAGCGCCCGCGTCGCATGAACGCCTCCGCGGCCGTGCTGGCAGAGTTTCTGCAAGGCCGTATCTGTATCTTCGGATTCGGCAACCGCATGTGGAGCGACGACGGCGCCGGCTCCTTGCTGGCGGAGTCCCTGCAAGGCACCGCTGGCCTTGAGGCCGTAGATGGAGGCATGGTCCCGGAGAACCACCTCGAAGCCGTGGTCCGCACCCGGCCCGATACCATTCTGATGGTCGACGCTACCGATTTTGATGGCACGCCCGGCGAGTTGCGCTTGTTGCAAGGCCAAGAGGTGGCGATGTGCGGTGTTTCAACCCACGCCGGTTCCCCGAAGATGTTGGCGCTGTACCTCGCCGCCCGCACCGGCGCCCGCATCGCCCTGCTGGCGATTCAACCGGCAGATAGCGGCGAGGGCAGTGAGCTCTCCGATACCGTACAGACGGCCGTCAATTACCTCACCAAAATCCTGAAGGGTATTTAGCAGTCCGAGGCCGGAGTGGGTGGTGTTGCTTCCGGGGTGCTGGCTCAATGGTCCCTGCGGGACTTCCCTCGCAATTCACTGGCCCTGACGGGCCGGCCTTACAGCACATCCTGTGCTGGGCGGCCTCAATCGGGCATCCCGCCCGATTGTCCCTGGGCCAGCGAATTACTCGGCATTTCGAAGCACCCCGGAAGCAACACCACCCACCCCGACTCACTCCGCCCCCACCGTGGCGTCAGCGGGGAGCATTGGGGTGGGGGTTTTTGTATTTCGAGGCCTTTGGCCGCCGAGTGAAGGGTTCCGCCCAAGACGATTTTCAGGGATGAAAATCGAGGGCCGAACGGGCAGGAAGCCCGTCCGGGCCGGTCTTGATCAGGCGGGTTCCTGACCGAGGGAAGCCCGCAGGGCCGGCCAAGAAAGCCCCGAAATACAAAAACTGCCGCCCCAATGCGGTTCGAAGGCACAAAACAGTAATGTAAGATTGGGCGATAGTCCCATCAGTATTCCTGTAGCCCGAACCCGAAGGGAAACAGGGCGCGTTCGTCAAACAGGGTGAGCGGCAGATCGTCGACCTGAACAGGCCAGGCGTAAGGGGATTTGCCAGTCGGTTTGAAGCCGTTTACCGCAAACAGGAAATCCGCAACACCTGCACCTTCGGAGCCCGGCAGCCAGGCTGCGATGAAGGCATCGCTCAGTTCCAGTTCCGGTGCGATCGCCAGCACGCGGCCGGAGACCAGGATTACGACAACGTTTTTGCCGAACTCTTTGCAATCACGCACCAGCTTCTTGTGCGCATCGGTCAGGTAGAGTTCGTCCGTATCGCCCTTGAACTCGGCATACGGTTGTTCGCCCACTATCACCACGGCAGTTTCAGCGGTCATCCCCTGGTAGCAGCCGGCTGGCGCATATTCCACGTTGGGCGCCACCGCCCGGATGCCGCCCAGGATGGTGGTCGCTCCGCGGTAGCTCTCGGTCTGGCCCTGCCAGTGGATTGACCAGCCGCCGCTCTGCAGGCCGCTGTTGTCAGCGTGCTCACCGACGACGGCGATGGCGCTGGAATGATCGAGCGGCAGGACGCCGTTGTCGCTCTTCAGCAGCACCAGGGATTCCCGGACGGCCTGGCGGGCAACCGCCCTGTGTTCAGCGGACCCGACCTGGTCGGAAAACTCCACCTTGGCAAAAGGGTCTGTGAACAGGCCCAGCTTGAACTTCAGGTTCAGGATGCGCCGGACCGCGTCATCGATGCGTTCAGTTTTCACCGTCTGGTCCAGCACCGAGGCCTTCAGCCTGGTCATGAACTCCTCGTGGTTACCCGGCTGCATGGCGATGTCGATGCCGGCGTTGATCACCGTGTGCGGATCGCCAAACCGCAGCCCGCCGTTCCAGTCAGTAAGCACCACGCCCTCAAAACCCAGTTCCCCCTTGAGCACGTCGTTTACCAGGTAGCCGTTCTGGTGCATGTTCACGCCGTTGTACGAGTTGAATCCCACCATGATGGCGGCCACGCCTTCATCGACTGCTGTCGCATAGGTCGGCAGGTGACGCTCACGCATGACCTGGTCTGTCATGACCGCATTGCCGCCCTCGACTCCGCCTTGCGTCGCACCGTCGCCCAGATAATGCTTGGCCGTTGCTGCGACGGTGCTGCGTGCTTCCAGGCTGTCGCCCTGCAGACCCCTGACCGAGGCGCTGGTCGCTGCGATGGTCAGGTCGCGGTCTTCCGAAAATCCTTCGTAGACGCGCCCCCAATGCTCATGTTCCGGCATCGCAATACAGGGCGAGAAAGTCCAGTTGAAGCCGGTTCCGGCCACTTCAATGGCGGTGATTTCCGCCGCGCGCTGGACCAGGCCCATGTTGCGGGTGGCGGCCATGCCGATATTGTGCGGAAAGATGACCGCGCCTTCGAACGTGTTCTGGCCATGCACGGCATCAACGCCGATCAGCAGCGGTATGCCAAGCCGGGTTTGCATGGCCTGTCGCTGGAATTCATCGAACTTAGCGGTCCAGTCCGTGACGGCTTCACCCGGCACCGGCCCCTCGGTGTGAATAATGGCGCCGATAGCGAAATCGCGCACAATCTCCGGCGACACACCGTTGTGCCATACCGACTGGGTCATCTGGCCGATCTTCTCGTCCAGCGTCATCTCGGCCAGCAGCGCTGCGACCATCTGGTCGTGCGTTGCGTACTCACACAGGTTGAATTTCTGCTCGCCCCACACGCAAATGATGTCCGCAGTCTTTTCTTCCGTCTTAACCGGGCTGCTTGTGCAGGCAGTCAGCGCGCAGCCGACCACCACCAGGGGCAGAATTCTAAGGGTATGCTTCATTGCCAGTACTCGTGCTGGACCCAGTCGACTTCCATTACCCATTCATCCTCCATCGGTGCATCCGTGATTTTTGCGTAGTTGAGTATCGCGAACAGCGGTTCCGGAAAGTCATCCCCGCGGTCGGGGATACGGTAAACCTCGGTGTCGTCGATGCGGAAGACCAGGTCTGATTGCTGCCACTCCACGGAATATTCATGGAATGCGTTCAGGTCCGCATCAATCACCTTCATCAGCGATTCCCAGTCGCCCTTGTCGCACTCCCCCAGGCTCTTGATCATGCGCGATACATAATGCCCGGACCCGTTGCCGCCGTAGTGCTCGAAAATGTCAATTTCGCCTGATCCGGTCAGGGGCCAGCATACGTTTTCGTCGGCCTCCTGCACGGGCGGCTCATTGTTACGGGCCCCCAGAAGCCACCAGGCAGGGAACATGCCATCGACGCCGTCCCCGTGAAGACGCAGCCGGGCGGTCCACTTGCCCTTGACGAATTCCCTGCGGTTTTTCGAGGCGATGCGGCCGGCCACATACCGGGTGTCGGGATGCTTGCTGCCATTTTTGTCCACATTGTCACAGTCGCGCTCCACGCCGGTATCGACTACCCTCAGCTTCAGTGTTCCGTCGCTGACCTCGCGGGTACCGTGCTGGTTATCACGCACATAGCACTGGTCTTCATTATTGACCCACAGAATCTGATCCTGCCAGTAGTCGACATTGAATGAATCGAAATCATCATGAAAGTCGACGTGCCAGCCAGGCGAGTCGCCGGCTATTTGCTGATCGCTTGCCAGTGCAAAAGACAACAGGAGCAGGGGGGTAATTACTAACAGGGCCTTGATGTTCACACGCTCTCCGGTTCGGATGATTGGCCGGCCATTATTTCAGAGGATTGATCCGAGCAAAAGCGGTGTGTGCGTGGGCCGGGGTGGGTGGTGACTTTTTTGGAGTTCCGGCTCAATGGCCCCTGTGGGGGCCTGTATTTGTTTTTGAGGCCTTTGGCTGCCGAGTGAAGGGTCCCGCCCAAGACGATTTTCAGGGATGAAAATCGAGGACCGAACGGGCAGGAAGCCCGTCCGGGCCGGTCTTGATCAGGCGGGTTCCTGAATGAGGGAAGCGCAAAGCGCCGGCCAAGAAAGCCCCAAAAACAAATACAGGCTCCCACAGGCCGTTCAGCGGCACCAACCCACCAAAAAAAAGGCCACCCCATAATGAGATGGCCTTTCGCAAAATTCTGGCGCGCCCGGAGAGATTCGAACTCCCGACCGCTCGGTTCGTAGCCGAGTACTCTATCCAGCTGAGCTACGGGCGCTTGAGAAGCAGCGCATTATCCTTTTGGCCCGGATGAATGTCAACCGAAAAAGGTACCAGACAGGCATTGACCTTATGGCATTTACTCCGTAACATTGCCCGGCTGTAAACCGTGTCGGGGTGTAGCGCAGCCTGGTAGCGCAACTGCTTTGGGAGCAGTGGGTCGGGAGTTCGAATCTCTCCACCCCGACCAATCCGCTTAGCGCCCGTAGCTCAACCGGATAGAGCATCGGCCTTCTAAGCCGAGGGTTGCAGGTTCGAGTCCTGCCGGGCGCGCCATTAACAGGCAGGACGAAACGGTTTAAAGCAGGTAAAATAGCCGCTCTAAACAATGGTGGGCGTAGCTCAGTTGGTAGAGCTCCGGATTGTGATTCCGGCGGTCGTGGGTTCGAGCCCCATCGTCCACCCCATAATTTTTTACAATTTGAGTTATCAAGGGCCATTAGCTCAATTGGCAGAGCAGTAGACTCTTAATCTATTGGTTCTAGGTTCGAGTCCTAGATGGCCCACCATTTTTTTCCGACACGTGCGAAAGTGGCGGAATTGGTAGACGCGCTGGGTTTAGGACCCAGTGGGGCAACCCGTGGGAGTTCGAGTCTCCCCTTTCGCACCACTGGTCCTTGCGTACGCTGGCCCGTTCCCATAACAAACATCACAGGTCTTATCATCACTATGCAAGTCTTCGTAGAAAACACCAGCGGCGTTGAGCGCCGTCTGACGGTGCAGGTTCCCGGTAACGAAATCCAGGAAAAAATTGACGCCAAGTTGCGCGAAATCGGCAAGACGGTTCGCATCAAGGGCTTTCGCCCCGGCCGCGTTCCGCCGACGGTAGTAAAGCAGCGTTATGGGCAGCAGGCCCGCCAGGACGTTCTGAACGAAGTGGTTCAGCAGAATCTGCAACAGGCTATTCAGGATGAAAACATCCGGCCGGCTTCCATGCCACGCCTGGAAGATGAACCCAAAACCAACGAAGTGGGCAATTTCGAGTTTTCCGCCCTGGTCGAGGTTTATCCCGAAATTGACACGCTGGACGTCAGTACGCTGGAAATTGACCGGCCGGAAACGGAAGTCAATGAAGAGGACGTGGCGGAGATGGTTAGCACCCTGCGTAAGCAGCGCACGGTTTGGGACAAGGTTGAACGTAACGCCCAGGCGGGTGACCAGGTGCTGGTCGAGTACGTGGGTGAGACCAAGGAAGGCCGCGTGCCGCCCGAGGGCAAGCAGCGCCTGGCGATCATCATGGGCGAGTCTGGATTTGACGAGCTTGAAGAGGCTGCTGCTTCCATTGCGCCCGGCGAAGAGAAGAACCTGAAGCTGACTTTCCCGGAAAATTTCCGTGAACCAGACCTGGCGGGCAAGAAGGCCAGGGTCGACTTACAGGTGGTTTCTGTTTCGGAAGGCGCCGAGCCTGAAGTGGACGAGGAGTTTATCAAGAGCTTTGGCATTGAAGACGGCACGCAAGAGGCTTTCGTGGCTGAAATTCGCGGTAACCTGGAACGCGAACTCAAACAGGCCAAGAGCACCTTGCTAAAGGCCAGGTTGATCGAACAGTTGATCAAGGCGACGCCCGACCTGGAAGTGCCGCAGGGAATAGTGCGTGAAGAGGCAGCCAGCATGGCAGCCCAGATGATGCAGTCCCAGGGCCAGCAGGTAGACCCCGAACTGGTGCAGAAACTGGTTGAGCCGTTCATGGAACAGGCGGAAGGCCGCGTGCGCGCCGGCTTGTTGTTGGGTGAACTGGCCCATCAGAATGAAATCAAGATCGATGCTGCCAAGGTACGCGAAGCCATTGAACTGACTGCCAGCACGTACGAAGATTCGGCCGAGGTGGTGCAACTGTATTACAACAATCAGCAGTTGATGCAACAGGTGGAAAGCTCTGTTTTGGAAGAACAAGTAGTTGACTGGGTGTTGGAAAACGCTAAAGTGAGCCCCAAGGAAATGAATTTCCAGGAAGTCATAACGGCCGCGACGACCCGCACATAAAAATACCGGCCGGCAAGCGCGAGAGGAAACATGGACAGAAATAACAGGGATTTTGAACCGCAAGCACTCAACCTCGTGCCCATGGTGGTGGAGCAAAGCTCCCGTGGCGAGCGTGCTTACGACATTTATTCGCGCCTGCTGAAAGATCGTGTCATCTTTATTGTCGGCCCCATCGAAGACTATATGGCCAACCTGGTGGTGGCCCAGATGCTGTTCCTCGAGTCGGAAAACCCGGACAAGGACATCAACCTGTATATCAACAGCCCGGGCGGCGTGGTCAGTTCAGGCCTGGCGATTTATGACACCATGCAATTCATCCGCTGCGACGTCAGCACGATGTGTGTGGGGCAGGCGGCCAGCATGGGCGCCTTGTTGCTTGCGGCTGGCGCCAAAGACAAACGTTATGCACTGCCACATTCGCGTGTCATGATTCACCAGCCATTGGGTGGATTCCAGGGGCAGGCCACGGATATTGACATCCACGCCCGTGAAATTCTCAAGCTGCGTGCTGAATTAAATGAAATTCTTGCCGAACATTCTGGTCAAACAGTTGATAAAATAGCCGAAGACACCGAACGCGATAATTTCATGGATCCACAACAGGCCTTGAAATATGGCCTGATTGATAAAGTGTTTGAAAACAGAAAAGTCGACGTAGCGGAATAGAAAAGGTAATATTTTCACTGCGATAGTGTATTAGTTGGCAAAAACAAATTAAGTTGATGCGATGAGTGATCGAGACCTGAAAGGCGCTGACGGCAAGATTCTTTACTGTTCTTTCTGCGGCAAGAGCCAACACGAAGTCCGTAAGTTAATTGCGGGCCCGAGTGTTTATATCTGCGATGAGTGCGTTGAACTGTGTAACGACATCATCCGGGAAGAACTGGAAGAGCACGGCGGCCGCGATCGCGAGAACCTGCCCAAACCGCAGGAAATCCATGCTTTTTTGAACGAATTCGTGATCGGCCAGGAGCACGCCAAGAAAGTGCTTTCGGTGGCTGTTTACAACCATTACAAGCGTCTCGAGAACAGTGGCCGGGAAGACGAAGTCGAACTGTCCAAGAGTAACATCCTGCTCATCGGTCCCACCGGTTCAGGCAAGACACTGCTGGCTGAAACGCTGGCGCGCATGCTCAACGTACCGTTCACCATTGCCGATGCGACCACGCTGACCGAAGCGGGTTACGTGGGTGAAGACGTCGAAAACATCATTCAGAAGCTGTTGCAAAAATGCGATTACGACGTGGACAAGGCGCAGACGGGTATCGTCTACATCGATGAAATCGACAAGGTTTCACGCAAAGCTGAAAATCCGTCCATCACCCGCGATGTGTCGGGCGAGGGCGTGCAGCAGGCGCTGCTGAAATTGATTGAAGGCACCGTTGCTTCCGTTCCGCCGCAGGGTGGCCGCAAGCATCCCCAGCAGGAATTCCTGCAGGTGGATACCAGCCAGATCCTGTTTATCTGCGGTGGCGCATTCTCCGGCCTGGAAAAAGTCATCCAGGACCGTTCCAGTTCCGCGGGTATCGGTTTTTCCGCTGATGTACAGAGCAAGGAAGCCGCCGTTAATATCGGCGAGTTGCTGATCGACGTGGAACCCGAAGACCTGGTCAAGTACGGTTTGATACCGGAATTTGTCGGCCGCCTGCCGGTGGTTGCGACGCTTGAAGAACTGGACGAAGAAGCCCTCATCAAGATCCTGGTCGAGCCCAAGAACGCCCTGGCCAAGCAATACAAGGCGCTGTTTGAAATGGAAGGCGCTGAACTGGAGATTCGCGACGACGCACTGGCCGCCATAGCCCGCAAGGCCATGGCGCGTAAAACCGGTGCACGCGGACTGCGCACCATCCTCGAAGGCGTTCTGCTCAACAGCATGTACGAACTGCCGTCGCTGGACAACGTCTCCAAGGTGGTAGTCGACGAGACCGTCATTGAGGGCGAGGCCGAGCCTTACATTCTCTACGAGAACCCGCCGCAGGCCGTCGGCGCCTCTGACTAAACCCAGGCTTTAATGAACCGCGTGGCTTCTCTGGTCTGAGTTGCCGATGGCCGGGTCGTTAATGATGTAACCCATTCCCAGGTTCCTGCGCCGTGCTTTTGCGCAGCGTGCAGATTCCAACCGGGTCATGTACCAGTCCACATAGGCCTCGACCCTGGGATGCTCGGTCTTATTCTTTTCGCTGGCCTTTTGAATCTTTAGCGCTTCGGAGTGCGCATTGTCTCTTGCGCCGACCAGGTAACTGTTTGCATTGACCTTGCGCAAATGCAGGAAAGCGCCACCCAGACAGGTGGCAATGAGCAATATAAAATAGGTAGTCCCCATTCGTGAAATCCCCTTTTTGATGTTGTGGGAAAAAGCCTTTTCTCCCTACATCAACAAACATAAAGACCCACAAATCCTTTTGATCCCTGTCTGAAAGTTCCGGTTTGCAACCCCTTGCACCGGAAAGTAACTGAATTATTTTACAACTTGTCCCATAATTCAAATGGGATTTAGCCTGTACCGATGAACGGTCGAATAAAGCCGACAGACGGGCACGCCTTCCAGGTCAGAATCTTTCTCCAGACGATACAGGCGCTGATAGCTCTTGAATTTTCGCTTGTCGCTCCAATATCTCGGTTAACTGATCTGAAGGGCAAAACTGTCCCATCAGGCTGCTATGATTATATACAGGTAAGCACGTGGACCACGCCCGGTCCGGACCAAGGCTGCCCAGAGGATGACTCATGTCTGAAAGCACAATAACAACACTTACAACAAAGACCGCGCAACCGACACCGGTACTGTCACTGCGTGATGTAGTGGTTTACCCGCACATGGTCATTCCGCTGTTCGTGGGCCGTGAACGGTCCATCCTGGCGCTGGACAAGGCCATGGACCGTGACAAACGCATTGTTCTGGTAACCCAGCGCGGCGCCGACATTGATGAGCCAGGTGATGCGGACCTGTTTGATGTGGGTACGCTGGCAACAGTACTGCAATTGCTGAAGCTCCCCGATGGCACGACCAAGGTGCTGGTGGAGGGTGGCGAGCGAGTCCGGATCAGCGAGTTCACCGAGGATAGCGGTTTCTTTGAAGCCAGTTGGGAACTCGTGCCGGTTGCCGACGAAGGCACCGAGAAGGAACTGGAGGTCACCATGCGTTCGCTGGTTTCGCTGTTTGAGCAGTACGTCAAGCTCAATCGCAAGATTCCACCGGAACTGCTGACCACGCTGGCCGGCATTGAAGATTCCAGCCGACTGGCCGATACGGTTGCGGCGCATCTGGCGATAAGGCTGGAAGAAAAACAGGTGCTGCTGGAAATGGGTAACCCGAGACGGCGCATGGAACACCTGATGGCGTTGGTTGAGGGCGAGATCGACGTGTTGCAGCTGGAAAAACGTATTCGCGGCCGGGTTAAAACCCAGATGGAAAAAAGCCAGCGTGAGTATTACCTGAACGAACAAATGAAGGCCATCCAGAAAGAATTGGGCGATATGGACGATGCGCCCAACGACATGGAAGACCTGGCCAACCGCATCGAACAGAGCGGCATGCCGAAAGAGGCCAGCGAAAAATCCACTTCGGAGCTGAACAAATTGCGCATGATGTCGCCGATGTCGGCGGAGGCAACCGTGGTGCGCAATTACATCGACTGGATGCTCAATGTGCCGTGGAAGAAACGCAGCCGCATCCGCAAGCAACTGGACAAGGCGGAAGAAATTCTCGAAGCCGATCACTATGGGCTGGAGAAGGTCAAGGAACGGATCCTGGAGTACCTGGCAGTGCAACAGCGCGTGCGTCAGATGAAAGGCCCGATCCTTTGCCTGGTAGGGCCTCCCGGTGTGGGCAAGACCAGCCTTGGGCGATCCATCGCACGCGCTACCGGACGTAAATTCATTCGCATGTCGCTGGGCGGCGTTCGGGACGAGGCTGAAATTCGTGGACATCGCCGGACCTATATCGGCTCGATGCCAGGGCGAGTGCTGCAGAATATGGCCAAGGGCGGAGTGCGTAACCCGTTGTTCATGCTCGATGAGCTCGACAAGATGTCGATGGATTTCCGCGGCGATCCCTCTTCGGCATTGCTCGAGGTACTCGATCCGGAGCAAAACCATACGTTCAACGATCATTACCTGGAAGTGGATTTCGACCTCTCCGAGGTCATGTTCGTAGCCACGGCCAACTCGCTGAATATTCCGCCGGCCTTGCTGGATCGCCTTGAAGTGATTCGCATCCCCGGTTACACCGAGGACGAGAAACTCCATATCGCCGTGCGTTACCTGCTGCCCAAGCAGATGGAGCAACACGGGCTGAAAGAAGACGAGATATCGGTCAGCCACGCGGTGCTCACCGATATCATCCGTTATTACACGCGTGAGTCAGGTGTCAGAAACCTCGAACGTGAAATTGCCAAGATTTGCCGCAAGACGGTCAAACAGCTGGCGCTGGACAAGGACAAGGACAAAGTCACCGTTTCCACCCGCAACACGGAATCGTTCCTGGGCGTACGACGTTTCCGTTACGGCGTAGTCGAGGAAAACAACGAGATCGGACAGGTCACTGGCCTGGCGTGGACGGAAGTTGGCGGCGAGTTACTTAAAATCGAAGCCACGCTGGTGCCGGGCAAAGGCAACCTGACGCTGACCGGCCATCTTGGCGACGTGATGAAGGAATCGATCCAGGCCGCGATGACGGTGGTGCGCAGCCGGGCGGAACACCTGGGGATCGAACCCGGTTTTTATCAGAAACTCGATGCGCATGTGCATGTGCCCGAGGGCGCCACGCCAAAAGACGGCCCATCTGCCGGTATTGCCATGTGCACGGCACTGGTTTCCTCACTCAGCCGGATACCGGTGCGGGCCAATGTGGCCATGACCGGCGAGATCACGCTGCGCGGAAAAGTGCTGCCGATCGGTGGACTGAAGGAAAAACTGCTGGCCGCGCACCGTGGCGGCATCGAGACTGTCCTCATTCCGGAAGAGAATGAAAAAGACCTGGTGGATATCCCCAAGGTGATTCTGAAGAAACTGAACATTCACCCTGTCTCGACTGTGGACCAGGTTCTGGAACTGGCCCTGACAGAGTTGCCGAAACCGTTACCGTCGGCAATCAAATCAAAAAAAGACACGCCGGCCAAGGGCGACGACGTGGTGACAACGCACTAGTAAGTGCGCGGGAGCACGGCTCCCGCGCCAATCCTGAAATCCGCAAAAAACCGGCTTTTCCTACACTTTGAATCACTTGGCGTGACCAGTTGACGAAACACTTGGGAAATCGCGTGAAAACGTGTTGCGCCAATGGCATAGAGGTATTAGTATTGCCGAACAGTTCGCAGGCCTTGACAGACAAGGCTTTCCGGAAGTTCTTGCAACTTTCGAAGCTCATACTAATAAGCCGACAGGGTCTGGATGTCGGGGGCCTGCTTTTACTGATAGAACACGTCGATTAATCATCTAAATTTGGAGTGCTTAAATGAACAAATCTGATCTTGTTGATGCTATTGCTGATTCCGCTGGACTGTCAAAAGCTGACGCTGGCCGCGCACTGGACGCCGTTGTTGACACCGTAACCGGTGCCCTCAAAGCCGGTGATTCCGTTTCTTTGGTTGGCTTTGGAACCTTCACGGTTCGCGACCGCGCTGCCCGCACCGGCCGCAATCCCCGCACGGGTCAAACCATTCAAATCAAGGCTTCTAAGAATCCCGCATTCAAGGCTGGTAAAGCTCTGAAAGACGCTGTAAACTAGCGCGCCTTCTGAGGGTGCTTAGCTCAGTTGGGAGAGCATCGCCCTTACAAGGCGAGGGTCGGCGGTTCGAGCCCGTCAGCACCCACCAGAAATCGCGGAGTGGTAGTTCAGCTGGTTAGAATACCGGCCTGTCACGCCGGGGGTCGCGGGTTCGAGTCCCGTCCACTCCGCCACTTTTTCGGGAAAGGGCGCCTTCAGGCGCCCTTTCTTTTACGGATGTAAAAAAACATGGTTCTTCAAACTATTCGCGAACGCTTAACGGGCATAATCGCAATCTTCATCTTCGCAATCCTCATTATTCCTTTTGCGTTGGTTGGCGTGAGTTCCTATTTCACCTCCGATGCGGTCAACGCCGTTGCGGTGGTCAATGACCAGGAAATCACCATCAGTGAATTCAACTCTGGTTTTCAGAACTATCGCCGCCGGATGCAGGCTCAGCTAGGGGCGGCATTCGACCCGCTGGCCTTCGACCAGGCCATCGTTCGGCGCCAGTACCTGGACCAGATGATCGATGAGGAATTGCTGGCGCAGGTTGCCATTGATGCGGGCCTGGCAGTGGATAACCAGCGACTGGCTCAATACATCACCGAACTGGAAGGGTTCCAGGTAGACGGTGAGTTCAATGCTGACGTTTACCAGGCACGCCTTGCATCACAGGGCATATCGCCAAAGCAGTTTGAAGCCGACTTGCGGGCGTCAATGGTCATGAGCCAGTTTCCTATGGCGATATCCACCAGTGCGATCAAAACCGATTGGGAAGCAAGGCAGTACGCCCGGTTGCTGGATCAGCAGAGGGCTTTCAAGGCCGTTGTCGTTCCGGCATTTCCGGATGATGTCGAGGCGGATGAAGCCGAGCCAGCAGCGGCTGTGGAAGAATTAGAGGCGACCGACGAAGTGCTGGCGGAAGAGCCGGTTGCAGAAGAGCCGGTTACTGAGGAAATTGCCATTTCAGAAGAGGACTTGCTGGCCTGGTATGAAAGCCACCTCGGTGACTATTTGTCCGAGGAAAAAGTATCTATTGAGTATCTCGAACTCGATGCCGCCACCATGGGCGGGGCCATAGAGGCTGAAGAAGATGATCTGCTAGCGCGCTTTGAAGAGCAAAAATCACGTTTCATCACGCCTGAATCGCGACTGGCCTCCCATATCCTTATTGAAGTTGATACAACTGCACCGGAAGTTGATAAAGAGACTGCTCGTGAGCAAGCCGAGGCTCTGGTGGAACGTGCACGCGCTGGTGAAGACTTCGCCGTGTTGGCCAGGGAGAATTCCCAGGACGCAGGGTCGGCAGATGAAGGCGGCGACCTGGGCTGGGTCGAGCTGGGTTTCATGGTGCAGGCATTTGAAGACGGGCTGTACGAATTGTCCATGGAAAGCCCGATTTCCGACCCGGTTCAAACCGGGTTCGGCTGGCACGTCATTTACTTGCGGGAAGTCCGGCCGGCAGAGGGCATGACCTTTACCGAGGCTCGTGAAATCCTGCTGGAAGAATACACAGCGGAAGCCGACGAGCGCCGGTTCCTGGAACAGGCGGACCGCCTGGTAGATATTATTTACGAGGACCCCACAACCCTGGACGCTGCAGCAAATGAGCTGGGCCTTGATGTGCTCGAGGCTGGGCCGTTTGGCCGTGCGGGAGAACAGGTGGGGGTCGGCGCCACCCAGGCAGTGGTCCAGGCCGCCTTCTCAGACCTGGTGTTGGGGCAGGGCGTGGTCAGTGACCCGGTGGACCTGGGTATCAATCACATTGTGCTGGTTCGGCTGAAAGAGCACCTGCCTGTAGCGCAGCTATCCCTGGATGAAGTTCGAACGCAGGTAGCGCAGAGCGTCAGGCAGGAAAAAGCGATGCAAGCCGCGTCCGCAACAGCAAATGCCATGCTGGCCAGTCTCGAGGGTGGTGCTGAATTTGCCGTGCTGGCCGAAACCTCCGGTCTGGCCTTGATAGAACAGGAGGCCGCTGGCCGGCGCAGCACTGAGTTTGATGCGCGCTTGCGTGACCAGGTATTTTTACTTGAAGCGCCTGGTGACAGCGGGCCGGTCAGGTCTGTGATTGAACTGGATAACGGCTATGCCGTGGTCCAACTGGACAGCGTTACCGATGGTGTTCTCGGCGAAGAAGATGCGTTGCGCAAACAGGCATATGGGCAACGCATAGAAAACTCCACTGCCAATACCGAGGCCATGGGTTTCGTCAAAATGCTGCGCGATCAATCGGTAATCGAGGTTTACGAAGACCGTCTCTAGGGAAGCGAGACTCGCTTAGTTGAGTCCCGTCATCCCCAGGATGTTGTAACCGGAATCGACAAACGTGATCTCTCCGGTCACACCTGAAGCCAGGTCTGAACACATGAATGCGGCCACGTCCCCGACTTCGCGGGGCGTGATCGTGCGTCGCATCGGTGCACATTCTTCCACGTGATGAAGCATCTTGCGGAAGTCGGCAATACCGGCAGCGGCCAGGGTCTTGATAGGCCCGGCCGAAATCGCGTTGACCCGGATACCCCTGGGGCCCAGGTTAGCGGCCATGTACCGCATATTAGCCTCCAGGCTGGCCTTGGCCAGCCCCATCACGTTATATCCCTTGAGAACACGTCCTGAGCCCACGTAAGTCAATGTCAGCATGGCGCCGTCGCGGCCTTCCATCATCGGCAGGGCTTCCTTGGCCAGGGCAGCGAAACTGTAAGAACTGATGTCATGGGCAATCTGGAAACCCTCACGCGTAACGGCGTCGATGTAATCACCGTCGAGTTGTTCGCGTGGTGCAAAACCCACCGAGTGCACCAGGATATCAAACCCGTCCCAGTGTTTGGCCAGTTCCTTATAGACGTTCCGGATTTCATCGTCAGAAGCCACGTCGCAGGGAATCACAATCTCTGAACCGGTATTTGCGGCGATTTTCTCGACTCGTGACCTGAGCTTTTCCGTCTGGTATGTATAGGCAAGTTCGGCGCCCTGGTCACGCATGGCTTCAGCGATGCCCCAGGCAATGGAGCGGGGGCTGGCAACACCAACAATCAAGGCGCGTTTTCCTTCGAGAAATCCCATGTTCAGTTCCTGTCTGTAATCCGGTCACCGCAGATTACTGCAAAATACCGGAAAGGTCATGCCCCGCGTCCTGCTGTGCGCCGTGAACGGGGATGTGACTTGCCGGCACTCAGGACACGCTCGAGACATCCCTGTGCGCTCTTCGGCCGTTCCCGACAGCCGAAGGTCCTGAGTGCCGGCAAGCCACATCCCCTGGGCGGAGCGGGACGTGGGGCAGGCCGCTTTTCGCGGTGGTCAGGGAACGGGGTCGTGACCGCCTTCACAGAAGGGGTGGCAGCGGCCGATTCGCTTGATCGCGAGCCAGGACCCGCGCAGCGCGCCGTGCTTGCTGATAGCTTCTGCTGCATATTGTGAGCAACTTGGCGTAAACCGGCAATGGTTGCCAAGGAAGGGGCTGAGCAGTAGTTGATAAGCCCGGATCAGTAGTTGTAACAGCTTTGACATCCGTACTTTTTTTCCAGAAAACTTGCCGTCAGCCTCAAGTTCAGCTATAACACCCCAATTTGATTTTCGGGCGAAATAGACGTTTTCATAAAATATCATAAAAATCAGATACTTAGAAAACACCCCAAAATACAGCAGCAGCAAGGAGTAGCTTAGCACGATGGAATCAGATCGCGTTGTCTTGAAGAAAGGCTACAAGCCGAAGAAAAGTGAAAAGTACATGGGCGCCAATCAGCAGGAGTATTTCCGCCAAAAGCTGACGGCCTGGCGGGATGAACTCGTTGAGGAATCACGGGAAACCATCAGCCACCTGCAGTCTGAGGTGCGCGATGTCGGTGATGAAGCCGAGCGTGCAACCAGGGAGACCGAAAACAGTCTTGAACTGCGTACCCGCGACCGTTATCGCAAGTTGATTCGCAAAATTGACAAGGCGCTGAATCGCGTCGATGAGGGCGAATACGGCTACTGTGAGGAAACCGGAGAGGAAATCGGTCTGGATCGCCTTGAGGCCCGTCCCATCGCTACGCTATGCCTCGATGCCCAGGAACGCTGGGAGTTACGCCAGAGGCAGCAGGGTGAATCCCGCTAAACAGGGCTTTCCGCCCCGTTAACCGGAAGCGTCTAAAGAAAATCGTCTCGTTCCATGCAGACCGGTCAGGCTTCTTCTTGACCTGGATTACAGGCGAGACGGTTTTTTTTCTGTTTTCGTTAATAGTTTGTTAACAAATGGTTGTTAATCTCGTATCATATCCAAATGCTTTGTAGGAGGAGCGATACGTGAAAACAACAAAACTGGTATTAACTCTCGCGACAGTCGGCCTTGCAATGGGTGCAGGTAACCTGGCTGCTGACGGCGATCAGCCTTACCACATTACCGGCAATATCGGCACAATGGATCTCGATAATCAGCGAAACACCAGGGAGAACGATATCTGGTGGCGTGTTGGTTTCGGTCGCTTTTTCGGCAACAACTTCAGCCTGGACCTCGAATACGATCATTTCTCCGGTAAATACCGTGATTACAACGTGGTTGTACCGGGCGCTACATTTGACAAGTGGGGACTGAGCAATTGGGGCGTCATGGGCCGCTATCACTTTACTGACAACATGGTTCGCCCGTACCTGGCAGCAGGTGTAGGTTGGCAGCGCCACAGAAGTGTTCTGGATGAAGACACCAACCTGACGACATCCCTTGGTTTAGGCCTGCGCGGCCAGTTCAACAAACATTTCAGCGGCACCGCGGAAGTGCTCTACCGCTGGGATCACGATGGCAGCAGCATTCCGAGCCAGAGCCACTTCAGTGACCTGATCTACAGCATTGGTATGAGCTTCGATTTCGGCGGCAAGGCTGCGCCACCGCCACCGCCGCCACCGCCACCACCACCGCCACCACCACCGCCTCCGAATCCTGATCTGGATGGCGACGGCGTACCCAACGAGCGTGACAAGTGCCCGAATACGCGGCCTGGCGCAGTTGTAGACCTGGACGGTTGTGAAGTAGAAGCAGTCATCGAACTCGAAGGCGTTAACTTCGACTTTAACAAGGCAACGCTGAAACCGGAAACCAAGGTTGTTCTTAACGAAGCCGCCGCTCTGCTGAGCAAGCATGATCGCGTCGTCGTCGAGATCGCCGGCCATACCGACAGCAAAGGCTCTGAAGAATACAATCAGGGCTTGTCAGAGCGCCGTGCGGCGGCGGTCAAAGACTACCTGACCGGCAAAGGCGTAAAAGCCAGCCGCCTGACGGCCAAGGGTTATGGCGAGTCTCGTCCGGTAGCCAGCAATGACACAGAAGCAGGACGTGCAGAAAATCGCCGCGTAGAGATGATAATTCTCGATCGCTGAGCGACTACCCTCCTGGGAAGAAAAGCCCCGCAAATGCGGGGCTTTTTTTTGCCCCACACAAAGTCAGTGCCGGGAGGCCTTTGGGGAGCAGGTGTATGCATTTGAATCGCTGGGCTCATTGCCACCAGCGCTGACGCGCAAGTGGTCCCCTCGCGAAAAGGCAATCTTTACGGGGCCGGTCATACAGGGCATCCCGCCCTGGATGACCTCAAATGGGCTTCCTGCCCATTTGTCCCCTAATTGACTTTTCACTCGGCAATTCGAGGCTCTCCAAATGCATACACCTGCTCCCCAAAGGCCTCCCCCGACTTTGTAGCGCTTGGCGAGTCGCGGGGCGGGGTGGTTCTTTTGCTGGCCATTTCGCCGCCGAGTAAATTTGATGGCCCGGGGCAATTTTCAGGGATGAAAATTGAGACCCGAATGGGCAGGATGCCCGTCCGGGTCGGTCCCGATAAGGTCATCGAATTTGCGAGGGTAGCACAGCCTGCAAAAGAATCCTCTTAAAGGAGGCCTTGTGCGTAACCCTTGATGGCGTTGAGCATTGCATGCAGCCCATTTGCCCGCGTCGGCGACAGGTGATCGTTCAGGCCGATGTCGCGAATAAAGTAAGGCTCTGTGTCAGCTATCTGCTGTGCGGTGCAGCCGGAGTAGACGCTGATCAGCAATGCGATCAGGCCGGATACGATAGCGGCGTCGCTGTTCGCCCGGATGTTGACCTGGGCGGCATCGCCTTCCAGGTAAAGCCAGACCTGTGACTGGCAGCCTGCGAGCAACCTGTCGTCGGTTTTTTCGCCTGCGGCCAGTGGCGGTAATTTGCGGCCCAGGTCGATCAGGTACTGGTAACGGTCGAGCCACTCGGAGAACAGGCTGAACGAGCTGATGATGTCGTCCTGGACGGCAATCGGGTCATGTGCTGTTACGGTATTCATGGTGATGCTCAGCTGTCCTTGCGGCGCCAGCGGGTCACGCCGCCGGCGTCTTCCAAAACCACGCCCAGGGCAGTGAGTTCATCGCGGATGGCGTCTGCTGCGGCAAAATCCCGATTGGCCCGGGCCTCGTTCCTTTTTGCAATCAATGCTTCGATGGCTGCACCCGCTGAGTCTTCCGATGCCGCACCAAACCAGGCGTTCGGATCCGCTTGCAGTAATCCGATCAGGCGGGCATCCGCCAGCAGTTCGCCGGCTGCCCTTTGTGCATCTTCCCGGTTTTCGGCGCGCGCCAGTTGCCGGGCGGCGCGGTTGAACTCGGCCAGCGCCACGGGGGTATTGAGATCATCAGCCAGGGCTTCCAGGAAGGCCTCACCCGGGCGCTCATCGGCGCTGAACGGGCCGTGGTCGTGGTCCGCCGTGCGCAGCACGCCATACAGGCGGTCCAGGGTTCGGCGGGCCCGCTCCAGTTCCTGCTCAGACCAGTCCAGCGGCTGACGGTAGTGTGCACTGAGCAGCAGGTAGCGCAGCGCCTCACCGGGATGGTTCTTCAGCAGTTCGTGAACCACCAGCGTGTTGCCCAGGGACTTTGACATCTTGCGTTTTTCAACGGTTACGAAGCCGTTATGCAGCCAGTACCGGGCAAACGTCTTGCCACCGTGGGAGCACATGCTCTGAGCGATTTCATTTTCGTGGTGCGGAAAGATCAGGTCCTGGCCGCCACCGTGAATATCAATGGTTTCACCGAGATGGGTTTCCGCCATCACGGAGCACTCCAGGTGCCAGCCGGGGCGGCCCCATCCCCACGGGCTGTCCCAACCGGGCAGAGGGTCTTCCGAAGGCTTCCACAGCACGAAATCCCCGGGGTTCTGCTTGAATGAAGCCACTTCAACGCGCGCGCCTGCCTGCATGTCGTCCTTGTCGCGCCCGGACAGCATGCCGTATTCATCAAACGACCCTATGTCGAACAGAACGTGGCCCTCTGCGGCATAAGCGTGACCGGCATCAATCAGCCGCTGGATCATGTCGATCATTTGCCCGATGTGCTCGGTTGCGCGGGGCTCGATATCCGGCAGTTCCACGCCAACCGCCGCCATGTCCTGGTGATAGGCGTCCGCGTACTTTGCTGAAATCTCAGAGATGGGAACCCCCAGGCTGGCGGCCGCCTGGTTGATCTTGTCATCAACATCTGTAATGTTTCGGGCGTAGACTACGGATGGATACTGCTGTTGCAGCAAACGATGCAGCAGATCGAATATGACGGCCGGTCTGGCATTGCCGATATGGGCATAGCTGTACACGGTGGGTCCACAGGCATACATGGTGACGCGGTTGGGATCCTGCGGCTCAAACACTTGTTTTTGGCGGCTTAGTGTATTGTATAAACGGATTGTCACTGGGCTTACTCTTTGCGAAAATAGGTTATGCGCTCTAGATTGCGCCAAAGCCGGTTATTTTAACAATTTTAAGGGCAGAAAATGGAACAGAATTATCAATCTCTATACGCGGAACATGTCAGCACGTCGCAAAAGCGCTGGGAACTGGCGCTGGAGGCCGAGGACTTCATGGCGGCCCTGGTTCATTCGGGCACTCCGATGTTCAGTTTCCTGGACGACTACCAGTACGCTTTTCGTGCGAACCCTCATTTTCTGTCCTGGTTGCCGTTAACGCATCATCCCGACAGCGCCCTGTTGATCAGGCCAGGCAGCAAGCCGGTGCTTTTCTATTATCAGCCTGAGGATTACTGGCACTTGGCGCCGTCAGATCCGGAAGCCTGGTGGGCCGACCATTTCGAAATTGAAGTGGTTCGTGATCCAGCTGAGTGGAGCCGCCGGCTGGATAAATACCTGCCGGACGCGGACCTGAAAATGGGTGACGTTGCAGCGATCGGCGATTCCCGGTCACTCAGGGAGCTGTTCAAGAAAAAGTGGATTAATCCCGAGGGCCTGGTGACCCGGATTCACCTCACGCGTAGCCGCAAAACCCCCTATGAAATTGCCTGCATCGAGGCTTCGGCGCGCCTTGCCGCGCGGGCCCACGTGGCCGCCGAGACGGCCTTTCGTGAGGGCTGTTCTGAATACGACATTCATCTGCGCTACCTGGCGGCTTGCCAGCACACCGATGCGGAACTGCCCTACGGTAATATCGTCGCCCTCAACTCGCATGGGTCCGTGCTGCATTACCAGGCCCGGGACCAGCAAGCCACGGACCAGAGCCTTTCTTTCCTGATCGACGGGGGCTGCACGGTCAATGCTTACGCCTCGGATATTACCCGCACCTATGCCAGCGAAGCGGGCGAATTTGCCGAACTGGTAGCGGCGATGGACAACATGCAGCAGGAGCTGACCGGGCAGGTCTGCGCCGGTCTCGATTACAAGGTGCTGCACTTACTGACGCATCGCAGGATCGCGGCGTTGCTGGAAGCATTCGAAATCGTCAACGTCACTGCCGAAGAAGCCTATGAGACTGGTCTCAGCAGCGTATTTTACCCCCATGGGCTGGGTCACTTCCTCGGCCTGCAGACACATGATGTTGCCGGTTTGATTGACAATGACGGCAAGGAAATCCCCCGGCCTGAGGGCCACCCCTTCCTGCGCCTGACACGGGTGCTCGAGGCGGACAATGTACTGACCATCGAACCGGGTTTGTATTTTATCGAACCCCTGTTGCGCCAATGGCGGACCGAACATAACCCGGCGGCGATCAACTGGAGCAAAGTAGATGCGCTTGCGCCCTACGGCGGTATTCGAATTGAGGATAACGTGGTGGTCACAGAGGGTGGCTGCGATAACCTGACGCGCAGGGCTTTTGCTGAACTTTAGTCTTTCAGCAAACCTAGGTTCCCCAGGTCGGTGAGATCCAGTTCGCCGGCGGGGTCATGGCTCCAAATCGTGCTGTTGGCCGCAAAGTTCAGCCGTTTTTCTTCACTGGCAAGTGCTTTGACCGCTTCGATCAGCCCGGTTTCCCGCATGGTCCTGAACACTATCTGATCCAGCTCGGGACCATAGGGTTCGCCGATGATCCTGACCATGGCCCGGTTTGCCGGGCCGAGATCATTCGGGAACAGATGTTTGCCGGTTTGCAGCTGGTAGTGGTCAGAAACCGCCTGTAGTGAAGTCAGCGAGCAATAGGCGTCATCCATCAGGCCGATAACGCCCAGTTCGTCAGGTATCACATCGTCACCCTCGACCCAGTATGACTCCACCATCTGGAGAATCTTCTTCATCGGGGATTCCAGCCCGACGTTGACCGCCGAGGTCCAGGCGATTTTCATCATATAGGGCACGTATTCGATGTAGTCGCAAACAAAGCGCGCGCCTTTGACCAGGTCTTCAGGATTTGCTTCCACACCCTCCCGTTCGGCTACAACGGCCAGCAAGTCGAGTAATTCAGGCTCCGCGTTGTGGTCTGCGCAGAGGTCTGCAATTATGGAATCAATGGTTGTTGTATCCATTGGGCTTCTGAGTGTGAAGAGGCGTATATAGTAGCAATTGCCCAAGCAACATTGAAACGGTGTGGCTTGTGCTAGTATTCGCGCCTCACTTTTTCTGTTGTCCGGAGACATTGTTTGCTATTGCTGTCGCTGATCACGTTGTTTGCAGGCCCACTGCTTTTTCAATGGATAAGCAGCTCGCACCCGTTGGCGCGGACATTGGATCAGTTGATCGTGGCTGTCCTGGTTGTGCTGGTCGTGGTGCTGCTGATTCCGGACATCGTGGAACCGCTGGGCTGGTCGGCGCTCGCTTATCTTGCCCTGGGCTATCTGCTGCCGGGGCTGCTGGAAAAAATCGTGCAAAAGGCCGCAGAAAAACTGCACCTGCTCAGCCTCTACATCGCCCTGATCGGGCTGTTGCTGCACGCCCTCCTGGACGGAGCCGGGCTGGCCGGGAGTGAACTCAGCGAAGGCTCCAGCCTGGCCATAGCCATCGTGCTGCACCGTTTTGGTATGGGCCTGATGCTGTGGTTGATCATGCAGCCTGTGTTTGGTAACCGGGTCGCCTGGGCCACATTATTCGCACTTGCAGCCGCTACCATCATTGGCTTCGAGTTTTCCGAGCGGTTACTTCCGCTGGCCGGCGATACGGTCATTTCTGCGGTGCAGGGCGTCATAATCGGCACCATCATTCACAGCCTGGTTCACCGCGAACATGTTCACGGCAGCCATTAACAACGTTCTGTTTTTTATGCTCCGGATTGATTATTCTATGCGGCCCGGATCACCACATCAGGAGAGAACTATTGACTACGCTGGATTCTGTCAGGGACCTGCAACAGCGCATGTCCGCCTCCATCATTGGCCAGGAGGATGTCGTCAGGGACCTGGTCATCGGTTTGCTGGCTAACGGTAACGTCCTGATGGAAGGCCTGCCCGGGCTGGCCAAAACCCGGGCGGTCAAGGGACTGGCAACGAACATGGACGCGGACTTTTCCCGCATCCAGTTCACGCCGGACCTGTTGCCTTCGGATATCACTGGCAGCGAGGTGCTGTACACCGAAGGCGGTGATCCAAGCTTTCGGTTTGAGGCCGGGCCGATATTCGCCAATATCGTGCTGGCAGATGAAATCAACCGTGCGCCCGCCAAAGTGCAGGCTGCACTTCTGGAAGCGATGGAAGAACGCCAGGTGACGGTTTCCGGTACCACGCACGCGATGCCCGAACTGTTCATGGTGATGGCGACCCAGAACCCGATTGAGCAGGAAGGTACTTATCCCTTGCCGGAAGCGCAGATGGATCGATTCCTGATGCATGTCTACATTGATTACCCGGACGAGGATGCGGAAGCGAAAATCATTCGCCTGGTTCGGGGTGAGGAGAGTGACTCGTCCTCTGCCGGTCACTCACAACCGATAGCCCAGCAAATAGTGTTTGCCGCGCGCGACGAGATTCATGCAGTGACCGTTAGCCCCACCATTGAGAAATACATCGTGGACCTGGTGTTCGCAACGCGCTATCCGGATCGATATGGCGAGCAACTGGCCAGCTGGATTCATGTAGGCGTCAGTCCCCGCGGCGGAATTGCACTGGATAAATGCGCTCGCACCTACGCCTGGCTGGATGGGCGGGATACGGTTTTGCCGGATGATGTCCGCGCGGTTTGCCACGGCGTGATGCGTCATCGCCTGAAACTGAGCTATGACGCCAGCGCGGATGGTGTGTCCGCCAATGACGTGATTGATGAGATTCTGAAACTCGTAGCCGTCGCCTGAAATCGGGGTCATGTCACAGTACACGCCCATGAAAAAAAGACAGCCCAGGTCGGATAAACCGGCTGAGGTCTACGCTGATCTGGACGAACTGATGCGCCTGAGGTACAAGGCATCCGGATTCAGTTTTCTGCCGCGTCAACCCATACACAGCATACTTAGTGGCCGCCACGCCTCGAAGTTGAGGGGCAGAGGCCTGAATTTCGAGGAACTGCGCAACTATCTGCCAGGTGATGACACCCGCAATATCGACTGGAAGGTCACGGCCCGCACCCGCAAGCCCTATATCCGGGTTTATACCGAAGAAAAGGACCGCACAGTCTGGCTGCTGGTGGATCAGCGAATCTCCATGTTTTTCGGATCACGCTGGAAAATGAAATCGGTGGTGGCAGCCGAAGCAGCGGCTGCATCGGCGTGGCGCGTGCTGTCGCAGGGCGACCGGGTGGGTGCCGTAGTATTCGATGATAGCGACCTGCAGGTCATTCCCCCCCACCGCAGCGAACAGCGGGTTGCGCAGATTCTCAAGCACATTATTCGAAAGAACCACCAGCTTAACGCTCATTCAGAAGCAGTGCCCAATCCCGGCATGCTAAACCGCGCCTTGCAACGTGTGTCCGCGCTGGCGCGCCATGACTGCCTGGTTTGCCTGATCGGTGATGGCACGGGTATCGATGCCGATACCCGCAAGTACGTCACCCGCTTGACGGAACACAACGATGTCCTTTCTTTATTCATTTACGACCCACTGGAGCAGTCCCTGCCGCCGGCCGGTCGCCTGGTGTTTTCCGATGGCCTGTCACAATTGGAGTTCAATACCAGTGAGCAGGCTTTGCGCGATGCCTATGGCAATGATTTTCAGGTGCGAATTGAGCGCCTGCAGGCCACTTCCCGCAGGCACGCGATTCCACTGATTCCGGTGCATACTGCAGCCCCGGTACTGGACCAGGTCAGGGCGGAGCTCGGCCAGCGTTGAACATAAACGACAACACCAGCCTGCAGAACCTGAACGATATCGTGGCGCCAGGCGCTGTGCCCTGGTGGCCCCTGGCACCCGCCTGGTATGTGGTGGCGGCACTGATAGGCGGCGCGTTGCTGGTGCTGACTGTGGTGTGGTTGCGCCGCTGGCAGCGTAACCGCTACCGGCGCCATGCGCTGCTCGAACTGTCCGCCATTCGTGCCGGCTCGGCCGGGGCACTACCCCTGTTGCCGGCCCTGCTCAAGCGCACCGCCCTGGCAGTGTGGCCGCGTGAAACCGTAGCTGCGCTGAGCGGTGCAGGCTGGCACCGTTTCCTGGATGACAGTGCGAAAATGAACCAGTTTTGTTCAGGGGCCGGTGAACTGCTGGATCAGCTGGCCTATGAATCCGGATCAACCACTACATTGGCTGCAGCTGAGCAAAGCCGTTTGCTGGATACCGCCGAGCTTTGGTTAAAGCATCATCGGCACCCAACAGGGGCCGGGCCATGATCAGCTTCAGCTACCCGTGGATGTTCCTGCTATTGTCATTGCCGTTGCTCGTCTACTGGCTGGCGCCGGCCTACCACGAGCCTCGCCTGGCCGTGCGCGTGCCGTTCATGAACCTGTTATCACGCCTCAGTGGCAGGCCGGCAGGAGCGGGGGCGGCGATTACCAGGCGCCGGGGCTTACAGAAGCTTCAGCTGATCGTGTCCTGGCTGGCACTGGTCATCGCCCTGGCACGGCCGGTGTGGATGGATGAGCCGCTGGTGCAGGAATTGCCCATGCGGGATTTGCTGGTGGCACTGGACCTTTCGGGCTCGATGGACACGCAGGACTTCAGCGATGAGAACGGCCGGCCCAGCGATCGCCTGAGCGCCGCCTTGCAAGTGCTCGATGAGTTCCTGGCAAGGCGCGAGGGTGACCGTGTCGGGCTGATTTTTTTTGGTTCAGCAGCGTTCGTGCAGGCGCCATTCACTGAAGATCTGGACGTAGTGCGCGAGTTGCTGGGCGAAGCGCAGGTTCGGATGCTGGGACCCAGAACCACGATGGGAGACGCCATCGGCGTGGCCATCCAGCTGTTCGAGCGCAGCGAGGTGGAAGAACGGGTGCTGATTGTGCTGACAGACGGGAATGATACCGGCAGCATGGTGCCGCCCCTGCGTGCAGCAGAAATTGCCAACGACAACGGCGTCACCATCTATCCTGTCGCCATGGGTGATCCGCAAGCGGCCGGCGAGCAGGCCCTGGATGAAGAAACGCTGCAGGGGATCGCAGCTGCGACCGATGGAGCATATTTTCACGCGGCCGATCGTGCGTCTCTTGAAAGCATCTATCAAACCCTCGATGGATTGAACCCCAAGCAGGTGGAAAGTCTGAGTTACCGGCCAGAACACGAATTGTATTTCTGGCCGCTGGGCCTGGCCGTGCTCCTTAGCCTGCTGTATTTCGGAGTGATGGAACTTCGGGCGTTCCTGCTCGAGCGCCGCGCATCGGTGTCAGAGGCGGCAGCGTGATGAGCTGGCAGTTATTTCATTTTCTGCGCCCTGGTTTTCTGCTGTTGTTGCTGCCTGCCGCCCTGATTATTTTTTCCATTGTGCGCAGGCAGGACCCGTTGCGTCCGTGGAAGAAAGTGATCGTGCCGGACTTGCTGGAGCACCTGGCGATCAGCCGGGAACAGCGTCAAAGCCGCTTACGGCCGGTTGTTTTGCTGGCAGCCGCCTGGCTGTTGGGCATTGTCGCTCTGTCAGGGCCCAGCTGGGAGAGGGAAGCCACGCCTTTCACTGAAGACCAGGCGGCCCTGTTTATCGTGATGAAAGTCACACCCCAGATGCTGGCTGAAGATATCCAGCCCAGTCGACTGCAACGCTCGGCGCAGAAAGTCAGCGACCTGCTGGCGTTGCGCCCTGGCGGTAAAACCGGGTTGATCGCCTATGCCGGTAGTGCGCACCTGGTGATGCCTCTGACCTCCGATCCCGGGGTTATCCGGTTTTTTGCATCGGAGCTGACACCGGATGTGATGCCGGTGGAGGGGGATGACCCGCTGCAGGCCATTGAGCTGGCGCAGAGCCGCCTGGCGGCATCGGGCCTGCCGGGTTCCATTGTGCTGATCGCCGATTCCATTGCATTGCCGTTCACTCCTGCCAGTGGCGCCGATGTGCACATCCTGGCCATGGCTGCAGGGCCGGAAGTGGTGCCGCCGGCCGGTAGTCCAGCGGCGCCGGCGCTGAACGAAGGCGCGATGCGCGAAGCGGCCCGGTCTGGAGGTGGCAAGCTGGTTCTTGTAACAGCAGATAATGCGGATATTCAGAAGCTTAACGGTCAAATTGAAAGTAGTATAGCTGCAGCTCCGATACAGGAAGGTGAACGCTGGAAAGACGCGGGATATGGGTTGATGGTGGTGTTGTTGCTGGTTGCCCTGCCGCTGTGGCGGAAGGGTGGCGGAGTGAGGCTAAGGGCGTGATAGTCAGCCGTAACCAACCCTTTGCCATTTTGCTTGCGGTGCTTTTTTATCCTGCGGTGGCAGTGGCGGACTGGGTGGATTGGTGGTTTACCGGGGATCAGCAGGGGCAGCGGTTGATGCAGCAGGGGCTTTACCCGGAAGCCGCCGAAGCTTTTGAGGATCCGGTGTTCAGGGGGGTGGCCTTTTTCCGCGCAGGGGACTTCGAGAATGCGGCTTCGGTGTTTGGGCGGATTCGCTCGCCACAGGCAGCTTATAACCGCGGTAATGCCCTGGTGATGCTGGGACGTTATGAAGAGGCCATCAGCAGCTACCGGGATGCCCTGGCGGCACGTCCTGGCTGGGTCGAAGCAGAAGAGAACCTGGCGATTGCGGCTGCACGCAAAGAAAGGCTGGCGCCTCCGGAGGATGACGCAGGCGGAACCGGCGGACAGCTGGGCGCGGACGAAATCGTATTTGACGATAGCGGGCGTGTAGATAAGGCCGGCTCCGAGGTTGTCACCGAGGGCGGTGAGGGACTTTCCGAGGATGAGATGAGATCAGTCTGGCTGCGGCGCGTACAGAACGATCCGGCGGAATTCTTGCGCACCCGCTTCGCTTACCAGTTGTATCGTGACGAACAGGAAACGGTGGAGGACGGCGATGAGCCCGGGTCGGACTAGTCAAACAGGAGCGATATGGCTGCTGCTGTTGACGCTACTGCACCCTGTTGTGATCAAGGCAAATGATGAATTGCGGGGTGAAGTGCGTTTTCAGGCGGCCAATGAGGGGGTTCACTGGGTCGGCCAGCAACTGGAGTTGCAACTGGAAATTTGGAGTGACGGTTTCAGCTTTGCTGATCAGTTGTTCGTTTTGCCCGAGGTTAAAGGCGCCTTCCTGCTGCAGCCGGACTCAAGCACCGTAAAACTCAACGAAAAGCGCAACGGAGTGCAGTGGCAGGGGCTGCGTTATAACTTATTGCTTTATCCGCAGAGGGAAGGGCGCCTGGAGGTGCCCGCATTCGACGTCAGCTTTAACGCCAGGGCCGGATTTGGCACCGAACCGGCCAGGTTCCGTCAGCGCACCGGGCCGCTGTTTATCGAGGCCCGTTTGCCGCCGGGTGTAAAGCGGGGTGGACTGCTCGTTACAACATCCTCGTTCACCATGGAATCCGCCTGGAACCCCAGTGAACTTTCCGCAGGTGCAACCGAACTGAAAGTAGGAGATGCCATTACGCTGTCGCTGACACGCAGCGCACAGGATGTTCCAGGAATGATTTTTGAGCCTTTGCCTGCGCTGAACATCGCAGGGTTGGGCATCTATCCGGAAACTCCACAGGTCAATGATCGCGTGGACCGGGGTTCGCTGACCGGGCAGCGGGTCGACGCGGTGACTTTTATCTGTGAGCGTGAGGGTAGCTACCGGATTCCGGAACTGCGTTTCCAGTGGTGGGACCCGCAACGTGAAGTGCTTTCCGAGCGCCTGGTTGAGCCACTGGAATTAACGGTTGTGGCGAATCCGGCCTACGCGGCCGGGGCCGGTACCTCTATGGCATCAGGAGGCTTGCAGCCTTCCTGGAAATGGCTGCTGGCGATGTTGCTTATGGCCCTGCTGCTGGTGCTGGTTTGGCGCAAGGGCTTGCCCTGGCTTATGGCCCGCCTGCAGCAACGGCGGCGTGTACGCGAAGCGGGTGAAGCCTGGGCTTTCAGGCAAGTCCGCAAGGCGTGTGATTCAGGTGATGCAAGTATGGCCTACAATGCCATCACAGTATGGCTGAGCCGGGTAAATCGGGGTCGACCGGCCATGACCCTGACCAGGCTGGTTCAGGACAGCGGTAGTGAGTTACTCAGGATTGAGGCCACGGTATTGCAGGAAAGCGTGGCT